>Ga0197143_1000168_pt1 | contig 75718 bp, 92 predicted proteins | sample GBS70_MetaG_FD_148603 | JGI IMG/M metagenome (GOLD analysis project Ga0197143, IMG submission 148603) | Sediment microbial communities from Great Boiling Springs, Gerlach, Nevada, United States - GBS 70_MetaG | ecosystem: Environmental > Aquatic > Thermal springs > Hot (42-90C) > Sediment...
CCTTTGCTTGGTCCAACTGATCAAAAATGTTGCGAGGGATTGGTGGAAGTTAGAGAAAGTAGGTCTTATAGTGTTTGTAAAAAAGGACAAACAGTTTTCCTTTATTACTACAATCCAGAAAAAGACAAAGATGAATTAGGGAACATCAAGTGTTCAAGAGACGGTTTAGTCCCAATTGAAAGGCAAATTCCAGTTTCTCAGACTCCAATTAAAGATACGATTGAGCTTTTGTTAAGAGGAAAAGATAATTTCACAGAAGAAGAGTTATTTCAAGGAATTACTACAGAATTTCCTTTAGAGGGCTTTGAATTGAAATCAGCGAACTTAAAAGAAGATGGAACTTTGATTTTGGAATTTAACGATCCTTTAAATAAAACTATTGGCGGATCTTGCCGAGTTTCAATTTTATGGTTGCAAATTGAAGCCACTGCAAAACAATTTGATCAAGTTAAAGAAGTTAAATTTTTACCAGAAACTCTCTTCCAACCATAATTTTTCTAAACTTTCCCCTTGACAACTACTCTTTGTAAGAATAAAATTTAATTAAGAATGATTACTAATAAGAAAGAAAGGTTAACGAATCAAAAAAGAGCGATTTTGGAATATTTGAAATCAGTAAAAACTCACCCCTCAGCAAAAGAGGTTTATTTTGAGGTCAAAAAGAAATTACCTCAAATTAGCTTGGGGACAGTTTATCGGATTTTAAATCAACTAAAAGAAAGAGGAGAAATTCAAGAAATCCTAACGTCAATTTCCCATTATGACGGAGATACTTCTTCTCACGCCCATTTTATTTGCCAAAAATGCGATAAAATTTTTGATGTTTTGGATATTTGCCGAGAATGCAAGATTGTAAAAAGAAAAAGAATAAAATTAGGTAAAACCAAAGGTTACAATCTAATTTTATTTGGTATCTGTAAAGATTGCCAAAAATATGAAAAAGAAAATTAAAACAAAATCGTGCCTCTCTCATTTAAAAGAAATTGATTTTGAAAAAGCAAGTTTGAAGGAAAAATTAAAAGCTAATCATCCTCTTTATACTTTAATTGCAGAACATGAAATAATTCTTGGATTTTTAGATAGATTGGAACAATTACTCAAAGAAATAGAAAAAGGAAATTTAGGTCAAAAAATTTTTAAAGAATTAAAAGATATTAGTCATCGTTTAATGGAGACAGAGCCTCATCATCAAAGGGAAGAGAAGGTTTTGTTTCCAGAACTAGAACAAAGAGGAATTTTTGGCCCGCCAGAAGTGATGAGGCAAGAGCATCAAGAATTAAGAGCAAAAAAAGAAGAATTAAAAGCGCTTTCTGAATTATCTAAAGAGCAATTTCAAAAAAAATTAAAAAAATTCAAAGAGATCTCTGAGTTTATCCTATCGGTTTTACGAGAACACATTTTCAAAGAAAATAACATTCTCTTTCCAATGGCTTTTGAGGTAATAAAAGAAAAAGAAGTTTGGCAGAAGATAAAAAAAGAATGCGACAAAATCGGCTATTGCTGTTTCACGCCAAAAGGTTAATTTTCGTCAAAAATTATGGAAAAAATTAATCAAGATACAACTTTAAAAGAAATTCTCAAAATTGAAGGAACAGAGGAAATTTTAACAAAATACAACCTTCCTTGCCTTTTTTGCCCAATGGCTTCTTTTGAGATTGAAAACTTAAAAATCGGAGATGTTTGCCGAGTCTACGGTATAGATTCAAAAAAGCTTCTTAAAGAATTAAACGAATTTTTAAAAGGTCGACAATCATCCAAAAAATAAGTTTAAAATGTCAAGAAAAGAAAAAAATCATTGTCATGATTGCCAAAAAGAAATAAAAATTGAAGGAAAAAAAATTATCAACGGAAAAATGTTAGTTTATGAGAGTGGGGGAGAAAAAATTACCATTTTTAAATGCAACGATTGCTTTGAAAAATCTCAAGAATTGAGAAACTATCAGCCTTGCGAAGTTTATTCAAGAATTGTTGGTTATTTGAGGCCAGTTCAGCAATGGAACCTTGGAAAACAAAGAGAATTTAAAGAAAGAAAAGAATATCGAAAATTCAAGAAGGAAAAGATAATTTAATTTCTTTTATTAATGGAGATTAAAGAAAAGATTTTAAGGGGTATTGAAAGATTTAACAAAATTAGAAAACCAGAGGCAATCGCTGAATTCGTTGGGCTTAAAAATAAAAAAGTGTTAATTAAATTTTTGGGTCACATGTGTTTTACTTGCAGAACTTATGATTATTTTGAAGATTTAATTTACAAGATGAAAAATTTAGGAATTAATTGGCAGTTAAAGGATTATCAAAGAAAAAACGAGAATTATTATTTAGCCACCTATCGATTAAAAATTTAAATTTAAAAACCAAAACTGACGATCTAAAAAACATAAAATAAATGAAAATTAAAATCATATTAGGGAGCACTCGGCCAAATCGCTTTAGCGAGAAGGTTGGAAAATGGATATATGAAATGATAAAGAAAAGAGGCATCGATATAGAAATTCTTGATTTACGGGATTATCCTTTACCGTTTTTCAATGAACCAATATCTCCGGCTGAAATTAAAAACGGTTCTTATCCTAATAAGGTTGCAAGAAAATGGGCTTCTAAAATTCGAGAAGCGGATGCGTTTATTATCGTTTCACCAGAATATAATCATGGAATTCCGGCAGTTTTAAAGAATGCCCTTGACTACATTTACCACGAATGGAACAAAAAACCTGTTGGCTTTGTAAGTTATGGTTCTCTCGGCGGGGTCAGAGCAGTTGAACAACTTCGGCAGATTTGCATTGGATTAGAAATGATACCAATCCCAAAAAGTCTTCATATTTTAAATCATTGGCAATTATTGGATGAAAAAGGTAATTTAAAAAAAGGCGCGTTTGCCCCGTTAAGGAAAAAAGCGGTGGCTTTTTTGGAGCAATTTGTATCGTTGGCTAAAGCATTAAAATCAGCCAAGAATCGTTTGCGACAGCGAAAGTAAAAATGGTTTTTGGGCTATTTTGTTCTAATATAAAATTTAATTTTAACCTTAAAGGTCGTAAAAATAATTAACAGAAAGAAATAAAAATATGGAAAAATCAGAAATAAAAAAAGAATTAATTAATCTGTTAAATCGAGCCCTAGAATTAGAACAAGCGGCTTATTTGCAGTATCTTAGCCACGCTGAGCTGGTCGAAGGGTTAAATGCGGAGCCAATTATTGCCAGATTAAAAGAAATTGCTAATGATGAAAAAGAACACCAAGAAAAATTTCGGAATTTAATTGGTAATTATTTGGGTGGCGTTCCTTCAATGAAAATAGCTAAAACAGAAGGGGCCAATAGCATTGAAGAAATTTTGAGAGTAAATTTAAAATCAGAAATGGAAGCAGTCGATTTTTACACTCAGATTTTGTCAAAGATTAATGAGGTAAAGAAAGATTTGCCATACGAATTTTTGACATTAGAGCACGAAATTAGACACATTATTATTGACGAACAAGAACATATTGTTGAGCTAAAGACCCTTTTGGGCCATAAATCAAAAATCTAAAAACTGCCTCTGAAAAAGAGAAAATTACGAGTGGATAATTTGAGTTGAGACGCTGGTATTATAATTTAAAGCCAATAATCAAAACTTAAAAAATTAAAGGTCTTATAAACATTTAAATTATTTTTTGAGATGGTTCAAATAAAACAAATTTATAAATGTTCAATTTGCGGAAATATTGTTGAGGTTTTGTATGCTGGTGGAGGCACTTTAGTTTGTTGCGGAAAACCAATGGAACTTTTAATTGAAAAGACACAAGATCAAGGAATGGAAAAGCATGTTCCAGTAATTGAGAAAACTGAAGATGGAATAAAAGTAAAAGTTGGATCTGTTGAGCATCCAATGGAAGAAAACCACTATATTCAATGGATAGAATTGATTGCAGATGGAATTTCTTTTAGAAAATTTTTAAAACCAGGAGACAAACCTGAGGCAGAGTTTAAAGTAAAAACGGAAAACCTTGAAGCAAGAGAATATTGTAATTTACATGGACTATGGAAAACCTAATTGAGATTTAAGAAGGTGATTTAATGGTTTGTGAGATACTCAAAATAAATCCTCAAAGACCAGAAAAAAACTTAATAAAAAAATCAGCTGAAATTATAAAAAAAGGAGGGCTGGTAGCTTTTCCAACTGAAACGGTTTATGGGTTAGGAGCGAATGCCTTAGATAAAAACGCGGTGAAAAAAATATTTCAAGTTAAAAAAAGACCCCTAGACAATCCAATTATTGTTCATATTGCTGACTTTAAAGATTTAACCAAATTAGCAAAAAAAATTCCAAAAGAAGCTCAGATTTTAGCTAAAAAATTTTGGCCAGGACCTCTTACCTTGATTCTTTTTAAAAAGAAAATTGTCCCAGATGAAGTTACTGCAAAAACTAAAACTGTAGCAATCAGAATGCCAGACAACAAAGTTGCTTTAGCATTGATTAAAGCATCAAGAGTTCCTATTGCTGCCCCTTCTGCAAATTTAGCTGGTAGACCCAGTCCTACCACTGCCCGGGCTGTCTTTGAAGATTTAGGAGATAAAATTGACTTAATTTTAGATGGAGGAAAAACAAAAATTGGAATAGAATCAACTGTCGTTGATTTAACAACAAAGCCTCCGTTACTACTGAGACCTGGTGGCATTCCTTTTGAACAATTGAAAAGAATTTTAAAAGACTTAAAACTTCATCCTGCTTTGGTGGGGAAAAAAACAAAAGAAAAAATCGTTAAATCACCAGGAATGAAATATCGCCATTACGCTCCAAGAGCAAAATTAATTTTAGTGAAAGGAGAGGGGAGAGAATTAGTAGAGAAAATAAAAAACTTAATTTCCCAGTACCAAAAAGAGGGGGAAAAAGTCGGAGTGATGTGTACCCTAGAATCAGAAAAATTTTACCAAAAAGCAAATTTAGTTTTGCCGGTCGGTTCCAGAAAAGCCTTAAAAAAAGTAGCTCAAAACTTATTTGAAACCCTGAGAGAATTTGATAAAAAAGGAATTGATATTATCTTGAGCGAATCTTTTCCCGAAAAAGGAATTGGCTTTTCCATAATGCACCGCCTCAAAAAAGCCTCCTCTTTAATAATTTAGAAAAAACATTATTAACTCCAGATATTAACACTGCAATTTCTAAAACAAAGTTGATATTTTAAAATTTTGCAAAAATATGTTATTATCTTAAATTACAAAAAATATTGATTGCCTTATAAAAATACTATCAAAATGTTTAAACAAATATTTAAAAAACCAGTTATATTTGTAAGTTTAAGTTTATTATTGGTATTTTCGTCCTTTGTTTTTGCAGCAACAAATAATACAGAACATCCTGATATTTCTGTAATTCTTTTAGGTTTAGCTATCATTTTGCTTTTAGCTAGGATTTCAAGCCTGGTGGAAAATTTTGGGCAACCGGCAGTTTTAGGGGAATTAATCATAGGAGTCATTCTTGGTAATTTAAGTTTATTAGGGTTTTATTTTTTTGATCACTTTAAGCAAAACCCAATTTTGCTATTTTTATCAGAATTAGGAGTAATAATTTTGCTTTTCCAAATTGGTTTAGAGTCTAATATCGAAAAAATGAAAAAAATTGGAATAAGAGCTTTTTTAGTGGCATGTGTTGGAGTAATAGCTCCATTTATTTTGGGAGCTTATCTTGTTGGTCCTAAACTTTTTCCCAATTTAACACCGAATGCTTATATTTTTCTAGGTGCAACCCTAACAGCCACTTCAGTAGGAATTACTGCCCGTGTTTTTCAAGATCTTAAGAAATTACACATTCCCGAAGCTCAAATAGTTTTAGGTGCTGCAGTTATTGATGATGTATTAGGATTAATAATTTTAGCTATAGTTTCAGCAATTGTAATAGCAGGAACAATAAGTATCGGAACAATTACTTTAATCAGCAGCAAGGCAATAATATTTCTTTTAGGGGCTATAATATTAGGCAATATACTTTCTCCCCATATTGGGAGATTTCTTTCTAAAATTCACACTGGACTTGGCATGAAATTTACTATGGCAATAAGTTTCTGTCTAATTTTTGCTTTTTTGGCCAAAAAAGTAGGATTAGCACCTATAGTTGGTGCATTTGCTGCCGGCTTAGTACTTGATCCTGTCCATTTTATTTATTTTAAAGATCCTGAAATTATTGAAGATTTTAAAAAAGAAATTAAAAACTTTGACGAAAGAACAAGAGATAAAATTTTATCTATTATTAAGCATCATTCAAAACACCATGTAGAAGATTTAATTTATCCAACCGCTCTTTTTTTAGTGCCAATATTCTTTGTACTTACTGGGATGAATGTTAAGTTAGAAACAATGTTTAATTTATCTGTTTTATTAAAAGCATTAGGCCTAACAGCTATTGCAATTTTAGGCAAAGTAGTTTCTGGTTTAGTAGCTGGAAGGGTTAATAAACTTTTAGTAGGCTTTGGAATGGTACCTCGAGGAGAAGTGGGTTTAGTCTTCGTTTCGATAGGAAAAGATTTAAATGTTATTTCTGATGAAATTTTTTCAATCGTAGTTATTATGGTAATCTTGACCACGTTGATAACTCCGCCAATTCTTGCTGGTATTCTGAGAAAAAAATAAGGTTTTATAAAAAGATAAAAATAACAAATTGACTCTAAGTTTGAGAGTATTAAAAACAAAAAAGGAGTGATGATTTTAAATTTGGTTTAGAGACAAAACGATCTTTTTGAAATAAAAAGAAAAGATTAATCTGTTACCTTACTTACAAATGGTTTATCTTGGTAAAGAGAAGGCGCAAAACATAGCATTTTTTAATCATTTATTTAAGAAAACTACCGTTCCTCACTCCAATGTGGTTGTAATTTTTTAAAAAAGGAAATTTGTTGTGATTTAAGAATCGAGCTTTCCAAGAGAAAATAACAATTATCGGCCAAAACAAAGCAAAAAACTACAGATTGGTCGAGAAAGGAATAATTAATTCTAGTTAAGCACTAAAAGGAATTATGAAAATTTTGTTTTAAATAAATTCAAAAAAGGAAATAAAAGAAAATTAAGACAAAAATTAGAAAGAATTCTTTCTGCAATTTAAAAATATAAAAAGTTGACAAAACTTTTATTGAAAGAGGAATTGCTGAATTAGAGGCAATTTTGCGCGAGATACAATGGAATTGTTAAAGACAAAAATTGCTAGCCAGAAATTACTTTAATTGCCTCAAAGAAGAAACAGTGATATTTTATATTTAAGATGCTAGAGAGTAAATTTTTAAAACAATTTGTTTTTTGGTTAATAATTTCTATTGCCCTTTTTTCTTTTCAAAAAGTTCAAAGTGAAAGTCAATTAGTTTTGGTGGTTGAAATTAACGGCGAAATTAAAGCAGGAACTTATCAGTATTTAAAAAGAGCAATTAGAGAGGCAGAAAGAGAAAAAGCTGAGTTTTTAGTAATTAAATTAGACACTCCTGGTGGGCTTTTAAAGGCCACTAAAGATATTGTTGATTTGATTTTGGCTAGTCCAGTAAAAACCGTTGTTTTTGTTTACAAAGAAGGGGGTTGGGCATATTCTGCCGGAACTTTTATTTTATTAGCCTCAGATTTTGCCATCGTTCATCCTGATGCTTCAATCGGAGCTGCCCAACCTCGGGGAATGACTATTGATGAGATTAAAGAAGTTGATCCCAAAATAGTTGAAGGGATGACCTCTTGGATTAAAAGCTTAGCTGAGGTTAACCAAAGAAATAGTGAGGTTGCTGTAAAATTTGTCAGAGAAAATTTAACTTTAACTGGAAAGGAAGCTAAAGAACTGGGAGTGATCAATGATGTAGCCAAAAATTTAGATGAAATTTTTTCAAAACTTAATATTTCAAAGCCAAAAATTAGAGAAATTCCTTTAACTTTTGTTGAGAAAATTTTCGATTTTCTTTCCCATCCTTATTTTGTTTCTCTATTTTTGACCATTGGAGCTCTATCTCTCATTATGGCCGTTCGCTCTGGTGAATTTGAATTAACCGGCATTATTGGAATAATTTCTCTTTTACTTGGCCTTTGGGGAATGGGAATTATTACTTTTTCTTTGTTAGGTATTGGTCTAATTTTAATTGGGAGTTTTCTCTTGATGCTTGAAATTTTTGAACCAGGTTTTGGAGTATTTGGAATCTTTGGAACGATTGCTATTTTATTGGGAATTTTTACTTTTGGAGCTGAGCCATTTTTGCCATCTGAATTTTTTAATGCTATTTCAATGATGGCAATTGGTGCAGCAATTGCAATTTGTCTTTTTTTTATCATTGTTGGAAGAGCAATTGCTAAAACTTTAAAAAGAAGACCAATCACGGGTCCAGAGGCTTTAATTGGTCAAGAAGCAGAGGTTATTAAAGAACTCAATCCTATTGGTCAAGTGAGGTTAAAAGATGAAATTTGGAAAGCAGAAAGTATAACGGGTGAGAGAATATCTGAAAAATCAAAGGTAAAAATAGTAAAAATTGAAGGTAACACCCTCTTTGTTGAGAAATTAGGTTGAAATTGAGGTAATCAGCGAAGGTTTTTGGAGTGAAGGCTGTAAAATTAGGAGATGATTTGAATTTATTTGATTACCAAAGAAAATTTTGATAAATTATTTGTAATCCAAAGGTCGAACGAAAATTAAACCATTAATTTTATGTTAATTGATTTACTATTTAGTTGGCTTGGGTTAATTATTGTTGCCTTTTTCATTTTATCTCAAGCAGTGAAAATTACTAATGAATACGAAAGAGGAGTGATTTTTAGATTGGGAAGATTTGCAGGTGTAAGAGGACCAGGATTGTTTTTGATTATTCCGGTTATTGAGAGAATGGTCAAAATTGATCTCAGGATTATTACTTTGGATGTTCCAGCACAAGAAGTAATCACCAACGATAACATTCCAATCACTGTTGATGCTGTGGTTTATTTTAAGGTTTCCGATCCTAAAAAGGCAGTGATTGAGGTTGAAAATTATATGTTAGCTACTTCCAAAATTTCTCAAACCTCTCTAAGAGAAGTAGTGGGAGCTTCAAATTTAGATGAACTATTAGCTGAAAGGGAAAAAATTAATCAAAAGCTTTATGAAATAATCGATCGGGCTACTGATCCTTGGGGAGTAAAGGTTACTGGTGTTACTGTCAAAGATGTTAAAATTCCAGAGGAAATGCAAAGAGCGATTGCCAAGCAGGCAGAAGCAGAAAGAATGAAAAGAGCAAAAATAATTTTGGCAGAAGGTGAGTATATGGCAGCTCAAAAATTAAAAGAAGCAGGAGAGATTTTAAAAACAGATCCGGTTATTTTGAGATACTTGGAAACCCTAACAGAAGCTGCAAAAGAAAAAAACACCACCATTTTATTCCCAGTGGAAATGTTAGGATTTTTTAAAAAACTAAAAGAAAAAGAATAGTGCTTCTTGAACCACATCAAAATCTCTGACAAAGGACAGAAAAACATTCTCACATTCTGTAAAATGTTTGAATATTTTTGGAAGGTTGCATTTTGGGTTATTAGGGAGAAAAAAAGGGGACCAAGTTGTTAAATTAAAAGTTCATGTTGGCTTTAAAGAGCCAATTTTTTGTTTTGAAAAACTTGTAAATTCTTAAAATAGGAGCTTAAGATGTATTAAAATTAGGTAAAGATGTGAGAAATTTTCGAATTTTTATCAGTAAAAAACCGATTTTTTAAAAATTTAAATTAAAAGATGATAAACAAAACAGACAAAATCCTAATAGACGTAGGATCATCAACAGTAAAAGTGTATAAATATTCCGATAGATTAAATTTAATTTTGCAAAGGAGTTTGTTTTTTAAAGAAGGTTTTGATCCAGAAGGAGGAATCTCTCAAAAAAATAAAAAAGAATTATTTGAACTTTTAGAGGCAGTTAAAGAACAAAACAAAAATACTCCTATTAAAATTTATGCTACTGGAATTTTTAGAAAATTAGCACCAGAGTCTAAAGTTAATTTTATTGATGAAGTTTTCTTAAGGACAGGTCTTTACTTTAACATTATTGATCAGGATTTAGAAAGTTTTTATTTAGAAATGGCTTTAGTTGGAAAATGCAATTTAAAAGAACCCTTGCTTCTCATTAATATTGGAGGAGGATCAACAGAACTTGTAGTAATGTATGGTAAAGAATCGATTGAAAAAATTAACTTAGATTTTGGTGTGAGCAAAATTTTATCTGATTTTCCTGGAATAAACAATGAGGTTTCAAACATTAAGTTGGAAAAAATAGTGGAGTATGTAAAAAGTTATTTACCTCCATTAAAAAATAGACCAAGAATTGCTTTTTATACAGGCGGAGAGTTAACTTACATGAAACTTGCTAAATATCCTTTGTACAAAAATAATCTTTTTGAAGATGAAGATCATCCATTCATAATCAATTTTGAAGATTTTAGAGAAAAAAATAAAGAAATATTTGAAAAAATAACCTTGAAAAATTTAGAAAATTTGATGCCCGAAAATCCAAAATGGATGTATGGGGCAAGAGCTTGTTCTGCTATTGCTCAAGCAATTTGCGAAAAATATAACATCGAAAAAATTATTCCCTCAGATTCGAATATTATTAATGGGGTAATAAGACAAGAATTTAGATACGTTACCTTAAGTGGAAGTTTTAGGAAAAACTTAGATTATATTTTGAAAATAAAAGAAGAATTAGAAAAAACCGGAACAATAGTATTGAGCCCAAGATTTACTAAACCTAAAACTCCAGGCGCAGAATTTGTAATTTTTCAGGAAAAAGAAAGTTTATCTTCAGTGGAATTAGAAAGGTACCATTTAAATTCAATTAAAAATTCAGATGCTTTAATAGTTTGTGATCCACAAGGTTATGTTGATGCTTCTGCTTTGTTGGAAATCGGTTTCGCTCACTCTTTAGGAAAAAGAATAATTTTCACAGAAAAACCCGAAGAGTTTATTTTAAATAATTTGCCATTTGAAGTTGGAATTTAGTTTTATCAATTCGAAATTTCCTTTGAGCTTTTAAATGTTAACCTCCAGACATCAACAAACTTGATAACTCTTATTTCACAAAGAAACAAAAAAATTATTAAAAAAACAAAACACAAAGTTGAGGAATTAAAATTCACAGAAAGTCTTGATAGAAAAAGAATGTATGAAAATATTTATTTCAAATAAATTCCAAAAAGAAAATAAAAGAAAATTAAAACAAAAACTAGAGAAAATTCTCTCTGCTTTAGAAAATGCTGGTCACAAAACCTTTAATTTGTTTCGGGATTTGAATTGGCAAACGAAAGAATTGCCACCTGGAAAAGCGATTTCTTTGGCTTTTGATAAAATAAGAAAATCAGATGCAATTTTGGTTCTTTTGGATAATAAAAAAGAAAGTCAAGGCATATTTTTGGAAATTGGATTTGCCAAGGCATTGAATAAAAAAATTATTTTGTTGATTTCTCAAAAATATTCTTTTCCCACTTTAGAATCTTTTGCTGACCGAATCATTAAATTCAAAAATCTAAATGAAATAGGCAAAAAATTAAACCAGATTGAATAATGGATATTCCAACATTCTGCAGAATATGAGAATGTTGTTTGGCAGGATGAGATAGGTAAAATGATTAATTTTCAATGAATTTTGAAATTTGTATTAGGGTAATTATTCAAAATCGAAAGAAAATCCCAATGTGCTTTTATACAAAACGAAGTCATTTAGTTTTTAATATTATCCAAGAGAAAATCACTTCACAAATCATGGAAGTTTCCATTTCAATTTTTTAATAAACAAGTTTAACCTATTGAAAAACGAGAATTATTTTGTTTAAATTTTACTTTAAAGTTATGGATAAAATTTTTTTCAAAAATATAGGAATTAAATGGAACACTCCTTTAGAAAAAATCGAGGCCGATCTTTATCTAAAACCTGAAGATTTTATAGTGGAGGAAATTCACCACAATAGTGTTTGCCGTGTAGACACCCCAAAGATCAAATATGAAAGACCCAAATCACAATATGTTTTAGCTCTGCTCATTAAAAAAAATATTAGTACTTTTGATGCATGTCGAATTTTGGCTATTAAAAATTCTCTCGATCCCAAAGAAATTTCATTTTGCGGATTAAAAGATAGTTTTGGTATTACTGCTCAATTAATTTGTATTCCAAATAAGGTAAAATTAAAGCAAATAAAATTCAAAAAATTTTTTATTACACAATTTAAGCCAACCAATAAAAAATTATCACTAAGAGATCATGTAGGAAATCACTTTATAATAAGAGCGAGAAATGTTAGACAAGATATAAAAACATGCGAAAAAATATTGGAAAAAGTGAAAGCAAAAATTAAAGGAGGACTTCCCAATTTTTATGGTCCCCAAAGATTTGGAGTAAGACAAAAAAATCATTTATATGGTAAGCTTTTAATTAAAAAAAGGTACAAAGAATTCATTGAAAGAGTTTTGATCGATACTGGAAAATATGAAGAATTAAAAATTAAAAACATTCGAAAAAAGATTAAAGAAAACATGCACGATCTTAAAAAATGTTATGCAATTCTTTCCAGAGTCCCACAGTTGTTGCATGAAAAAGAAATAGTTGAGCACCTATTAAAAGAAAACTTTGAACAAACGATCAAAAAGAGTGAAATTTTAAGGTTTTACCTCCATAGTTTTAGCAGTTATTTGTTTAATTTGGCACTTTCTTCATTAATAGAAAAAACAAAAGGTGATTTTTCTAAACTTAAAAATTTTCAATTACAAAAAATAGGATACAATAGTAAAATAGATAAAAGTACCTTTAATTTGTACTCAAAAATTTTAAAGAAGGAAAATCTGACTTTTAATGAATTGAGATTAGCTTTTAAAAAATTCGGAATTGAGGGTCGCCCAAGAAATGTTTTATTTTATCCACAAAACTTTATTTACTCGATGAAAAATAAAGATATTTTCCTTTCGTTCGATTTAGGAGTGGGAGAATACGCAACCATTTTGCTAGATTTTATTTTCAACAATCGATTAAAACCAAAGCTTGAATAATGATAAAAACACCCCTCAAACAAAATATCTTCATTGCCTTATGCGGTCCTTCTTTTGTAGGAAAAGGTTTTGTTAAAAATTTTCTTAAAAGAAAATTTAAATTTAAAGAACCACCGGTATATACTACACGAAAAAAAAGAAAAAACGAAAATAAAAAAGAAAGAATTTTATTGAGCGAAAAAGAATTTCAAGAAAAAATCAAAAGAGGAGAAATAATTTTACCTCACAAGATTTACGGAAATAATTATGCATTTCCCAAAGATGCTTTCAACCCTCTCAAATATCAGATTACTGAGATTCATATTAACAATTTATTGAAATTTCGAAAAATTTTACCTTCTGCGTGTATTATTGCTATTCTTCCAAAAAATATTACCTTTCTTTTCAAAAGAGCAAAAAAAAGAATGCAGGATTCGAAAGAAAGTGAAAAAGAAATCCAAATAAGAATTCGTTCGGCTAAAAAAGAAATCGAAAAAATCCTTCGTTTTAAAAAACTTTTTAATTACGTTTATTATGTGGACGAAAAAAATGAAAATTTAATTTGTAAACATATATACAATTATGTTAAAGGTTTTTATAATCTATAAGTGATATGTTAGAAATAACACTCTTTGGCAAAAAGTTAAAAACTCCATTAATTTTGGGATCTGGCACTCTTGGAGAAAATAAAGAAAATTTAATTACAGCCCTAAAATATGAAGCAGGAGCAGTTGTCACTAGAACCTTAAGAATAAAAAAAGAAAACAGAAAGATATTCAATCCAGCTTATTTCGTAGAAGAGAAAGTTTATATGCTTAATTCAGATAATCAAAACCTCACTCCATGGGAATACTGGATAGATAAAGTTGAAGAAATAGAAAAGTATGGAAGATTAATCGTTAGTTTATCTGCCAGAGATCCGGAGGGATGCAAAGAAATAATTGCTACTTTTGAAAAAAATTATCCCCCCTCCTTCTATGAAATTAATTTTTCTTGTCCACACTCTGCAAAGCTTTATGGGGAAATTTCTTATCAAACCGTCGAAAAAACCTTGAGGTTAGCAAGGAGACAAACCACACAACCTTTATTTTTAAAATTATCCTTACACAATATTGATCCAAAGAAATTGAAAAATTTTGAAAGAAAAAGTTTAGTAGATGCTCTTGTTATTTCCAATTCAATAGGCCCCGGATTAAGAATAAATGTAGAAACAGGGAAACCATATTTAGAATCGATAGTCGGTGGAATGAGTGGTAAAGCAATTAAACCCTTAATTTTGGCAGCCATCTATGAATTAAAGAAAATTTTAAAAATTCCTATCATAGGGTGTGGAGGAATTGAAAATGCGGATGATGTTTTAGAGTATATTATGCTTGGATGTGAGGCAGTACAAATATATACAAAAGCTCACCTTGATGGTCTTCAAATTTTTGATTCGATTAAAAACGAGTTAATTAAAAAACTCAATGGTAAAAAATTAAAAGAGGTAAAAGGAACTTTTTGGCAAAATATCTAATCTATGGAAATAGAATTAAGAGCAAAAATTAGAAATTCTAGAAAAATAAAAGAAAAGCTGAAAGAAATGGGCGCTAATTACTTAGGAGCGAAAATAGAAAAGGACCAATATTTTAGTTCACGAGAATTATGTAAGAAATTAGGCTATTCTTTTTTGATAAGAATAAGAAGAAGAGGAAGAGAAAATATTTTAACTGCAAAAGCGGCTAAAAGAAAATTGGATGGAGTCTGGGATGAATTAGAGACCAAGATAGAAAATCCACAAATTTTCGTTAATATTTTTTATTTAATTGGATTAGAAAAAGTGATTGAGGTTGAAAAGAAAAGAGAAAGTTTTCAATTAGGCAAAATAAAAATTAATTTGGATAAATTTAAAAAATGGGGAGATTTTATAGAAGTAGAAATTATTTCAAGTGACAAAAAAGAGAAAAAGAAGTTGCTTTTACTTTTTAACAAATTAGGCATAAAAAAAGAAAACATTATTGAAAAGGGGTACATTACCTTATTTTTGCAAGAATTGAAATCTCCTTTTGCGAAATTTATTAAAAATTAAGTCTTGTACAAAGTGAATATCTTAGATAAAATTAAATTAGCAATTTTCAATAAGGAGGGATAGACAATGAAGAAGGATGTTTATGTGATTAAGGTTTACTGTCGGAAGTGCGGAACTTTATTGTACAAATACCGAAAAGAGGGAAGAGGTCATCTTATTAAGTGTTATAAAGACAATATCATCCGGGATTTCACACGAGGCGACTTAAAATGTCCAAAGTGTGGAGAAGAATTTGCCAGGGAAGCAATCATTCATGGTAGGCCGGCAAACAAAATCATTCAGGGCAAAGTTTTCGTTAAATCTTGAGGGTACGGTAAATCCGTACCTTTTTATTGAAATGAAAATCGCAACAGGAAATATCTATTATAATTAAAAATTAACTTTCGAAAAAAATTAAATTAAAATCAGCGAAGAAACTGATTTTTTTTGGTTTTTTCAAAAGTAGAAGAATCATTCTTTCGTTATGCAGTTAGGAACTTTAACTTAGATGAATTTGCAAAAACAATTAAGAAAGTGAAATCTATTTTAAAACCTTTGCAAAGAGAAAATTTCAAAAATGTGGATTTTAATAAGTACTCAAAAGAAATTAAAAAATCTTTTAAATTGTTAGCAAAAATAAAAGGGATTCAAAAAACAGGAGCATCTAAAATTTTGCATTTACTTTTTCCTAAAATCTTTGTAGAGAAGATTAACCATGCACAAAGAAATCAAAAATTTAATAGAAAAAGTGAAAGAGTGTGCTAAAAGGGGAATAAGCGTCCAAAAAGAATTTTGCGCGGGTCAGACCGGTGAAAAAATATATGACAAAATCAGCTAATATTTTCTTTTTTGGTTATTCGGTCTTTGTTTTAGAAGGGGATTGCTCTGTGAAAATTAGCTAGGAATGGACAAAAAGGATGGTTTGTTGCAATTTTGATAATAAATACTCTTGGGATTTTGGAAGTGATTTATATGTTTGTTTTTGGTAAAAAGAAAGAAGAAATCAAAGGTCGAAAATTAAAATAATTTTATCTATGCAGGAAAAGTTTTTGGCATTTGTTGTTTTAGGAACGTTAAGTTTGGTTGGATTTTCCTTGGGTCAAGTGGAAACAAAAATAACTCAGCCAGAAATGAAGGTAGCTCCGGTTCCAATTCAGGTGCCGATTGAACCTCCTACTTTGCCCGAAAAAACTGCCCCACTTGAAACAAAACCAATTGAGATTGAACTTAAAAAATCGATTGAAGCGCCAAAAATTGAAGGATGCAAAAATTTGTGTGGAGATGGGATTTGTCAAGAAATTGTCTGTATGGCAATAGGTTGTCCTTGCCCAGAAACTCCTCAAAATTGTCCTCAAGATTGCAAATTAGAAAAACCACTTCCTCAAAAAATGAAAGAAGTAGCAGTTCCGATTATTTCTTTGCCAGCTGAAGCTAAGTTAGAAATTTCTCCATTAAAAGAAGTTCCTGTTAAGATTAATGAAAGCCCGGTTGAATTTAAAGGAACAGAAGTTCCACCTGCAATTTCAGTTGAAATAAAAGCAAAGCCAGTTTCTCCCATTGTAGAGAAAGCTCCACCTGCTGTAACTGTTACAGTCGAAATCGATAAAGAATCAAAAGTTGTAAAAATTGAGTCAGAAGGAGTAAGAGCAATTACTAGCGAGACTTTAAAAGTTGAAGAAAAAACTTTAAAAATTGAAACACCAAAAGGAGATATCCAAGTGAATGTTTTGCCAAGCATTGCTACTCAGGTTGTGATTTCGAGATTTCCTCAAGAAATTAAAGAAGTTGAATTGAAAGTCGTGAATGAAAAACCAGTTTATGAAATTGAAGGGAAAAAAGTTGGAAAATTACTCTGGATTTTCCCAGTAGAAATTTCAGTTCAGGCTCAAATTGATGCATTAGAAGGTAAAGTTATCAAAATCAAAAAGCCCTGGTGGAGTTTTTTGATCAGGTGAAAAATTTTGAGGGTACCAAACCAAAAAATATTACTTTAGTACGAAGGTGCACTTGTTTTCTTTGCAGATGAGTTTGAAATGACCTGCAATTCCTTCGCAAAAATCAGGGCACTCTTTTGAAGTATCAATGTATTTTTTATTTCCGATGGCGCACTCTCTTGTTTCTTTATCTACTCCGCATGCACAATCTGCATCAGTCTGGCAATATCTCTTATCTTCTTTTAAAGGAAACTTTGGCAATTCAGGAAGCTCTGGCATTCCTGGAATTTGAGGAAAACCTTCACCCTTTATACAATTTTCAATTTCTCTTTTACTTACGGAAATTTTCGCCCCTTCCAAACCAAAATCAATCAAAGTTCCTTCAAAGAGTAATTTACCCCCTTCAATATCTTTTCCATAAACAAAATAAGTTGGAACTTGTGGCGAAAACCAAAATTCTGTTTCTTCAACAAACTCTTTCCCTTCTTCATATTCTATTCCAGTTTGAATTTTTCTTTTAAATTTTAAAATCTCAATTTCTTTTCCGCTTTCTGTTTTGAATTTATCTTTTCCAACAAATTCTAAAGTTTCATCAACCTCATATTCTTCTTCTAAATTGCTTTTTTTGAATTCAAATTGGGTCGCTCCAAAAGATCCTTCTTTAGTAATTTCACCGCCAACACACATTAACCCCATTTTTGGATAAATTATTCCTTGATAGAATTTTCCAGCATCGTCCCAAAAATTAACATAACTTCCCATTTCAGAATGTGTTATTTCAAGCCCTTTTATTTTCTTTCCTTCAATATCAAACGAAAACATTTTCACTGTTAGCTTTCCCTCAACTCCAGCTTTAATTTCATATTCTGCCCAAGCACCTTCTTTAAAACCAATTCCTTTGATTATCCGAAGTGGTTCTTCTGATTTTGGAAGAGGTGTTTCAATAGGTTTTTCAGTTTCTTTTGGAGGGACCTTTTCTCCTTTCTTTGCCGTGAAAAATATTATTCCTAAAATTAAACCTCCAACTATTAATATTGCGAAAAAAACTAAATTTTTATTCATTGAATTTTATCAGCTTTTTATTCGACCTTTATTTTTTAATTATACCAGGAAATTTTTCAGTCAAGACTTGATTTTATATTTAATAATGGAAATTTTGATACAAACTCAAATTGACACAACAAATGGAAACATTCTCAAAACCAAAAAAACCTGGTAAGCCTTTTCTTGAATGAATTGGCTAAATTACCTTTGGTTGTTAAAATTAAACAAAAGGTTTTAAACTTTTTAAAACACCCCTTTGTGTGATTAGAAAAGAGCAAAAGATAAAAGTAGCATTTCAAGGAGAACCAGGAGCTTACAGTGAAGAAGCAGTATATAGTTTTTTTAGAGAAACCGTAAACACTGTTGGGTATGAAACCCTTGAAAAAGTATTTGAAGTTGTTGAAAAAGAAAAAGTAAATTATGACATTGTACCTGTTGAAAATTCCATCGAAGGCACAGTAAGGCAAAGCTACAAATTGTTTTTAAAATTTAACCTAAGGCCTGTAAGAGAAGTTATCCATAAAATAAAGCACTGTCTTATTTCTTTTCCCAATGAAACTTTAAAATCTGTCAAAATAGTTTATTCTCATCCTCAAGCTCTGGGACAATGCAGTAAATTCTTAGAAAAGCACAAGTACAAAATTATTCCTTACTATAATACAGCAGGAAGCATAAAGCTAATCAAAGAGAAAAAACTAAAACATTGCGCGGGCATTGCTTCTGAAAGATCTGCAAGAATTTATGGAATGAAAATCCTCAAAAAAGGAATAGAAAATAATCCTAAAAACTATACTCGATTTTTAATAATCGCAAAAAATGTAGAGACTATACCTACAGGAAACGATAAAACCTCAATAATTTTTACTTTAAAACATATCCCCGGCATTCTTTTTAAGGCATTGAGAGTTTTTGCAAAAAGAAACATAAACTTAACAAAAATTGAATCTATACCAATTCCTGAAAAACCATGGGAATATAATTTTGTTTTAGAATTTGAAGGTCATATGAGAGAGAGGAGAATTCATTCAGCACTCAAAGAATTAAAGAAACAAGTAACTTTTTTGAAGGTAATTGGTTCTTATCCTTGTGGTAAATTTTCAAAACACTAATTAGGTTAGAAATTTTTCACTCAGTGAATTGAATCAAAATGAGCAAAATCGATTTTGTAAAAACAAAAGTATTAATTGTTGGAAATGGCGCAGCTGGTTTAAGCACAGCTTTTCATTTAAAAAAAGAGATTGCTACAGATTCAATTTTGATTAGTTACGGACTTCCAAATTCAAGCTTGTCACCCTGGAACATGATGATAAAAAGTAAAGAGATATTAAAGAAGGAAATTCTGAAAACAGGTTGTCAAATGAATAATGAAGATTTAGTAAATGTTTTTGTAGAACAAATTCCCTCGACCATTCAAGAATTAAAAAAAATGGGTGTAAAGCTTAGAAAGTCGAATATTGGATTAGTTCCAGATTATTCTTTTCCAGGAAAAACTGCAACAGAAATTCTTCTTAATAAAGTAAAAGAAAAAGGCGTTAAGGTAATTGAAGGAAAAGTAAAGAAATTCGTAATCAACGAGAAGAAAGAAATAGTCGGAGTTTTAACTAAAACTAAAAAAGAAAAGATCATAATTTTTTTGATTATTTAGTTTTGGCTGGAGGAGGATTGGGAGGACTTTTTAAATACACTACGGGAAGTAAAAGTTGCGATGGAAGTCTTTTGGCATTAGCTTACGAAGCTGGTTTAACATTAGAAAATATTGAATTCTTCATGTTCCATCCATTTTTAATAATTGATTCAAGGTTTCCACGGGTTTTAATTTCTGGTGAGATTTTGACAAAAATGAAATTTGAAAATGAAATTGGAAAGTCTATTCTTTCAAAAAAAGTTGAAAAAGCTTTAAGAGAGAATAAACATCATTACATTTTTCCAGAAATGGTAAAAGAATTCTATTTAGCCTCTTTAGAAAATAAAAAAATTTTTGGAAGACTAATTTGTTCTGAAAGTTGGTTTGAGAGATTTAAAAAACATAACGAATTCGGTCACGTTTTTCAAAATTTTTCAAAAAAACAGGCAGAAAAAATTGAAATACATCCTGCTTTTCATTTCACTATCGGAGGCATTTCAATTAATAAAAACGCTCAAACTACTCAAAAGAATGTTTATGCAGTTGGGGAAATTGCAGGAGGATTACACGGAACAAACAGAATTGGTGGATTGGCAATTTTAGAAGCTTTAGTTTTCGGAAAAATAGCAGCTTTTCATATAAATAAAAATTTCAAGAGAGTTTCTGTTTCTCAAAAAAAATTTAACAAATTGAAGCTTGTAGGCAATACGAATGTCTCTGAAAAAATAAAAGATAAAACCTGGGAATCCCTGGGACCCATAAAAACTCAAAGCTCTCTTTTTAAATTTTACAAGTTTTTAGATAAAAAACCGATCCTCTCATCGCAAGAAAAGTTGCTTAAAAAAATAGTTAAAATTTCTCTACTAAGAAAAAACTCTGTAGGAGCTTTTGTTAAAGAAAATACCCCTACCGTTACCAAAGACAAAAATTCTTTCATAATAAAAAAAAGAATAGTCTTTAAATGAAAATTTACTTAATTGTGCAATTCTGCGAAATGTTTGGAAATGAAAATTTTCTTCAGTAAAGCAAAAATTCAAAAAGCAAATGGAGGAAAATAATATAGTTTTTCTTGATTAACATAACTCGCTTATATTTGCTAAAATTAAATTATGAGAGGAGAATCCCAATTGCCTGAAAGATTTGAGTCCACTCTTGGAGAGTTTATAGAAAAAGAAAAACCAATATATACTGAAAAAGAAATTGTTCTTTTACGTCATTTATTCCCCAAGCTAAAAGAGGTTTCAAATGAAGAAATCCATAGAATTTTTAATATCAACGGAAAACAACTTTCCATTTTTGCAATAATATCCCTTCGCACATTGTTTCCAGAAAGATCACCAATTAGGCTGAAAGAATTTCTTGAAAATGAAGAGGAATTAAAAGCGTATATTGATGAAGTACCAGAATTTTCAGAAGAGAAAAAACGAGATTTCTGGCAAACCTTTTCAATTTTACCTTTGAAAGATTCAGTTAAAAAATATATTTTTCAAAAATTTGAAGAATTTCCATTTTCAAAAACCCTAACCGAAACTTATAAAGAATCAGAAAGTGATGATGAAATATTCTCAAGAACATCAACCTTGGTGAATTTACCTATTGCTCATTTACCTCGTTTGAAAACATATCTTTCTTCATCAATTGAGAAAGAAAGACTTGAAATACCACCAGCTCACTTATATATCTACCGCACCGATAAGCTTGGCAATATAGTTTCACTTTTAGAGTCTTGCGTTTTAACACCCGCAGAAACCTCTGCAGCTTTTGCTTACGCAAGAAAATTACTCAGTCACATCAACAGCGACAAATACAAAAAAATATTCATCGAAAAATATCGAAAAATTAAAAATCTAGGAGAAGAAAGTGAAATAGATTTTGAAGAAGTTAAAGAATATTTTTACTACAAAATAATAGAGAAATGGAGTAAACAAATACTTAAAGAAAAATTCGCTCGAGAAGGCAAAACATTTTATGAAGAGCCAGTACGTGTAGAACTTCGATTTACTCAATATCGAAAACAACCTCCTTGGCAAATTAGAGAGATTATTTCCAAAAGCGAAAATCTTAATTTATATTTTCTATCGAAAACTCAAAACGAAGAAACAAAAAAACCCCCTGCTATGATTTCTTTGGATGGATTAACTCGAGCAATTGAAAACAGTCAAGATGTTTTTGAGATTTTTACATTAGAAACATCCACGCCAACAAAAGAAAAACCATCTCTGCCTAAAATTAGAATTCCACAGAGAGTAAATTCATTTAACGAACTCCAAAGAGATTGTCTTAGAATTGCTTATGCTACAAAGAGTGGAAATTGGGAAGAGGCAGTTGAAACTTATCTTAAACATTTAAATTATTGGCCCCAATATTTAGCACATCGTTTTGGGGTCATTGATATTCTTAGAAAATCAGAAGAAGGGACGATAGAATTACCCAAAAAAATTCTATCGATTGCTTCAGGTCCTCATGAAGAATTTAGAGCATGGTTGGATGTAGTTAATGATTATGAAAGAATACCAGAAATTGTAAATTTAGATATTACATTCAAAATGCTTCAATTAAGCAAGAAAGAATTAGCAGAAATAAAAAAATTACCTCCCGAAGTGCTTTCAAAAGCAATCGATATTGTTGGAGATGCGAGAGCATTGCCGTTCTCTAAAAATTCTTTTGATATGATTGAATGCTCATCTTTCGATAGTTTTACAAATGAAGAAATAATAGAAATACTAATTCAATCAGCAAGAGTTCTTAAAAAGGGTGGTGTAATGCGTTTTGCTACAACCAAACCTTTTTCTGAAGAATTCTACGAAATTTTAAGGAAAAACGGAATAACAGTCCTCGAAAAGAGTAGTCGGTTTAAATTATCTCCCGACATTAAGAAAGAACTTCAAGAGAAAGGAGAAAGTAAGTTGATAGAACGTGTTGAAAATAAACTTAAACGTTATTTTTATTTTTTAGCTAAAATTGATAGAGAGATTGATTTAGAAGCATTTAGAGAAGAACTTAAGAAAATATCCATTTTCGAGGTTCGAAAATCTCTTACTATGAGAGAAATAAAAAGGATGATAGAAAGAGGAATCGATGAAGATATTTTAGACATAAATATTTATCGGGCAGTTACTCTAAATCCCCATTATTTCCTTGAGAGAAAAAAGCTTAAACCTGAATATTTACGTTTTGCGCTTCAAAACCTAAGAGGTAAAATAGGCTTTTCTGATGCATTAAAATTATACGTAATTTATTTCCAAGATGAAAAACTTTCGCAATATTGTGACACAGTTTTTGAAATTTTAAGTGCATTTTCTAGATCAAGAGAATTTTTTTCGTTAAATCTACTTATGCATAATAATGAGAAAGTAAGATCACTTTTTCGTGAATATTTACTAAAACATTTTTCATATTATTTTAGATCTTTCCTTGAATCAAAACTTGATGAAGAGCTAAAAAGAGAAATATTTCACGAAGCTAGCAAAAAACCAGAAACTTTAAAGAATCTTTCTTTATATTTACATGAAATAGCCAATGATAGAGATAAGCTTTTAGCACTCGCTTGGGTTTTCAGGTCACTTCCACCAAACACCTTTCTGGATTTGCCAGTAGAAATGAGATTTATTTCTGAATTACAAGATTTTTATTTTAGATTCTCAAAAGAAAAATTATCAAGAGATACCTATACAAATTCAGAGGTTAAAAGAATTCTTGCAAGTAGACTACCTGAAATTATATTAGATGAAAAAATTCTTTCATTAGCTTTCAACATGGCAAGAAAAGAAGGAGATCAGGAATTTATAGAGAAGTTTTTATCTTATATAGAAACAGAAAACACGCAAGCACTTCGTAATTTTTTCGAAGAATATAAAGAAGATTTACAAAAATTTCTTATTCAATTAAAGGAAGATGCGAAAAAAAATAAGGATTTTGAAAGATTTTTTCGTATTATCAAGATTGAAAAAAAATGTCTGGGTATTTCAATTGACGATAAAGAAAAAAGAACGATTTTAGAATATATAACTCTTGAAAAATATAGGGAACTTTTAGAAAAATATCGAAGAAAAAGAATAACAAAAGAAAACAGGAAGAATATAAAACAAAATCTTATAGATGAAATCGACCAACTTTCTAAACTTCTCGCAACAAAGTATGATGTTTCTTTTTTAGAAATTCAGATGTTTTTGTATTCGCATGAATTTTCATTATTAACTTCTTATCCGCGCTCTAAAAAAATTTATGAATTAATTGATACAGTCACCTCTCATCTTAGAAAATCTATTACTGACTCCTTAGTTAGTATGGAAGGTTTAGATTTTGAAAAATTCAGCGATATTGTCTTGATGATCTGGAGTGATCGTAAATATGAAAGGTTAGAGAGTATTACTAAAGACATAATTAAAAAGCATCCAGAAATTGCTAAAAACCCAGGTTTTATTACAAAAATAATTTCGAACTTAGATAATTATCGAAATCTCCAACAACTTTTAGAATATATGATTCAAACAAATTTAGATACACTTCTTCATTCGAGTATTATTTTAATAATTAGATCAGAAATAGATAAGCTTAAACAAAATTTAACACTCTTTCCTCATAGAATTTTAGAGATAGCAATAAAGCATATAGATTTTTTAACAGAGCAAAATCAACTTAACAAAGAAGATGCGGATTTTCTTCGTTATTGGAAAATGATTTTTAAAGAGAAAAATTTACCCCTTGATATGGAAGAATTAGAAAGGATTTTCAGTGTTTATCCGCAGATTATTTATAGCAACGAGTGTCTATTTTTAATTGCAAAAAATATTTATCACACTAATATAAGAAACTTTGTATTAAACCATGATGAGATTATAGAAAAACTTTTTGAAAAAGAGTGGGATATATTAAATATTGAAATAAAGAGGAATCCTGACATTATCGCAACCGATATTTTCCTTATTTTCGCAAAAAAAATATCTCTTGAAATTAAAAAAATGAAAGAAAAATTACGAATAAATCCAGATTATGAACCTCACCCTTCTATCAATTACATAATACATTACATCAAGGCTAAAAAAGAAAATAAGATTCCGCAAGATTTAATTGAAAAAATAGAAGAATTAATTCCGAGAGAAGATAGAAGATTTTTTATGGCCTGGTATCGTATATCACAAATGGGTGAATTACCAAAAACTTACGGTGGCTTTAAACAACTTTTTGAAACAGTTCCTGAATTTGTTTTATCAAAAGGTATCGAAAATTTAATTGAAAAATTAAATACCTCCTTCCCTGTTGAAGATCATATAATAAAATTTGTTCTAGATAATAAAACAATCTTTTTAAAACTTGTTGGGAGGTATGAGACCTTAAAAGATAATGAGAATTGGTTAATACTAATTTTCCTTGGAATCCAGAGATATCCTGAAATTACGGCAAGACATTATTTTATTGAACATATAAAGCCAACTATTAATAAAATTAAAAATGTATTAAACAATCAAATACAAAGCTTAAAAGAGAATCCAAGGCTACCATTAACTCCTTTTTTATATGCTATAATTCAACAATTAATACAATTTGAAAATCAAAATTTTCAAGAAACTATAATTTCTCAAGATGAGTTAAGATTTCTTAAAGCATGGCAAGCCTTTTTCATAAACAAATCTCATATAGGCCTAGAGGAAATAGATATTTTCATTCAATTTGCTCCAAATGTTTTTAAAGATGACGGATTTAGGAATTTTATTTTAAAATCCATTCTTACCGATGAAGCTATTAGAACTCATATACTATTTAATCTCGATAATTTTCCTGAAGAAATGCGTGAATTTCTTGCAACTCAAATTCCTATCTATTTGCTTTCTGGCGAAAAGGAAATAGAAATTAGGGGAATAAGGCGAAAGATTGAAGTTGGTTCTGCCCTTGAATTTTTAAATCAAATAGGATCAAATAAATTTCCTGTAATTAAAATTACCTTACTTCCTAATGGCAACTATATAGCAACAATAAAAATAAAAACCGCATTAACATTTGAAATTTTTGTACCTCAAACTTTGATGTCAGAAGATTTGAAAAGAAAATTCCCCAAAGCTATAGATCGAAAGTTGGATTTATTTCTTGATCAATTTCCTGAATTCAGTAATAGAGTGTATCTTACTTTAAGAGAGAATCTTAAGAGACCAGATTCTCTTGTAGGTTCAGTTTATAAAGAATAGAATTTATTAAAGAATAGAAAATAAATTAACCTATAATTTTGGCTGAATTATTATGATATATTAGAAACTACTTCCACTGAAAATGAAGAATTAGTCAATGTGTTTGTAGATCAATTTTCTAAAGAAAAATGTTTTCGCAAGAAAAACTACTTAAAGCAATAACAAAAATATTTTTGTTGAACAAAAAATCTGTTGGGGCTTTTATTAAAGAAAATGCTCCACCAGTGTCCAGAGATAAACCTTCCTTCATAGTAAATAAAAGAATTGTTTTTACGTGAAAATTACCAATTAGTTTTAATATTTATTGGGAATTTGTAAAATAAAAACATGGTGAAAACGAAGTACATTTGGTTCAATGGAAAATTCGTTAAATGGGAACAAGCAAAAGTTCACGTTTTAATTCATGCTTTACATTACGGCTCTGGTGTTTTCGAAGGAATGAGGTGTTATAAAACTCAAAATGGACCTGCAGTTTTTCGGTTAAAAGATCATATCGATAGATTATTTAACTCTGCAAAATGTTTACAAATGAAAATTCCTTTCAAAAAAGGAGAAATTCAAAAGGCAATCACCGATCTTATAAAAATAAATAAAATCGATGAATGTTATATAAGGCCAATATTATTTTATGGATATGGTAAAATGGGATTGAACCCCAAGGGTTTAAGAGTAGATTGTGCGATAGCTGCTTGGCCTTGGGGAAAATATTTAAAAGAAAAAGTTAAGGTTAAAATTTCAAAATTTATAAGGCTCCATCCAAAATCTGTAGTTTCTTCAGCCAAGGTTTGCGGGTATTATGTCAATTCCATTTTTGCAACAATAGAAGCTAAGAAATTTAAGTTTGACGAAGCATTGCTACTGGACTGGCGAGGTTTTGTAGCGGAAGGCCCTGGAGAAAACATATTTATCGTAAAGAAAAAAACTCTGTTTACTCCTACATTAAAAAACGTTTTACCGGGAATTACAAGAGATTCAATTATTAAAATAGCGAAAGACGAAGGATATAAAGTGATCGAAAAGGATATTTCGCTAAAAGAACTAAAAGAATGCGATGAGGCATTTTTTACTGGTACTGCAGCAGAAATTACTCCAATATTTCAAATTGACAGAAAAATAATTAATCACGGAAAAGTAGGGTTAATAACTAAACTTTTGCAAGAAAAGTTCTATAAGATCGTGCACGGAGAAGAAAAAAAATACATAAAATGGTTGACTTTTGTTAGTTTGGATAGGCAGAATTTTAAAAAGGTCGAAAACTTAAATTGTAATCTCAATGACAAAAAAAGAATTTTTTATTACAAAACTCATCCCCCAAATTGAAGAACAAATCTTTGGGTACGAATTTCAATTGATAAGGAACCAGTATATTCTAGAAAGATTAGAAAAGGAACTAGCTAACTTAAACAAAAGCCCAATTTTCCAAGATGAAGAAAATATTGAGGAAATCTTGAAAGAAAGAGAAGAAAAAAGAGCACAATTGGAACAGCAAATTGAAGAAGTCAAAAGAAATCTTTTGTATTTGCCTTTAATGAAAGAAGAAGAAGAAAAATTTTTAGAATACTTTAAAAACTATATTGAAAAGTTATAAAATACAAAAGAAATATTTTTAAGTACGAAATGGGGTATGAAGAAGGTTACCAAAGTGAAATGTGATGGAAAATTAAGAGAGGCCATTTTAAGGGCAGTAAATTTAATAGGAGGATTTGAGAGATTTATTCAAAAAGGAGAGGTTGTTTTGATTAAACCAAATTTTAACACTGCAGATCCTTTCCCCGCCTCAACAGATTTTGAATTCCTGAAAGAGGTAGTGGAGTTGATTTACCAAAGAGAACCAAAATTAGTGATAATAGGAGAAAGTTCAACAATGAGTTTGAACACCAAAAAGGTGATGGAAAAATTGAGAGTTTTTGAACTTTTGAATTTGGAGACCCCACCGAGAATTTATGTTTTCGAGGAATTAAAATGGATTAAAAAAGAAATACCTCAAGGAAAATACTTAACATCAGTCTCAGTAACTGAAGTTTTAGAAAGACCGGATAAAATAGTACTCTTGCCCTGTTTGAAAACTCACAAATATGCCCAGTATACTGGAGCACTTAAATTAGCGGTTGGTTTTATGAAACCAGTAGAGAGGATAAAACTTCACATGTTTAATTTACAAGAAAAGATTGCTGAATTGAACACTCTTTTTACCCCTCATTTGATCATCATGGATGCTAGAAAATGCTTTATCAACAAAGGACCATCAGAAGGAGAAGTAAGGGAGCCAAATCTCATTTTAGCCTCTGATGATAGGATTGCTATTGATGTAGAAGGAATAAAAATTATTCAATCTTTCAAAGGAAATTCTTTAAAAAATATAGACCCCTGGAAATTACCCCAAATCAAAAGAGCGATAGAATTGGATGTAGGAGTAAAAGGGGAGAAAGAATACGAGGTTTTAGAATCTTAAAATTATGATTTCTTTTGAAGAATTTCAAAAAATTGAATTAAAAATAGGAAAAATAATCAAAGCAGAAAGAGTTAAAAATAGTGAAAAGCTCTTAAAACTGAAAGTTGATCTTGGAAAAGAACGAAGACAACTGGTAGCTGGAATTGCAAAATTTTATGCACCAGATTATTTAATAGGAAAAGAAATTGTAATAGTGACAAACTTGCAACCTAAAAAGTTAATGGGCATTGAAAGTCAAGGAATGCTTTTGGCAGCAGATGTTGGAGGTGAACCTGTGATTTTGATTCCAGAAAAAGAAGTTCCTCCAGGGACAAAAGTTTGTTGAATATTTTTTGATTTTTTTATTCGAACATGAATGTATACGAAGCAATTAAAAAAAGAAGAACTATAAGAATTTTTAAAAACAAAAAAATTCCAAAAAAAATTCTACTCAACTTGGTTAATGCTGCTAGACTAGCACCTTCTGCAAGAAATTTGCAACCGCTAGAATACTTAATAATTGATGACCAACAGTTATGCGATTTAATCTTTGAAAACGTCCATTTTGGGGGAGAGGTTCAAAAATTAAGAACGAAAGAAAACAGGCCTGTAGCATATATATTGGTTTTGGTAAACAAAAAAATTAGAACCACGGGGTTTGAACATGATGTGGGTTTGGCAGTAGAGAATATTTGCTTGAGCGCTGTTGAACATAATATTGGAAGTTGTATCATTGGAGCGATTGAAAGAGAAAGAATGATGGAACTTTTAAAAATTCCAAACGATTATTATTTGGATTTAATTGTTGCCTTAGGATATCCAGCAGAAAAGCCAGTTTTGGAAGAAGGAGGAGGCACTTATTGGAGAGATGAAAAAGGAGTATTGCATGTTTTCAAAAAACCGTTAAATAAGATTGTACACTGGAATAACTTTTAATTAAATTTTATGGAATTCAAAAATAATCAAGAGGGTGGATTTATTCTTGTGAATAAACCTGCTGGAATTACTTCCCACGATGTAGTTGATAAATTAAGAAAAATTACTAAGATAAAAAAAATTGGTCACGCAGGAACCTTGGATCCTTTTGCTACTGGGCTTTTAATTTTAGGAATTGGACGAGAATTTACCAAAAAACTCGTAATATTCCAAAGACAAGATAAAGAGTATATTGCCAAATTAAGACTAGGAGCAGAGTCTGATACTTTTGATAGAGAAGGAAAAATTATAGAGAGAAAAATTGAAAAAATTCCAGAAAAACAAGAGGTGGAAGAAGTTTTGAAAAATTTTTTGGGAGAAATTGAACAAATTCCACCAATCTTTTCTGCAAAAAAAATTAAGGGGAAAAAATTATATGAATTGGCAAGAAAAGGGATTAAACTCCAACCAAAACCGCAACGAGTGACAATTTATGAAATATCGATTTTAGAATACAATTTTCCCTTCTTAAAAATTAAAGTAAAATGTTCGAGTGGAACCTACATTAGATCTTTAGCCTCAGATATTGGGAAAAAATTAGGATGTGGAGCTTACGTTGAGGAGCTAACAAGAACAAAAATTGGAAGTTTTTCTTTAGATGATGCAGTTGAACTTTTAAAATTGAATAACCAAAACTGGAGGAGCTTCCTTTTTTCAATTTAAATTTATTCTTTATTAAATAAAAAAGAGAAGGTTTTTACCTTCTCCCTATGAAAATTAACTACTTTAGTCGTCGCCATAATTTCAAGACAATGGTAATTGGCACTAACACTGGCCATACTATTGCCAAGAGAAAGACCACCAGCTCGGGAACATCTACTACTCTTTTTGGATGAAACATTTCGCACCACTCATACAAGAAGTCAGCTAGTACTTTAATCGCTAGTAGACAATATACTACAAACCCCAAGATAATGACTCCAATGTACCATACCATTTTCCTTCACCTCCTTAGTTTGCAAAGATATTTTACTACAATCGTAACCAATAAATACGGCACCACCAAAGGCCACATGAGTACCAAGGGTAGTTCCCAAATTCTTCCTCGAAGATTGCCGAAAGGAGATAGGACCCTTTCGGTGATAACGAGACCAATCCGCAGGTACACCATTCCTACACTAATTCCAGTCACAACCACTACCATCAAGATTAGGTAAAAGAACCACATTTCACTTCACCTCCGTTGGTGAGATTTTTAGGGTAAGGGAAGGTGAATAGAAAATTATAAAAAAATACATAATTAATTAAAAGGGAGGTTCAATTTTCCTCCCTTATTAAAATTTCACCACTTAACGTCTACACCACCTCCTTATTTTCCAGATGATTAAAACGATTACTTTTTCAATCGCTTCCCTCAGAGTCATTCTTAACTCCCACAGAATCCACCATTGAGTTATCAGCATTCCCCTCAAGGATAAATGTATAAATTTTCTTAATGCCACGAATACAACACAGGGAACTGCCACGGGCCAGGCAATTACAATTAATGCTGACCCCCACTTGCTTTTTGGAATATTCCACCCCTTTTTCATTATTTCCTTCAAGGCAATTCCTATTCCAATGTACATTAATGAGATTAATAACAAACAATTCAGCGCTAATACAATAATAATTACAATCATTTCTGTTTCCATATTCTCACTTACCCCCTTTAGATTTATTTTAATGTACTTATAATTCAATAAAATTGTATCACATATTTTTTATTTGTCAAGAACTATTGTAGGAATATGGGGTCGAACCCCATTTAAACCCTATTTAAAGTATCTTAAAGACTATTTATGAAAAGAAAAAGAGCGCAAAATAGCGCTCTTGAGAAAAAATGCTAAGGTGCCACCTCTCCTCTATTCCCTGGTCCCCCTCGGGACCTGGGTTTTGTATGAGACAACCCATAAATCCTCTTCGCTACTTTTCACCCCCTGACTTTTTGACTTCTACTTCTACCCTCTTGTCAGCTGAGGTCCATCTACATGGAGACCCGAATGTATGGGTTGTGCCAGCAAAACCAACAATCCATTCGCCATACTCTGCAAACAACATGCCAATTATATCTTATCTTAAAATCTTGTCAAGTGTTAAGAATAACAAAATAAAGAGGGAGATAGGTTCTCCCTCTTTAGAAAAATTTAGTTTGCTAATCTTTCACTTTCTTTTTCCACCACCCCCATATTAAAAGAGGTGCTAACACAGGCCATGCGATCAGAACGGCAGGTACTACCCACTTTAGTACTTTTTTCTTCCTCAACCTTGGGAAGGTTTCCACGAATCCTACTGAAACTACCAATCCTGTTACAAAATACGTCCAGATTGTTGCAGAAAACAAAAGAACCTCCATCATATTCTCCCTCCTAGGAAATTCTTAAGTTTTACGATCCCCAAAATGGGAATCAGCAAAGGCCATGTCATGACAAGAAAGAAAATAACCCACTCAGCAGGCATCTCGTCTAAATTTTTTGGTCCGTGTAATTCGTAAAGAATTTCTGCTACTACAATTACTCCCACTACTACGTACAAAATCATCCCTATTACTCCTCCTGCCAGATACCACAACATCTTTCTCCCCCCTTTTTTTGTTCAAGAGCATTGAATAAAAAAATATACCAAAAAAATTTATTAAAGTCAATATAGAATTTGGCCCAATACAGAAAAACTTTTGCAAAAATGAAATAATTCGTTTAAAATAAAAATAAATATAATGATTTCTTACTATTTGCGAACAATTCAAGATAAAGATTTAAAGAAAATTCCTGAATTTAAAAAAGGATGTTTGATTTATTGTTCAGAACCTACAGAAAAAGATTTAGAAATTTTAAAAACTTACTTTTCCTTAAATGAAAGTCTTCTTCAAGATGCTTTAGACCCTTATGAAATCCCAAGAGTGGAAGAAGATCAAGGGAAAGTTTACATTTTTTTAAGGGCACCCATTGCTGAAAACGGAAAAATTTTTACTCTTCCTTTCTTAACAGTAGTGACTCAAGAATTTTTTCTTTTCTTTTCACAATGTAAATTTAATTTTTTTGAAGAGTTTTTAGAAAAAGAAAGGCATTTAATTTTTACTACTCAAAAAACGAAACTTTTTCTTCAAATTCTTTTTAAAGTGTGTGAGATTTTCAATATGATGATAGTAAAAATTAACAGGGAAATAAAAAGAGCTGTTTTTGAACTTAAAGAGATTGAAGAAGAAGAAATAAAAAAATTTATTAAATTTGAAGTTATTCTTCAAGATTTTTTGAGTACTTTAGTTGCCACCAAACTTGTGATGACAAGCATTTTACAAAAAGGGTACTTGGAATTATTTCCAGCAGATAAAAAGTTGTTGGAGGATTTGATTTTGGAAATAAATCAATTGGAGGAAATTTCAAAAAGTAGTGTTAAAAATATTATTAACCTTAGAGAAGGACACGAAATCATTTTTACCAATATAGTAAATAAAATTATTAAAATTTTAACTGCTTACACAATTATCGTATCTATTCCAACAATCATTGCTTCTTTCTATGGAATGAATGTTAAGTTACCCCTTGATGAACATCCTCTTGCTTTTTTTCTTATAGCAATTTTCTCTTTATTTTTAATGATTGTTGTTTTCTTGATTTTTAGATGGAGAAAATGGATTTAAAATAGTAAAAGAAATTTTGTTTGAGAGTTAATTAAAAAAGACGGGGGCTATAATTAGAAATGCCCCCATTATTGATGCTAGAGAATCCATACTATTCTTCCTTCCTCATCTACCAATTTTGGTATGATTTGAAAATCAAGAATCCTTGCTGCTTGTTGGGTAGTTTTCTCAAGCAAACGAATGTCTTCTGTTTTATTATAAGATAAAGGAGGTAAAGATTGGTAGAATTGAGAAAGCTCAATAATGAGCGGAGTTAAAAGAGATTGAGGTAAAAGAGGAATAAAAAGAGAACGTCTCTTTGCTTCACCAAGGTATTGAGCTAAGGCTATTGAGAGCTCCAAAGAATCAGTTATGATGGTTGGATCTTCATGGAAAATAACCTCAGCTGCCCGGAGAAAACTTGCGCAATCTACTATAGTCACATGAGGCCATACATGGTGGCGCAGATCATTTACCCAGATGTCAACATGGGACTGGGAAAGATAAAGTTGTTTAGCGGATTTCTGGAATTTTCTATCTGCGATGGAGTATTTTTTTGAAAAGATTACTGTAGAGAAAATTGGATCGATTAACTCTGCCAGTTTAGCATGGCACAACTCGTGCAGAACTTCATGAAGGTAAATGGAAAAGAAAATTGTAGTACTTTTTAACCAGCGTTCTGGAATCGAAATATTATGGGTTTTGGTAGTGGGGTCAGAGAAAATTTGACAGGAATCTCCACTACCTAGAAAATAAGACACTTTCCATTCCAGCTCGATTTGCTTTTCGAATAATCTCATTCTTTCAATGAAACTTTCCATCATCGTTACCTCCTTTTTAAAGAACTAATTGTTTCCATAAGTATTATAAAATTTTTTACAAACCTTTTCAAGTTTGATTTTTAATCTCTGATTAGTAAAATTAGTTTAGGTAATTTTAATTTGATCAAGGAGGGTGAGAACGATGATAAGAAGTGTGGTGAGGAAAACAGATCACAAAGGTCGTGTTTCACTAGCAAGAATTTCTTTGGAGCCTAGTGAAACAGTGGAGGTGTGGTGGATCAAGAAAGATAAGGTAGAAAAGAAAAGAGTGGTGATAGACAAGAGAAAAAGGGTGAGGTTGCCAGTTAAGGGTACAGTGAAAATTGTGGAAGTGGAGGGGATGAAAATTTTACTTGCAATTCAGCAGGAGGAGGAAATGAGGAAAATGATGGAGGAGTTAGTTAGATTCTTGCCTCTCGTGAAATCATCTAGTATTTAGCCTGTGGTAGAATCATTTATGGGAGGTAGTACTACCTCCCTTTTTATTTTGAAAAATTTTTAGGAATAAAATTTTATGCATAACTCAAAATTTAGGCTGAGGTCTTGACAAATTTTCTTAATGCCTTAAATTAATTTTTATACCCCAAAGATTGCACAAATTTGTTTCAATTGTTTAATGCTCATAAAGAACAAAGGAAATAAAAAACTAAATTATGTATTAATGCTCTCTTAGAGCAAAGTCTCCACTTAAAATTTCAAATTTTTTTCTACAAAAAATCACTCACTTTACCCTGGAGGTAAAAAACATCTAGAGAATTGTGATTCAATTTTTTTAAAGATTGGCTAGATAAGTCAGGAGTGTAGAGAGAAATTTTATTCTCTCGAACTCCTGATGATGGACCAATCCTTAACTTTAAATTTAAGGAGGTGTTGTTGGATGGATCAGAAGCAGCTTCTACTCATCAACCTTGCTCCTTCAAAAATTCCTCACAGGTCATCCGAAGGTGTAAAAATTATCCGCATCGATCATGGGGATGCTCTTCTAAGAAATCCAAAAAAGAGGAAGGAGGTGACAAATCAAATTCTGGAGGAAATTAACTCTCGCTTGAATGAGGTTGGTTCTGTTGAAAGGATAGTCATTGGTATCATGTACCCAGAACACCTTGGGTTCGCTTTGGCAATAGCCCTAAAAATCTCAATGGATGGAGGGCTGATACCAATGACGAGAAGGTCGTATGCGATTGTATTCCCCAAAATCACAGAAGAAGGTATGGTGTACGATCTTACTAAGTTCGACAATTAACGATTCTTTATAAGAAATGATGGGCCAGCTTCAGGCGCATCGAAAAGAAAGCCTATCTACTTGGTTGCCGAATAAAGCGGTAATCGGGTAGAGGTCCATGGATTATCCATGGATTGAGGGTTTGCCAGAACCCCGGGTTAAATATGAAGCAAAAATTTCTGGCAAAAACCCTGATTCTGAGGAGAATCAGGGAATAGAGGAGAGGTGGCACTTTAGTCAGCACCTTCAAAGAGCGCACATTGCGCTCTTTTTTCTTTGTGATCACTCATTTTTACTAATGCTTGCCATTTTTTTAATTTATTATAAAATAAAGTTGAGAGTTAATTTGAAATTTAACTCTCTTTGGTTCCTTAAAAACTAAACGGAGGTGACCTAAGATGCAGACGTTTAGAGTTGAAAAAATGAAAAAACTTCCCCAACAAATTTCGGTGATTATCTGGGACATAAACGGAACAATTACACTTAAAGATCAACTCGATGAGGAAGAGATACTTTAAATGGGGTTCGTTTAAATGGGGTTCGACCCCATATTAATCGTATTAACACACAATCCCATATTAACACATATTAAGATGACGACATTTCTAAATTATTCTTTTGATTTAAAAACAATTGACAGTACCTTCTCTAGAAGATATAATTTAAATAAGCTCTTTGTACTGTAAAAATACACAAAAAAGGGGGTGCTTTGTATGTCGTCATTTCTTGTGTATGAAAAAATCCTTTTCATTAATCTCAATCACCCTGAAATTCCTCATGTAGCTCCAGAGGAGCTAAAAGTGTACCGGGTCGATTATCCAATTCCAAATCCTTCCAATCCTAACGATTTGGTTGAACTCAGTGACCTAATGCATTCTTTTGTTGAATGGTTCAAGAATTCTGATGCACTATGGTCTCAACTTTCCTGCGCTGAAATAATTGTAGTCGGTTTACCCGATGATCCAATGTTGACTGTAATAGCTTTAGCAGTTTTGGATGGATTTTTTGATCTTGACTTTTGCGAAATCAAGGTGATAGCACCAACTCAAACTGAAACTGGTTCAATTTTTGATCTATCAAAATCTATTCCTCCTTCAGTAATTCGGAAGATTGGAAAACTGCATAGCCCCTTCAGCACTTATTGTTGAGTTTGAATTTTCAAAAGCAGGTGTTCAAATTCGGCACCTGCTTTTTTATTTTAGTTGTCCAGCTTGAAGGGATAAGCACAGTTTTATTTTTCAATCACATCCAAGATTGGATCTTGAAAAATTTTAGTTAGTTTCCATCTTCCACTATTTCTATCAAAATCAAATCTAGCAATAGTTGATATTTCTTCTATTTTTCCTGCTAATTTTTCAATACCTGGAAAACCTAAAATTCTCTCAATTATCCTTTTTCTTTCTTCATTCGTTTTTTTCAATGCTTCTTCTATGCCAATATGGGAAGCTCCTACTGCTATTGCTACTTCAGGTATTCTTCTTATTTCTTCAGAAAGTTCTTCAGCAATGGTGTGAAGTTTTTGAGCTAAGATAATGTTACGCAATGTGATAATAATTAGATGTGTTTCTGGATGAATTTTTTCATTTAATGCTTCAATAATTCGGAAAATTCTTCTAGCCTTTGAACTTTCATCTACGTGGGGGGCGGTAAGTTGAGCATAAATTTTTTCCAATGCTTGTGTTGAAAAATATAATGCTAAAATTCCCTCAATTGACCATCTCAAAAAATCTCTCCTGGTTATTGGTTTTTCCCCCAAAATCTTTTTTAAAAATTCTCTTCTTTCTTCTTCACTTTTTAATTTCTTAAATTCTCTTTCATACCTCCAGAACCTTCTGCTAGCTTTTCGGGATGTCAAAAGCGCATCTCCAACAAGTAAAGCTAAAAGGAGAAGACTAGCATTAATTTCGTGATATCTCAGTGATTCCATTAACAAAAGCCGATTTAGATCTAATGATACATCTGCTAGAAAAAGAGGTTTTCCTTCTTTAGCAGCTTCTTCTACAATATGTGAATATTGTTTTCTACCGACAACAAAAACATTCTCATAAAAAGTTTTTTCTGCCTCCTCTTTAGTGGAGTAACGACCAACAGCTGTTTCCAGCACAATTCCATCGACTCCTTTTACTTCTTCAGGTCTTTGTGGTATTGGATGTATAGCATAGGCTATTCTAAATCTTGCCTCCGGAGTTTCTACTATGACAATATTTTCTGGTAATGACTTCCTTTCCCCTTCTAATTTTTCAAATTTTATTCCTTCAGGAATCATAATTCTTTATTACTATACCAATATAAAATTTTCAAATTCACTTTCCAAAATTACTTTCAAATATAAAATTAGAATGGATAAAATTTATCAAAGGATTTTTCTGAAGATTAATTTTCTAATGGAAATTGACTCCAAAATTTTAATATTATTGACAAAATTTTAATATTATTGAAAAATTTTAAATGAAAATGTTAAAGTTTAAAAATTGCTCTTTATTACATTTTTTATTTATTAACATTTCCGGAAAAGGAGGTGAAAGAAAATGATCTGGTGGTATCTTTTTAGTCTCTCTGGACTGTACTTGGTAGGTGGAGCAGGCTATTTGCTTCTTTACTCTCAAGTAAGTAAGGAAAAAGGATGGTTGAGGTGGTTGTGGAAAATATTTACTTGGTGGTTTGTGTGTTGGACAATGGTGACAATTACGCTAATCACTAAAGCAGCATTTGGTTAAAAAATTTAAAGCAGGCACCTTCCACTAAGGTGCCTGTTATTTTTTAATTCACGATTTTGTGTAAAAAATTTACTTTTACTTAACTTCAGCCAATTTTAAAATTCAAGTTATCCTGCACAATAATGTATTTTTATCCAAATACTTAACAAAGATTTTTATTTATGATAGAATAGCGTATTGCACTTTATAAACCACACAAATCCTGGCTTAGGTAGGGGGCCAGAAATGAGGTGAAAAAAAATGAAAACCAGGAGTTACCAGGAGTACCTCAAGGACGTGAAAGTCTTACTCCTGTCTGCAATGACAACTGCCAAACAACACCAAAGGAAGCTGACAATCTCATACAAGGGGATAGGGATAAATTGGGAAATTGAAATCTCTCCTGACTATGTTGTTATTACTCAAGAAGATGAAGGCTGTAAACGTTCTTTAGCTTTGACCGAACAAGAGTTTGTTGAGATTTTGGACAACCTCCAAAGTAAATTTTATTATGTGTTATTTCCAGTAATACCATTACCCACTCTTATTGAAATTGGAATAGGTGATCTCGGAAGCTCGCGGGAAGCAAAAAGAGTTTTCGAGATCGAATCCACTTTTGTTAATAAATAACCTTAATTTATAGGGAGAAAACGCCTTGTTCTCAAAAGCAAGGACCCTACCCGTTTTCTCCCTTCCATTCCAGTTGTTGTGTCACGAGAAGTTTTTGTCTAAGTTACATTCCTTTTATTGACAAAATTTTATTATTTAGGTATAATTAAAAAGCTCATTGCAAATTAATAACTCTAAGGAGGTAGATACAATCATGGGTGCGCCAGGAATTGTGATGTTTTGCAAGAAAGGGCATCTCTTTTGTTTATTTGATGATGACCTTTATTGGGGAAATTTTGGTGTTAACGAAGAGGGGGTCATCATCTCTATACCTAGCGAATTTGAGGAGTTGGAAAGGAGATTAAGAGAAAAGGGATGTCCTTGTGGAAGTCCTACTTTTGCCGTAATTCCCCATGACCACGGAAATTTTGAAGATTACGTGGTCTTAGTTACTAACGAGAAAATCGAGAAAATAGGAGAAGTAGGACTTCCTTTAACTTACATTACAGCGAGGGGAGTTCAAATTATCCTCGGCATGGAGGTATATGATATAACTCCCCTCATAGGTTCAATTTATGAGATAACCTGAAATTGATTCTTGATCATTCTCAATTTTCATGGTCCCTCCTGGATTTTCTTCCAGCGAGGGACTTTTAAATTTTCAGCTCGTTTTTCATTAAATAAAAACTAAAAAAATTTGATCTTTTTATTTTTACATTCTTTGTCAAGAGCGCTTTAATCTATTTAATTGTTAAAAAATATTGACAAATATATTTCAATAAGATATAATTCAAAAAAACAGCTCTTTCCAATCAACTGGCGGAGGTGAACAAAAATGATTGTTTTGCTGATCGAAGATCAAGAAGAAGAATTGGAGAGAGCAAAGGAAGTCTTACGAAATTTCGGTTTTAAAACTGCAGTAGCTACCAATTTGTATGATGCACTTCGATTGTTAAAACAGCTTGAGAGAAAAATTGTGGGGATTGTGACTGATCTCCACTTTCCTCAAGGATATGAACCTGGAAGGTGGAATGTAATTCCACCTGAATTAAATGATCCTACAAAACCTTGCGGATTCGCTATTGTTGCTGAGGCAACTAAACGTGGGATACCAGTAGTAGTTTGTTCTAACATTGACCATCATTTTGCAGAATATGCAAAGATTACAATTCAAGCTTTGGAAGCTCTTCATCCAATTCAAAAAATTCCTTTCATTATGGACAGTAAAGATTGGCAAAGTGCGGCTCAGGCACTTGGTAAACTCTTAAGTGAGAGGTGAGAATCGATGAAAAAAGCTTTGGTCGTAACAAATGACAGAAATGTTGGAGCAGCTTTGTGGCGATTGTTGAAGGTGCTTGGCTTTGAGGTTGTCACTTCGAACCACGAGGAAGCCCTTGCCACTTTTCTCACCGAAGATCCGAGTCACGTTTTGATTCTTGAGTACTCGGAAATCGGTGAAAAATTAGAAGAACACAACATTGGTAGAAGAACTTACGATGACATTAAAAAGTCCGCATCACCAGGTACGCGAATTATTCGATGTGGACTAGAAAATTATCATTACGATGATTATCTGCGTTTGCCGTTTGAAATTGGTGAACTCAAGAGGCTTCTTCTGTGATTGCAAATGAGGTAAAAGAGAATAAAGGAGAGGTGGAAGATTTTTTCAAAGAGCGCTTTTGCGCTCTTTTTCTTTTTAGATTTTTCAATTTTAGAAAATTTCTCAAAGCGGTTTATTAAAGGTGTTTAAATTTCTTAATCCATTATAATACATTGACAATTTACTCACTTAAATGATATAGTTCAAGAGTAGTTCTTTATAGAATGAAGGAGGTGATTTTATGAAAGAGTTTGTTCTTTTCGTTAACTTTGGTTCCCCAGAGATTCCCCATAATGCACCTAAAAATATTAGAGTTCATCGAATTGATTATCCCCTTTCTATTCCAAAACCCGAGAAGCCATTTCAACACTTTATGGTAATACTCGACACTATTGAAGCTGTAGGATCTTTTGTTAAACGCTACTCCAAAAGTCTGAAATCTGCTTGCAAACGAAACGGGAAAATCGTAATCGGCCTACCAGAACATCCTTTGATTGCCTTGGTAGCAGTAGAAAATTTAAGAGGATATTCACTCGACGAATCTCTTCAACTAGAACCTCACTTATGTATTGTATCGTCCAATTATTCAGATGGAAATCCTGTGTACAACATCACAGATGCTCAATATCTTCTCCAGATTCCTCAACTGAGAGTTACCCACAAAGAATTTTCGATAAACTACTTCTGGGATTGAATTTTCAATCCACAGATTAAAAAATTTACTTTCTCTAGCTCAAGGAGGTGCCTTGGATGATAAGTTGGGTTGATTTTCTTTATCCTGGTTTTAATTACGTTATCTTACTTTTTTATTAGTCTAGAACTTCTGATTATATTATTCAATAGGTCTTGGCAAAATTACAAAAAATACCGAATTCTTCTTTTGGTATTTTATTTAGGAGTGACCCTAAGCTGGTTGATTGTAACTTTCTATTTTTTTCATTGGCTAATCTGTAATTTTGTTCAAATTTATCAAGTTGGAGAAGCCTTGGACCGTGTTCTTCAACCCTTGGCATTATTAAATCTTTCTAATTTTTTCTCCGATTCATTAAGGCAGGCACCATCGTTAATTTTATAAAACTTCGCGCCTGCCTTTTTCTTTTATAATCGAGTCAACCTCATAACACCCTATACATTTTTTAAACAAGATTGAAATTTTTCAGTGTTTAAGTCTAAGCTAAATATACTTCAAGATCTCTTATAGTCTTGACAAATTTTTTAAAATTTATATAATAATTCATTAGTTCATTAAAAACTCAAAAGCCTGACCCTCTTGGGCAGGTTAAAAAATTGGAGGTGTTAAAGAGATGGAAAAAGTCGGAACGACAGTAGTAACTTTGGTTGTTGTCTTGTTGGTTTGGTACCTGAGACCGCTTTGGCACGGGTTCTTGATGTTATTGTACAAGAACCCGGCCGTATGGGAATCTATTTTGTTAGGATTCGTGGTTGGAATAGTAATCTGGAGAACCTCAAAGAACGAAGAAACCTGGTGGTTACCGTTTGTTTTCTGTGGAATTTTTCTTGCAGGATTGCTTCCACTTCAATTAATCTATCCCCAATGCTACCTGGCGCAACATCTTAAGGTTGTAAAAATAACAAGATTACCCGAAATAGACCCTGATGCAGTTCGAATTATTCCGATGGAGGTTTCTTACAGATTTGCGAAAGACGCGCTCCAATACGCTAGATTCAAAATTGGAACGCCAGATATTGTTTTTCTGAAAAAGAAGCCCCACTGGTCTTTTGGACTCGTTCCAGATGGAACAGTTAACTATTTCGTTCTTAAAGACAAAGGCGCAATGTATGTTGACATGAGCACTTTCCAAAAGAAATCCAAAATTGTGGAGAAGGAAATGCAAATAGGTGAGGGAATGGGAATAACTGACTGGTACAAATGGGTTCTTTACAAGCAATGGTTCTGGGTGGACTACGAAGATCCTTATTTTGTTCATCACAAAAACGAATTATACATTGCAGTACCGATTATTTTCTATGACTACCACTGGAGATTCCCCACATTCTTTACAATTCCCAAATGGGCAGGAACTGCATTGATTCATTCTGATGGTCAAGTGGAGTGGTTAACACCGAAGGAATCTCTTAAACATCCAGTACTGAAAGATCAAAAACTCTTTCCAGAAAAGCTCACTAGGTACTATATTAATTCGTTCAGGTACAATCGCGGGATTATTAATCGATTCTTCTACCACGAAGACCAAATAGAAATAGCTGACCTTCCTGCTGGGATAGGAGGCATTCCTCATCAAAATGAACAACCCTATCTTGTTGTCACAAAAGAAGGAATGAAGTGGGTGGTGGCCTGCGAACCATATGGAGAAGCTTACGGTGTATTTAAGATATATCTGATAGATGCTCGCACCGGAAAAATTAACGTATATGAACTTCCTCCTACTGAGGCATTACTGGGACCCGTGAGTGCCTGTGACTATGTCCGAAAAAGTAATCCTATAATAGACTGGAATAGGATGATCCCTGCAGAACCAATACCAGTTTTCAGAGAATCAAAGTTATATTGGGAAGTCAGAGTGATTCCTAAAGATGCTTCCGGTGTTTCCTACATTGCAATGGTAGATGCAAAAACTGCGGATGTAATTGAACTCAAAACCGATCAAGATGTGAGAAGATTCTTACGGGGAGAATATGTAGAGAAAAGCGAACTCCCAGAAAAAAAGAAAGTCAGGGCTGTGATAATCCTGCGGGATCAAAACGGGGGAGAAATCCAACGAATTGAAGTGCTAGAAAACCAAAGCTTCGAAGTTACTTTCCAAGCACCAAAGAAATGATATCAAAAAGATCAGTTTCCAGGAGGGGAGATTATCTTCAGATAACTCCCCTCGTTTTTCTTTTAATTTTTCAAATTAATTATTTTCAGTTTGAAGAATTATTAAATGCATTACTAGTCTTAAACTAATTAAAGAAAATTACGGAGAAAAATTAAATTTTAAAAATGTTCTTTTGGTGATAGAAAAATTGCTTTTTTAAAGTATTTTTTTGATGCAAATTGACCTTAAAGAATAATTTAATTTAATATCCCTACTTGAAAAAATCGAATTTTTTTAAAAAAATAAAACAATGAGAATTTCAGAACAAATTTTTCCGAGAGTAGTGGCTTTAATTTGTAGCGCGAACAAAGAAGGAAAACCCAATGTAATGACCGCATCTTTTTTAATGCCAATTTCTTTTGAGCCAAAAATTTTGGCATTTTCTATTTCTCCAAAAAGATACACTTTTGAAAATTTAAAAAAAAATCCCCGAATTCACTTTGAATGTTTTAACGGAAGAAATGAAAGAAATTGCAGAAATTTGTGGTTCTTTTTCGGGAAAGAAAGTCGATAAATTTAAGATGGCAAAATTAGAAATTGAAACATCAAAAAAAGTTTTACCTCCGGTAATCAAAGATTGTCCAATTTCTCTAGAGTGTAAAATTTTAGAAATGAAAGAATTTGGAGATCATTTTTTAGTGGTTGGTGAAGTTGTAGAAGAATGGATAAGAAATAAAAATTTCAATCCGTTACTCCATAAAACGGGCAACATTTATATGAGTACCACAGAAATAGAATGATTAATCCTTTTGAAGAAGCAGAAAGAATCAGAAAAATAGTTTGTAAAAATACCAAACGAAAATACTATAGATTTAGAGGAGGGGATTTTTATGGAGGAATTGCTTGTGGAGATTGCATTGGTTGCTTTCTAAATTGTGCTTATTGTTGGAGTAAATTTCCAAGAGAAAACCCAGAGAAAGTTGGAGAATTTTTTACACCAAAGGAAGTAGCAGAGAGGCTTTTGAGAATTGCAAAAAGGAAAGGTTATGAAAAAGTGAGGATTTCTGGTAATGAACCAACTCTGTGTAAAGAACATTTACTAGAGGTAATCTCTTTAATTCCAGAAAATTTCCTTTTCATTTTAGAGACGAACGGAATTTTAATTGATGAAGATTTTGCGAAAGAGCTGACAAAGTTTGAAAATTTGCATGTCAGGGTTTCGGTTAAAGGGGCGAACGAAATAATGTTTTCGAAAATAACCGGAGCTGAAGCAAAATTTTTCAAATATCAACTTTTAGCCCTAGAAAATTTAGTAAAATTTAATGTTTCTTGCCACCCAGCAATAATGGTTGAGTTGTACAGCGAGGAAGAACTTTCTGAGATTAAAGAGAAACTTTCGAAAATTCATCCCACTTTGGCAGAAAATTTAGAATTTGAATATTTAATTTTATTTCCTTTTGTTGTTGAAAATTTAAAGAAAAGGGGGATTAAAATTAAAAGGTCAGTTTATTAAGTTAAATTTGTGGAAAAAAGAGAAATTCAAATTAAAGCAAAAGATGAAGATCTAAAAGGGGTTTATGCAAACGCGATGGTTGTTTCTCATACGAAGGAAGAATTCTGTTTGGATTTTCTCTTGATTCATTTTAACCTCCCGATTTTAGTTTCGAGAATTATTACGAGCCCTGCTCATTTAAAGAGAATTATTACAGCTTTGTCTGAAAATTTGACAAAATATGAAGAGAAATTTGGAAAGGTTGAGCCGTCAAAAGATATAGAAATACCAATCGGTTTTAGACCAAAATGAGACTTGAAGAAAAAGTTGAAAAATTAATAAAGGAGGAAATTGAAAATTTGGGTTATAAATTAAAAAAGATTGAAATAAAACAAAAAGGAGGGGCAAAGGAATTGGTAATTACGATTGATAAACAAGGAGGAGTTTCTGTTGAAGATTGTGCAAGAGTTTCAAGAAAAATAGACTCGATCTTAGAAAAGGCAGATTTGTTTGAAAAGAGATGGTATTTAACAGTTTCCTCACCGGGCACTAAGGTTGGAGAAGAAGATCTCAAGAGATTGAAGGAATTTTGAGCTGTAACAAAAAATTGAAAATTAACTCAAATTTTGATAGAATCTCAAGAATGTCAGCCATTCAAGTTGAGAAATTGAAAAAAGAATTCAATGGTTTAATTGCAGTCAACGAAATTACTTTTGAGGTAAAAGAAGGAGAGCTTTTTGGTTTGTTGGGACCAAACGGAGCAGGGAAAACTACAACTTTGAATATGTTGGCAACCTTAATCAAACCAACTTCTGGTCAGGCTTTGGTTGCAGGATTTGATGTTTTGAAAGAGAGAGATAGGGTCAGAAAATCAATTGGAATGGTTTTTCAAGAACCAGCTTTGGACAATTATTTAACAGGGAGAGAAAACCTAGAATTCCATGGAATGATGTACGGGCTTTCAAGAAAAGAGGCAAAAGAAAAAGTGAGAGAGGTATTAAAAATTGTTGAATTGGAAGAGTTTGCGGATAAATTGGTTCAAACCTATTCTGGCGGAATGAAAAGAAGGTTGGAAATCGCAAGAGCTTTAGTACATCAACCAAAAATTTTATTTTTAGACGAACCCACTTTGGGACTCGATGCTCAAACCAGAAGAAAAATTTGGGAGTATATTAAAAAATTGAACAAAGAAAAAGGAGTCACGATAATTTTGACAACCCATTACATGGAAGAAGCGGATTTTTTAGCACACAGGGTTGCAATCATTGATTATGGAAAGATTGTTGCTTTGGATACCCCAGAAAATTTAAAAAATATTTTAGGTGGGGATGTAATTTCAATAGAAGTTGATAATCATCAAAATGCAAAAAGAGCATTTGAAAAATTGCCCTGGGTTAAAAAAATAAATCAAGAAAATGGAATTTTTTATTTACAAGTTGAAAAGGGAGAAGAGAAAATTCCTCTTTTAATTAGAATCGATCAAGAAGAGGCTGGTTTTCAAATTAAATCAATCAATTTAAGAAAACCAACTTTGGAGGATGTCTTTTTGCATTTCACTGGCAGGACAATAAGAGAAAGGGAAGCAAGTCAAACAGAGAGATTTAGAGAAAGAGCAAAAATACATATGAGATAAATTATGGAAATAAACCTTACTGCAATTTACATTTTGTGGCTAAGGGAAATGAAAAGGTTTTTGAGATCTTGGTCAAGAATTGTTGGGACCTTGATAATGCCCCTTTTCTTTTTAATCTTTTTGGGCTTTGGATTTAAAGGAGCCTTCATTCCTGGAGTAGGGCATACCAAAGATTATATTTTGTTTTTAGTTCCAGGAATCATTGGAATGACTTTAATTTCAACATCGATAATTTCTGGACTTTCTGTTTTGTGGGACAGAGAATTTGGCTTTTTAAAAGAAATTATGGTTGCTCCAGTTTCAAGAATTTCTATTGCCATTGGAAGGATTTTGGGAGGGATGACAACATCACTGATTCAGGCAATTTTAATTTTTTTAATCGCTCTGGGAATGGGCTTTAAAATTCCAAGTTTTTTCTCTTTCTTTTTGGCTCTTTTGGTAATGGCATTCATCTCTGCAGGTTTTATCGGCCTTGGATTAATTTTTGCTTCGATTTTGAGAGACATTCAGGGATTTGGAATTATCATGCAATTGATTATCATGCCATTGGTTTTTCTTTCTGGCGCTCTTTTTCCCCTTTCTAACTTGCCAAGGTTTTTACGTTATGCTTCATATTTGAATCCCTTAACTTACGGAGTAGAAAGTTTGAGAAGAGTTTTGCTGGGTCATTGTTTTTTACCGCCTTGGCTAAATTTCTTTGCCATTGCTTTGTTTCCAGTGATTACGGTCTTTTTAGGAGCTTTCTTTTTTGAAAAATCAGAATTATGAAATCAGAAAAAACAAGATGTCATGTTTTAGTTTCTGGAAGAGTTCAAGGAGTTTTCTTTAGACAAAATACCTTAAAAAGAGCAAAAAACTTAGGATTGAAAGGATGGGTAAGGAATACAAAAGATGGGAAAGTGGAGGCAATTTTTGAAGGAGAAAAAGAGAAAATTGAAAAAATTTTAGAATGGATGAAGGTTGGACCACCCCTGGCAAAGGTTGAAAATTTAAATGTAAAATGGGAAGATTTTAAAGGTGAATTTGAAACTTTTGAAATAAAGCATGATTGAAGTTTTATCTTTAGGAGGATCTTTAGTTTGTCCTGAAGAAATTGATATTTTGTTCTTAAAAAAATTCAGAAATTTTATCTTAAAATGGATCAAAAAAGGGAAGAAATTTATAATTTTTGTTGGAGGGGGAAAAATTGCTAGAAAATATCAAAGAGTTGCTAAAAAATTCAAGGCTAAAAATGAAGAATTAGATTGGATAGGAATTTCAGCAACTCTTTTGAATGCTCAGTTAGTGAAATCTATTTTCGGAAATTTTGCTTTTCACAAAGTACTTACTGATCCATCGCAAAAAGTCTTTACAAGAAAGAAAGTAATTGTTTTTGGTGGATGGAAGCCCGGAAGGTCTACCGATTTTGATTGTGTTTTGGCATCAAAAATTTTTGGAGCAAAAAGAGTAGTTAATCTTTCAAATATCGACTTTGTTTTTGACAAAGACCCAAGCAAATTTAAAGATCCAAGGCCTATTAAAATAATTTCTTTTGACGAGCTTTTAAAAATCATTGGGAGGAAATGGATTCCTGGTGCTAATTTACCTTTTGATCCTAAAGCTATTAAGTTAGCCAAAAAAGAGAAAATTCAAATTATAATTTTAAACGGAAGAAATTTTAAAAATCTTGAAAAGGTCTTTTTAGGCCAAAAATTTAAAGGTACAATTGTCCAATAAAAATGGAAGTACTTGAAGCAATTTTGAAAAGAAGAAGTATAAGAAAATTCAAAAAAGAGAAAATTCCAGAAGAAACAATAGAAAAATTAAAAGATGCTTTAATTTGGGCACCTTCTGCTGGAAATTTACAAGCTAGGAAATTTTATTTTGTTTTCAACGAACAAATAAAACAAAAACTCAAAAGAGCGGCCTTAAATCAAGATTTTATCGAAAAAGCCCCTTTGGTAATAGTTGGATGTTGCGACCTAGAAAAGATTTCTTGGTATGGAGAAAGAGGAAAAAACCTTTACACAATTTGCGATGTTGCAGCAGCTGTTGAAAATTTAATGATTTTAGCTACCTCAGAAGGTTTGGGGACTTGTTGGGTTGGGGCTTTCAACGAAAAAGAGGTTGCAAAAATTTTGAACTTACCGCAAAATGAAAGACCGATAGTGATAATCCCTGCAGGATTCCCTGAAGAAATTCCACCTTCTCCCGAAAGAGAACCTAAAGAAAATCTAATAAAAGAAATAAAATGAAAGAACTTTTTGGGGGAATAGATCTGGGTGTTGAAAAGAAAAAGACTTCTGCAATTTGTATACTAGAAGAAAAAGATAAAAAGGTTTTTCCTTTAGAAAGTTGGTGTCAAAAATGTGAAGATATTTTTGGTAAAGAGATTTTTAAAAAAATTAACCTTTATTTAAATGAGATCAAAATAATTGCCATAGATTCTCCTTTAACAAAAGGTAGAGGAAAGGGGAGAATGAGACTTTTTGAAAAATTCTTTTCAAGAAAAATTTTCAAAGAAGCAAAAATAAACCCCGTACCTCCTGCTTTTATTCCGCAAGTAAGCAATCTGTCGTTAAAGTTGAGAAAGAAATTAGAAAAGAGGGGTTTTATTTTAGACATTAATTTAATTGAAACCTCCTCTCGTCTGGTGGATGCATTCTTAAATTATTCTAATCTTCTTGGAACCACTAAAGTACCTTGTAAAACAAAAAATCAAAAATCTGCTTTTCTTTCAGCGTTAGTTGCTTATTTGCATTCGACATTTCAAACAAGATATATAGGTTACAAAGATGGATTCTTGTTTTTGCCCAAAATGTCATTGTGGAAAAAAGACTGGAGAAAAAAATTTTATCTTGCTTGGAAAGAAAGGCCAAGGTTAAAGTACAGATATTTAATAACCAACATTTTTGCAAAATGAAAATATAAAAAACAATAAAAATACTTATTGTAGTTTATCTACTTTAAAGTTAGACACTTTGAAAAATTCATTAAAAATTTTGGTCAGATTTTACAATAGAGAGAAAAACGTGGTAGTTAGATTTACAAAACCAAAATATTTGAGGAAATTTTCAAAGAGGTTGATTTTTCAATTGTCCCTAATGAAAATTTAGCTAGAGTCTTACCCGTAAAAAAGATAGTAGAGGTAAAAAAACTTATTGACATTACAAAAGAATAAATTACAATTTTAAAATAATGAATATTTTTGAATTGAACGAAAAAATTTTTTTCTTTTTGAACCAACAAATTGCAAACCCTATTTTTGATTTTTTGATTCTTTTTGTATTCATTCCGCTTTTTTCGCTTTTGGTTTTAGTACCAATTTATCTTTTACTTACAGGAAAAAAATTCTTAGCAATTTACGCACTTTTTTGCGGTTTTTTTCTTTATTGGTTTGGCCATTCAATCTTGAAACCCTTATTTCATGTTCCAAGACCTTTTGTTTTGTTTGAAAAGGTGAGAATTGTAGGTTTTTGGCACGAAAGCCCTTATTCTTTTCCCTCCACTACAACGATGTTAGCCTTTGGTTTAGCCTTGCCAGTTTTTTTAAAAGAACGAAAAATCGGAACACTTCTTTTAATATTAGCACTTTTGGTTGGATTTTCGGTCATTTACTGTGGTTTTCATACTCCTTTGGATGTAGTAGGAGGAATTTTCTTTTCTTTCGTGTTTGTTCTTTTTTTTGATAAAATATTCATTAGGGAATAAAAGTAAAAAATGATTATGAAAAAGGGTAAAATTGTAGGGATTTTAAGTCTTTCTCTTTTACCAGCCTTAACTTCTTTAGGATTGATTTTGGGTTATTATCTTACTAAATTTTTCGCAGGAGAAAAACCAGGAAAAGAAGGAAAAATAAAATCTTTAATTATTAGTGTTAAACAATGGAAAATTCATCTCCACCATTGGTTTGTAGGTTTAATTTTTTTATTTATTTCACTCTTCTACGATATTTTACCCCTTCCTCAATTTTTCCTTGGTGTTTTAGGAGGGGTATGTTTACAAGGATTGACTTATTCAGATTGGTATAGAATAATCACTAAACAAGTCTTCAATGAAAATTTTAGGTATTGACTTGGCAGGAAGTGAAAAAAGAAAAACAGGAATTTGTATTTTAAATGAAAAATTAGTTGCACATTGTTTTTGCATTTTTGAAGATAAAGAAATTATAGATTTAATAGAAAAGGAAAAACCAGATCTAATAGCCATTGACGCCCCACTTTCTTTGCCAAAAGAAAGAAAAAGTTTAAAAAGAAAATCTAAGATTCACTTTAGAAAATGCGATAGGGAGCTTTTAAAATTTAAAATTAAATTTTTCCCTATAACTTTAGGACCAATGCGAAAACTAACAGAAAGAGGAATTAAATTAAGAAAAATTTTAGAGAAAAAATACTGTGTCATTGAGGTTTATCCTGGCGCAACTCAAGACATATTAAAAATTGAAAGAAAACAGAGGGGGTTAAAAAAACTAAAAAAAGGTCTTGAAAATCTTGGAATTAAAATTTTAAAGAAAAATCCAAACGGGGATGAACTAGATGCAATTACTTGTGCTTTTACTGGTTTTTTATATTTGAAAGGAAAATTTATTGCAATAGGTGATCGAAAAGAAGGACAAATTATTTTACCCAATGAAAAAATTTTTAAATTGTAAAATAGATCTTTCACAAAAAGTCTTTATTCCAAGGGTTGAAACTGAATTTTGGGTGAAAAAAGCCTTAGATCATTGTAAAGTAGAAATTAAAAATTATAAATTAAAAAAACCAAAATTTTTAGACATTTTTGCGGGTTCTGGCTGCATCGGTATTGCTATTTTAAAAAATATCAAAAAAAGCCAGGTCGATTTCGGTGATATTGATGATAATGCAATTAAACAAATAAAAATCAATCTAAAATTAAACAAAATTTCTCCTAAAAGATACAAAGTAATCAAATCAAATATTTTTGAAAAAATAAAAGGAAAATATGACTTTATTTTTGCTAACCCTCCTTACGTTGCTAAAGAAAGACTAAATGAAGTTCAAGAATCTGTAAAAAAACTTGATCCAAAAATTGCTTGGTATGGTGGCAGGGAAGGACTAAAATACATTAAAGCTTTCTTAAAAAAAGCTAAAAATTATTTGAAAAAAAGAGGAATAATTTTCATGGAAATCGATCCTTTTCAAAAGGAGACAATAAAAAAAATTTTAGAAAAATACAAATACAGAAGTTTTAATTTTTACAAAGATCAATTTGGAAGAATTCGAGTGGTAAAGATCCAAAAATGACTTTAATAAAATTCAACAAAGAAAAGAAAAAGTTTAGGTGGACGAACCATATCAAAGAGAAAATAAAAGAGTATCAGCTCTCTGAAAAAAGGCTAATAAAAATTTTTAGAAATCCAGAAAGGATAGAAGAGGGAATTGTACCCGGAACGTTTGCCGTAATGCAGAGAGCTGGTACAAAAAAACATCCATACGAAATTTGGCTAATGTATCAAATTAAAAGCTCTGAAATAGTTATGATTTCTGCCTGGAAATATCCAGGGAAAACCTCCGCCAAAGAAGCTCCACCAATTCCAACAGATATCCTTGAAACTTTAGAAAAAATTTCAAAAAAAAACTAATTTCTTTGTATTTGTTTGGAATTTGAGGTAAAATTAAAATATCAACGTCCAATAAACTACAAAAATGATTGCAGAATTTTTTTCTTGGTACCTAATTGATACTCCCAAAAAACTTATTGAAATTTTAAAGAATTTTTTAAAATTTGGCATTTATTTTTTTTCAATTCCGTTTTTATTGAAAACCCTTTTCGCACATTGGCACAAATATTCTTGGCAATATCCAAAAGGGTTTGATCCTGGAAAACTCCTTTCTGTTTGGGTCTCAAATTTAATTTCGAGAATAGTAGGAATGATAGCTCGAAGTTTTTTAATTTTAGTTGGTTTAATTTTTGAACTTTTTGTATTAATTTTTGGCGCAATGCTTATTTTTTGTTGGATTTTCCTTCCTCTAGTTTGGGTTTTGATTTTAGTTTATGGAGTCAAGTTTTTATTCTCAATTTAGAAAATCTGAGATTTTCCAGGCTATAATTTTGGAAAAATCCCCACTTTTTAAGTGGAGAAAACTTGGTAAAAAAATCTTTTCGGGCCTTTCTCTATTTTTTCTATTTCTATTTTTCATTAGTAATTTTTCAAAACCATTTTTAAGTTTTTCTTTTTTATTTTTTGATCTTTTTTTAATTTTTTTTGTAAGTGACCTTTTTTTTGAACAAAGGATTAAAAATCCAAAACCAAAAGGAGAAGTTTTTGACAAAATTGATTTAGAGCTTGCAAAAGCAATTTATAAATCTTTTAGGTTTTATAAAAGAAAAAAAGTAAACTCATCTATTTTTCTTTATTTTCTTTTAGATGAAACCAATCCCAAAATAAAATTTATTCTTTCAAGGCTTTTTGTTCCAGTTTCTGAACTGAAAAAGAAACTTTTGGAAGATAAAAGAGAAGAGGATGAGTTAGAAAAGTTAATCACAGACGTGGGAAAAGAAAAAGAAAAAATTACAATTGGCGATATTTTGTTCAAACTTGCCAATCAAAATAAAATTTTTAAGGATTTTTTAATTGCACACAACTTGAAAGCTGAAGATATCAAAGAAATTTCTGAATGGATAGATCACTTGAAAGAGGAATTTATAGAAACAAAAAAATTTTGGGAATGGAAAAATTTAGTTAGATTAGGAACTTTAGCAAGAGATTGGACTGCGGGGTACACTGTTTTGTTAGACCGATTTTCTTTTGATGTTACTAAATTTATGAAAAAACAGGGATTCAGAAAAATTTTTGCTCATAAAGAAGAAGTTAAAACGATGGAAAGAATTCTAGCCTCTCCAGAAAAAAACGATGTTTTAATCATTGGTGAACCAGGAAGCGGAAGAAGATCGATGATAGAATTTTTAGCGAACAACCTCGCATTGGGGGAAAGTTTCCCTCAATTGAATTTTAAAAGGGTTGTATATTTAGATCTTCCTAAAATAATTTCAGAAACCCAAAGCGTTGAAGAGGCAGAAGAAATTGTGGATTTAATTTTCCGAGAAGTGGTCTATTCAGGCAATGTTATTTTAGTGATAGATAATCTTCACAACTATGTGGGAGTTGAAACCGAAAGACAATTAGGAATAGTTGAAATTTCTGGGATTTTATATTCTTACTTGCAATTACCAGAATTTCGTTGCATTGGAATTACCACTTATGAAGGACTTCATAAAAATTTAGAAAAAAGACCAATATTACTTGACGCCTTTGAAAAAATTGAAGTCAAAGAAATTTCAGAAAAAGAAAATTTGAAAATTTTAGAAGATAGGGCATTACGCCTTGAGTTAAAATACAAAGTATTTTTTACTTTCTCTGCAATAAAAGGAACTATTTCACTTTGTGAAAAATACTTACCCGCAATTCCTTTTCCAGAGAAAGCAATTGAGGTGTTAGATGAAGCAGCAATTATTGCATCTCAGAAAGCAAATAAGGTCATTCTTTTAAAGGATATTGAAGAAATTGTAGAAAGAAGAGCTAAAGTTCCAGTAAGTGAGGCAAAGGAGGCAGAAAGGGTAAAGCTCTTAAATCTGGAAAAACTAATTCACCAACGAATAATCAATCAAGAAGAAGCAGTGCGACAAATATCTGAGGCCTTAAGAAGAGCAAGAGCAGAAATTACAGTAAGAAAGGGCCCAATGGGATCTTTTCTCTTTTTAGGTCCAACGGGCGTAGGAAAAACTGAAACCGCAAAGGCCCTATCAGAAATTTATTTTGGTTCAGAAGAAAAGATGATAAGATTGGATATGTCTGAATTTCAAAATTTAAGCGACATTCCAAGACTTTTGGGAACTCCGGGAGAAGAAGGGCTTTTAACAACCCCAGTGAGAGAAAGGCCATTTTCTTTAATATTATTAGATGAATTTGAAAAAGCCCACCCTAAAATTTTGAATTTATTTTTACAAGTTTTTGATGAAGGTCATTTAACAGATGGATTAGGAAGAAAAGTAAATTTTAAAAACACAATCATTATAGCCACCTCAAACGCCGGAGCAGAAATAATCTGGGAGAAGCTGAGAGAATCGAAAAAATTAGAGATCATTAAAGATGAACTCCTTTCATACTTAATTCAAAATAAAATTTTTAGTCCTGAATTGCTAAATAGATTTGATGGAATAATTATTTTCAAACCATTAACCAAAACAGACCTTTTGAAAATTGCAGAACTTTTATTGCGGAAAATACAAAAACAATTAAAAGAAAAAGAAATAGAATTTATGATTACAGACGAACTTAAAGAAAAGATTGTTGAACTTTCATATGACCCTAAATTTGGTGCGAGAGAAATGCAAAGAGTAATTCAAGAAAAAGTTGGTAATTCTTTAGCAAAAGAGATTTTAGCTGGAAAGATCAAAAGAGGAAATAGAATAATAATCGATCCTAAAAATTTTGAAGTAAAAATTACTCCTCAGTAGTTGTGAATTTCCTGTGGAAAAATTCCGGTCTTGAATTCATTTTTCAAGACCTTTTTAAATTTATTGACTTTAAATCATAAAATAAGTTAAAGTGAAAATAGGTGGGAAATTGTGGATAACTATGGGGAAAAGTGAAGATTTTTGTGGAAAACTATGCCATTTTATGGAGAATATACATATTCATTAGACGACAAGAAAAGATTAGCAATACCTCCAAAATTTAGAAAAGTTTTAGGAAAAAAAGCTGTGATTACCAAAGGATTGGATCAGTGTCTTTTCTTGTATCCAGAAAAAGAGTGGGCAACTTTAGCGAAAAAACTAAGTAGACTGCCTTTATCGCAATCTGATGCAAGAGGGTTTGCTAGATTGATGCTTGCGGGGGCGATGGAGGTTGAGATAGATAATTTGGGGAGAATTTTAATTCCAGATTATCTCAAAGAATACGCAAAATTAAAAAAGAAAATAGTAATTGCGGGAGTTTATAATCGAATAGAAATTTGGGATGAAGAAATTTGGAATGAGTATAAGACGAAAACAGAAAAAGAAGTAGGGGATATAGCAGAAAGATTAAAAGAATTGGGTGTATGATTCTCAACTATACTTTTGAAATGAAAGATTGGAAAGAAGAAAGAATTCATAAACCAGTTCTTTTAAAAGAAACGATAAAGTGGTTAAATGTTAGGAAAAATAAAAATTACATAGATTGCACAATTGGAGAAGGGGGGCATGCAATAGAAATTTTAAAGAGAAATGGGCCAAAAGGAAAGGTATTAGGAATAGAGATTGATCCAGAACTTTATAAGAAGTTAAAAAAAGAAAAACTGAAAAGATTAATTTTAGTGAACGATTCCTATTCAAATTTAAGAGAGATAGTGAAAAAAATCAATTTCAAAAAAGTGTATGGAATATTGTTTGATCTTGGTATTTCAAGTTGGCATCTTGAAAAATCTGACAGAGGTTTTAGTTTTTTAAGAGACGAACCTTTAATCATGAGATACGATAATCGTGAGGGGATTTCAGCTAAAGAAATTATTAACCAATGGCCAGAAGAACAAATTTATCAAATTCTTAAAAATTACGGCGAAGAAAAATTTGCCAAAAATATAGCAAAAAGAATCTGTAAAGAAAGAACAAAAAGAAAAATCGAGAGAACTTCACAATTGGTTGAAATTATAAAAAGAGCAGTCCCTAGGTGGTATCTGAGGCGAAGACTTCACTTTGCTACAAAGACTTTTTTGGCACTTAGAATCGCAGTGAATAAAGAGTTGGAGAATTTAAAAACTGCATTAGCTCAAGCCTTGGAGATTTTAGAAAAAGAAGGAAGAATAGTGGTGATTTCTTTTCATTCCTTGGAGGATAAAATCGTGAAAAACTTTTTCAAAGAAAGTGAGAAAATTGGAGAGATAAAAATTTTAACAAAACATCCAATCGTTCCTTCAAAAGAAGAAATTCAAATAAACCCAAGGTCAAGGAGTGCAAAATTAAGAGCAGCAATAAAAATTAAATGAGAAAATTATTGGTAAAAATAAATATTTTCAACACGATTTTAATTTTGATTCTTTGTGGAATAATGATTGTAAAATTAGATTGTTTCACCAGAGAAACGGTTACAATCAATTTGTTAAAGAAAGAAATTGAAAAGATTTCAAAAGAAAATCAAAAATTAGAAGAAGAGGTATTAACTGCCGGGTCAATTTCAAACTTAGATCAATTTTTAGAAAAATCTGATTTAGTAAAGGCAGAGAAAATTCAATTCATTCAGATCTTTGAAGGAGGGATGGTTGTAAAATGAAAAATCTACGCGAAAATTTAATTTTTTCTTTTATTATAATTTTTGCTCTTGTTTTAATTTTTCGTTTGTTTTATCTTCAAATTTTAAAAGGAAATTATTATCGAGCACTTGCTGTTGGTATACATACTTCCTTTGTAGAAACTATTGAAAAGAGAGGAGAAATTTTTTTTGCAGGGGGGGAGCCTTTAGCATTAAATAAAGAATACTTTTTTGTGTTTGCAATTCCCTCAAAAATTAAGGAAAAAGAAAAAACCGCAAAAATTTTAAGTGAAGTTTTAAATTTAAAAGAGGAAGAGCTATTAGAAAAAATCAGCTCTGAACAAAAATTTATTGTAATCAAAGAAAAGTTAAATGACGATGAAGTATCAACAATTCAAAAGTTAAATTTAAGTGGAGTGTTTGTTGAGGCAAAAATTGGGAGATTTTATCCACAAAAGACAATCGCCTCAAATCTTGTAGGCTTTGTTGATTCAGATGGAAATGGGAGGTATGGATTAGAGGAATATTACGACGAAATATTAAAAAAGGGAGAAGATTTAATTTTAACTATAGATTACAGAGTACAATATCAAGCAGAAAAACTTTTAGAAAAAGCTAAAGAATCTTTGAATATCGAAGGGGGTCAAATAATAGTTGTAGAACCTAGTTCGGGAAAAATCATTGCTTTTGCCAATTTTCCAAATTTTGATCCGAATTTTTATAAAGAATTTGCTAAAAATTTAGAAATTTTTAAAAATCCTGGTACTCAAAATCTTTTTGAACCAGGATCAGTTTTTAAACCATTTACCATGGCAGCAGGTTTGGAAGAAGGAAAAATAACTCCTCAAACAACTTATCGTGACCCAGGAGAAATAAGAATTAACGGATGGATAATTAGAAATTATGCAAACAGAGTTTACCCAGGAGAAATTACAATGACCGAAGTCTTAGAAAAATCGATAAATACTGGTGCAGTTTTTGCAAAAAATCAAATTGAAAATTCAACTTTTTTAAACTACATAAAGAATTTTGGTTTTTTTGAAAAAACAGGCATAGATTTACCAGAAGTTTATTCAGAAAACAAAGAATTGAAAAGCGGACGAGAAATCAACTTTGCAACTGCTTCTTTTGGACAAGGAATTGCAGTAACTCCTATTCAAGTAGTGAGAGCATATTGTGCAATTGCAAACGGAGGAAATTTGGTTACTCCTTATTTGGTTGAAAAATTTCACAAACAAATACCAAAAAAAATCTTATCTCAAAAAACAGTTTCTCAATTAACCTCTATGCTTGTTTCCGTAATTGAAAATGGATTTGGGCAAAAAGCTAAAATTCCAGGTTACTACATTGCAGGAAAAACAGGCACTGCACTTCAACCAAAGTATGGAGAAAGAGGTTATTCAGAGAAAACTTGGCAAAGTTTCGTTGGTTACTTTCCAGCCTATAATCCAAAATTTTTAATTTTGGTAAAATTGGATAATCCAAGTACAAAAACTGCAGAATACTCTGCAGTTCCCATTTTTCGCGATCTCGCAGATTATATAATAAGAATTTACCAAATTCCCCCAGATTATGAGTGAAGTTGTGGGAAAAATTAAATATTTATTTCAGAAAAAACCAGTAATCGTAATAACTGGAGAAGGTAAAAAATTAGCAAAAGAAGCCATTTCTCTTTTAATAAAAAATGCTTTAATTTTACTTTTTGATGATTCAGAAATTAAGAAATCCGAATTCTTTTTAAAAACTTCTCCAGTATCTGTCTTAATTGTAACTCATGTAGGAGAGATTCCTTTTGATAAAGAATTTTTTGCCGGAGAAAGAGAAAACATTAAAAATACTATAGAGGTGGCGAAAGGTTTACCGAGTAGGTGTTATTTAGTTTTAAACCATGATGATGAAACGGTCAGAGAAATTGATGATATTACTAACTTGCATACCTTTACTTTTGGATTTTCAGAAAGAGCAGACTTTTTTGCCTCTAACGTTAAATTTAATCACGGAATAAATTTTAAGATCAATTACAAAGGGAATACAGTTCCTTTTTGGTTGGAAGGGACCTTTGGGAAAGAACAAATTTACGCAATTTTAGCAGCCACAGCTGTTGGAACTATTTTTGGAAAAAATTTAATAGAAATTTCACAAATAATGAAAAATTATAGACCTCCCCCTGGAAAAATGAGATTAATAGAAGGAATCAATGAATCAATGATTTTAGATGATAGTGAATCTGCAACTCTGTTTTCAATGATCGAAGCAATAGAAATTTTAGGAAAAATTCCAGGATTTAAAAGAAAAATTGCAGTTTTAGGTGATGTAGTTGGTGCAGGAAAATATACAATAGAAGGTCATGAAACAATAGGGGAAAAAGTTTCAAAAAATTGCGATTTGCTATTTACCATAGGTCCTAGAGCAAAATTCATAGCAAAAGGAGCGATGGAAAAAGGGATGAGCGATTTTAAGATTTTTTCCTTCGATAAAATAGAAGATTTAGTATCAAAATTAAAAGAAACGATCAAGCCAGGTGATATAATTTTAGTTGATGGTTCCAAAGAGATGAAAATGTTTGAAATCGTTGATCAAATTAGAAAAATTTGGTAAAACAATAAGAATGTTTAATTATTTTTTCGGCCCCGTCATCTAGTGGACTAGGATCCATGGTTCTCAGCCATGGCACACGGGTTCGAATCCCGTCGGGGCCACTAAAACCATTAAAAGACAAAGAGAAGGTTTAAGTTGAAATTGCAATGAAAAGTCCATGGAAGAAAAAAAAGTTTTTCAAGCAATTTCCACTCTCTCGGGTACGATAATTGGAGTAGGATTCTTTTCATTACCATACATTCTCTCGCAGGTTGGTATTTATTTTTTACTTCTTTATTTTTTATTTTTAGGATTTTTAGTAATTGTAATTCATCTTCTTTTGGGAGAATTGTCAATTTTAACTCCTGATTTAAAAAGGCTTCCTGGCTTTGCAAAGCACTATCTTGGGGATTTTGCTGGAAAAATTTCTTTAATCTCAGCTATTTGTGGCACTTATGGAACTTTATTAGCTTATTTAATTATTGGAGGAAGTTTTTTACAAAATTTATTCTCTTATGTTGACCAAAAGTTTGAATGGCTATTCGTTTTGATTTATTTTATTGTAGCCTGTGTGTTTATCTTCTTGGGAATTAATGTAATTTCAAAAATTGAATTTTTAGATTCTCTTTTGTTTTTGTTAATTTTGATCTTAATTTTTATTTTTGGATTGAAATTTTTTGATACTAAAAATATTTTTGTAACCCCAGAACTTTCTTTTTCGAATATTTTTTTGCCATATGGTCCAATTCTTTTTTCTTTATGGGGAGCTTCAATCATTCCTGAGATTGAGGAAATTTTAGAAAAAAATAAAAAATATTTGCAAAGAGTAATTTTTATTTCAATTTTTATTTCAGTTTTATTTTATTTTTTGTTCGCACTCTTGGTGTGTGGGATTTTGGGGAAAAACACTACTGAAGATGCACTTTCTGGACTTGAAGGTATTTTAGGAAAAAACTTTTCAAAACTTCTTTTTCTTTTTGGAATTGTTACCACCTTTACTTCTTTCGTTGCTTTAGGGCTTACTCTTCAGAAAATTTTTTGGTATGATTTAAAAATTGAGAAAAATATTTCATTTTGTTTATCTATTCTCCCTCCCTTATTACTGTTTTTTATGGGTTTTAATAAATTTTTACCCGTAGTTTCTTTTGTCGGAAGGATTTTTCTTGGCATAGATGGAATTTTGATTTTACTAATGTATAAAAGAGCAAAGAAATCTCAAATTAAAAGTTCCCTCCTTTATCCTCTTTTCTTAGTTTTTCTTCTCGGAATTTTTTATCCAATTTTCTATTTATTCAAATGAATGATGCTAGAAATTTTTATTTTTACCTTAGTTTTCTTTTTTTCTTTTTTCCTTTTGTTTTGGTCGAGTAATTTGTTAATTGAAACAATTAAAAAAATCTCAAAATTTTTAGGATGGAAAGAATTTGTTGTTTCTTTTTTCGTTGTCGCCTTTTCAACTTCAATTCCAAATTTCGTTATCGATATAACCTCAGCCATCAATAAAATTCCTGAATTGGCTTTGGGAGACGTAATCGGATCTAATATTGTGGATTTGACATTAATCGTAGGAATTTCTGCTTTGATTTCCAAGGCAGGTCTTTCTTTGCCTAGCAGGACGGTTCAAGGAAGCTCTATTTTTACAATGTTTGCTACGATTTTACCATTGATTCTTATTTTAGATAACGATTTATCAAAGGCTGATGGTATTTTGTTAATTGTAATTTTTGGAGGATACCTTTTTTGGCTTTTTCAGAAAAAGGAAAGATTTGAAAAAATTTATAATGGGATTAAAGAACCTCTTACTTTAAGTTTTTTCTTTAAAAACCTTTTTTCTCTGCTTTTTTCAATTTTAATTTTATGGTTGTGTGCACATGGAATTGTAAAATCTGCCATTTTTTTCTCAAAAATTTTTAAATTACCCTTGACTTTTCTAGGAGCTTTAATAGTAGGTTTTGGGACGACACTTCCTGAATTTTCTTTCTGTTTACAAGCAGCCAAAAAATCTCAAGATTGGATGATTGTTGGAGATGTGATGGGTTCTGTAGTTTTTAGCGCAACGCTTATCCTTGGTTTAGTTTCTTTAATTTCACCGATAAAAATATTAGATTTTTCTCAATTTCTAGTAGCTAGAATCTTCTTGTTTGTCTCAGCGATCTTATTTTTTGTCTTTGTTAGAACTGGGAAAAAAATTACCAAGACTGAAGGAGCTTTTTTAATTTTGCTTTATCTTTTTTTTGTTATTAGTCAATTGGTATTTTTCAGAAAATAGATCTTTGACTAAAACCTCTTTAATTTGATAAGATGCTTTAATGATTGAATTTTTAGCGACAATAATTTTGTTTTTAATTGCGTTTTTTCTGTTGTACTTAAAAATAGAACATCAAAATCAAATAAACATTGAACAACAAAAAACAATTCAAGAAATTAAAGAAAAGCTTCTTCTGGGAACCCAATTACAGAATTATTTACGAGAAGGATTAGAAAAAACCCGGGATTTAATTGAGGAATTAAGAAAAAGCGATGAAGTAAGAAAAGAAAGAGAAAAAGAGTTTTTAGAAAGAATAAAAAGAATTGATGAAATTATTGCAGGAACTTCAACGAGAGGTATTTCGGGCGAAGAAATTTTACGAGAGACCTTCAAAAAATTACCCCCAGAAATGATCGAAACTAATTTTCAGGTAAGAGGAAAAGTGGTTGAGTTTGCTTTGGTTTTGCCAAATGGAAAAAGATTACCCATAGATTCAAAATGGGTAGCAGGGAAATTAGTTGTGGCATTAGAAGAGGAAACAGACCCGACTAAAAGAAAAGAAATTATTGAAGAAATTGAAAAAGAAGTAACGAAAAGAATAAAAGAGGTAAAAGAATATATAGACCCTGATTTAACCTGGAGTCAAGCGATTGCTGCAGTTCCAGATTCTGTTTATGCAGTTTGCAAAAATGCCCATTTGAAAGCCAGAGAAGAGAATGTAATTTTAATGCCCTACTCAATGGTTTTGCCACTGATTTTATATATTTATCGTTTTCATCTTCAGTATGCCATTTCAGTGGATTTTGAAACTCTCCAAAATCATCTAATTGCTATCGTTAAAAATCTTGACGAAATGGAGAATATTTTAGAAAATAAAATTTATCGCGGAACTACGATGCTTTCTAATGCCTATTTAGAATACAAATCGTTAATTTCGAGAATAAAATCATCAATTCAAGAAATTAAATTCAAAGGGTCGAAAGAATTCAAAAAATTAAAATAAAAATTATGGAGTTTGCAGTAATTAAAACCGGAGGAAAGCAGTATTTAGTTTCTCCAGGACAAAAAATTTGCGTTGAAAGAATAAAAAAGACGGAAAAGGAAATAATTTTTGATCAAGTTCTACTTTTGGTCAAAGATAATGTAATGAAGATTGGAAAACCTACGGTTGAAGGAGCGAAAGTAGTGGGTAAGATTTTAGGAGAAAAAAAAGGGAAAAAAGTGGTCATTCTAAAACATCGTCCAAGAAGTTCTTACAGACTAAAAAAAGGACACAGACAAATTTTTACTGAGGTAGAGATTTTAAAGATTGAAAATTAGTTTTTTATTTTCTTCCATCAAAGGCTGCGCTTAAAGTTTCTTCGTCGGCATACTCTAGTTCCCCTCCTGTGGGAAGACCCTTACCTAATCTTGAAATTTTTTTTCCAGAATTCTTTAATTTTCTTTCCAAGAATAAAGCTATAGCTTCCCCTTCTGTAGTTGGATTGGTGGCAATTATAATTTCTTTAATTTCTTTGTCTTTTACCCTTTCTTCTAACTCTTTTATTCTCAGTTTTTTTAATTCATCTTTTTTTATTGCTGAAATTGGACCACCTAAAATAAAATACAAACCTCTATATTTTTTTGTTTTTTCTATCGCTAAAAAGTCAGTTTCTTTTTCAACAACACAAAGAAGGCTTTTATCTCTTGTTTTGTCTCTACAAATCTCGCAAATTTCTTCATTTCCTTCAAACGGTTTGAAACAATCTTTGCAAAATTTTACTTTTTTCTTTAAATCTAAAATAGCGTTGGCTAGTTCTTCAAGTTCTTCTTTACTCCTTTTTATTAAATAAAAAGCAAATCTCGTAGCAGTTCTCTGTCCTACCGTAGGAAATTTTGAAAAAAGCTCGATTAATTTTTTAATGGTTTTTGGGTACATTAATATTCAAAAAACTCTCCTTTTTCTAAATCTCTAAAAGTAACGCATCTTTCATCAAAGTAAAGTTCCACCTTCCCCACTGGACCGTTTCTATGTTTGGCAATAATAATGTCTGCAATCCCCTTTCTGGGAGTATCCTGAAAATATCTTTCTTCTCGATATATAAATAACACAACGTCAGCATCTTGTTCAATCGTTCCAGATTGACGTAAATCTGCCAATTTTGGGATAGGAGGCGATCTATGCTCTACTGCTCTTGATAATTGAGAGAGCGCCAAGACAGGTACTTTAAGTTCTCTTGCTAAAGCCTTTAGGGCTTTTGAATTTTCAGAAACTTGCTGAACTGGGGAAACATCCTTACTCATTGGTTCCATCAATTGTAAATAGTCCACAATCACTAATCCCAATCCTTTTTCTGTTTGAAGTCTTCTGCACATTGCTTTCATCTGAAGGGCGGTTGGATTTGGAGCATCATCAATGTAAATTGGAGCTTCAGCAAGAATTGACATTGCTCTCTGAATTTTCACAAAATCGTTTTCTTCACCCTCTGCAGATAATCTTCCAGTTCTTAATCTCCAAAGATCAATGCCTGAGATAGAAGCAATAAATCTATCCACAATTTGATCTCTAGACATTTCTAACGAAAAAATTCCTACTGGAATTCCTTCTTTTATTGCAACATTAAGTGCAATGGAAAGCGCCAATGCTGATTTTCCCATTGTCGGTCTTGCAGCAAGAATTATTAAATCTGACTTTTGAAGACCTGCTAAGATGTTGTCCAAATCTCTAAAGCCAGTTGGAACTCCCCGCAAGAAAGCGCCCTGTTTTGATAATTTGTCAATTCTGTTAAAAGCTTCTTCTAAAGTTTCTTTTACATGAACGAAACGTTGAGAGAGAGATTTTTGAGCTATTGAAAAAATTCTTTTTTCAGCCTTATCCAAAATTTGATCAATATCTTCTGTTTCATTAAATGCCATTTGTCCAATATCTTGGGCAGCTGAAATTAAATCTCTCAAAATTCTTTTTTTGTGTATAAGAGTAGCGTAATTTAAAACATTTGAAGGAGTGGAGACCGAATTTATTAATTCAGTCAAATAAGCTCTTCCCCCGATTTCTTCTAGTAACCTTTTTTCTTCTAATCTATTCGAGACTGTTAAAATATCTATGGGTTCTCCTTTTTGAAAGAGTTCCAAACAAGCTTCATAGATAATTTGGTGAATTCCTCGGTAAAAATCTTCTGGCAGTAAGAAATCTGCCACCTTTAAAATCGCATCTTTGTCTATTAAAAGACAGCCCAGCAAACACTTTTCAGCTTCAATTGCTTGAGGAGGAATTTTTCCCGAAATTTCGCTTGCCATACATTATAAATTTATCACTCAAAAATCACTTTGGCAACCTTAGTAAATTTTATTAAAATTTAAGAATGAAAATCGGCCTGATTTCTTTTCATTCTTTTTCTGAACCAGGGGGAGTAAAAACCCATATTCTAAGTTTGGCCAAAGAATTTGAAAAGAGAAATATTGAATTTAAAATTGTAGTTCCCAGAAGAAAAGCTAACGAAAATTACGGTAACAAGGTTATTTTACTAGGCACTTCCTTTCCGTTACATTGGGGAGGAGGAGGATCAGATTTAGTTTTTAATTTTATTCCTGCTTCAATAGAAGGATGTTTTTTAAAAGAAAAATTCACAATTTTGCATTTTCATAATGCCTCTTTTCCTTCTTTTTTTCAGATTTTGCTTTCTCCAGTTTCTTTTAGAACACTAAACATTTTAACCTTTCATTCTGACATTGAAAGGAGTGGATTTTTTAAAAAATTTCCTCAATTCTTTGACGTTTTTGTTGGGTTTTGCAATTTGAGATTAGATGGTCTAATTGGAGTGTCCAAGGTTGCACTAAAATATTTTGAGCAATTCAGGAAACCAAAGACAGTGATACCAAACGGAGTGGACTTACAAACTTTTAACCCGAAAAATAAGAAGATCCAAAAATTTTTAGACGGAAAAATAAATCTACTTTTTATAGGAAGAATTGAAGAAAGAAAGGGATTAATTTATCTTTTAAAAGCCTTTTTGATATTAAAGAAAAAATATCAAAACTTAAGATTGATAGTAGGAGGGGAGGGGCCAGAAAAAACAAACTGTGAGAAATTCGTTAAAGAAAATAATTTAAAAGATGTGGTTTTTTTAGGAAAAGTTGATAAAGAACTTCCTCTTTTGTATGCGACTTGTGATATTTTTTGTGCTCCTTCTATTTTTGGAGAAAGCTTTGGATTAGTGATTTTGGAGGCTATGGCCTCTGGAAAACCTGTAGTTGGTTTTGCTAACGAAGGGTATAAGGAACTAATGAAAGATAAAAAAGGAAAAAACTTTTTAGCAAAACCGAAAGACTTTAAAGAATTAGCGAAAAAAATTGAAATTTTGATTACAAATAAAAAATTAAGAGAAGAAATGGGAAAATGGAGTGAAAAAGAAGCTAAAAATTATTCTTGGACAAAAATTGCAGAAAAAGTATTGGATTTTTATAAAGTATGTGAAAAAGAAAAATTAAAAAAGAAAGTAACTAGTTTTTAAGAAGTTTTGTAATTTTTATCAATTGACAAAATTTAAAATTATTTGCATAATAACTCATGCACATTTAATCCCAAATAAGAAAAGGAGGGTCAAAAATGAACATTGAGTTGGTAGAAGCGATTAAAGCAGAAGGGCCGATCGCATTGGAGTGTTGGCGAGAAAGAAATCCTGGAAGTATTCCAGATTTGTCCGGGGCTTATTTGCCCGAATTAGATCTTTCTTGGATCGATCTTTCTTATGCTTGCCTTGTAGGGGCAGATCTCTCACGGTCCAAGCTTTCCTATGCAAACTTAGTAGGAGCTAATCTATCTGGGGCTGTCTTGTGTGGAAGTTTACTCTATAGAGCAAACCTTGCAGGAGCTACCTGTTTTGAAGCTCGTTTCTCTGGAGCACAATTTGAAGACGCAAACTTGATCTTGGCTGATCTGAGAAAAGTGAATTTTGTTGGTGCAATCCTCAAACAGGCTAACCTATCGGGAGCAGACCTTCGCCTGGCGAATCTTTGGGGTGCAAAATTGGAAGGAGCAACCTTAAATTTTGCTAATTTGAGTGGCACCACACTCATTGAAGCTGACCTTTCAAACGCTGTTCTTCTTTTCGCAGATCTCAGAATAGCAATTCTCTTTAAGGCAACTCTCCAGAATGCTAGCTTACAGGGAGTAAATCTTAGTTTTTCCAACTGCGAAGAAGCAAATTTTTACAGAGCTGATCTTTCTGGAGCTAACCTTTGGAGGGCCAAATTAGTAAGGGCTTACCTAGTTGAGACTAACTTGTGTGGAACAAATCTTAGAGAAGCAGATCTCTCAAATGCCAATCTCTATAAGGCCATCTTATCACAAAGTGACACCTCAGGAGCTAATTTCCAGGGAGCACATCTCAAATAGGTTGTAAAAATAAATTTTGAGGACCTCCGGTAAAAAATTTTGCCGGAGGTCTTTAATTTAATTTTGCTAATTTTTTTATTCTCGGCCCTTCTTTTGTGTCTTCAACCCAGTAACCCATTTGTTTTATTTTCTCTCTGATTTCATCTGCTTTTTCAAACTTTTTGTCTTTTCTGTATTTTTCTCTTTCTTTAACAAGTTCTTTGACAATTTTTGGAATTTTTATTTCCTTAATTTTGGAAAGATTTAATCCCAAAACTTTATCAAAATCTAAAAGAAGTTGATATTTTTCATAATTTTTTAAATTCTGATCTGAAACGAGTTCCCAAACAAAAGAAAGCGCTTTTGGGGTATTCAAATCATCGTTGATAGCGCTTAAAAATTTCTTTTTGTATTTTTCTAAATTTTTACTTTTTTTAATTTTTGATTCTTTAAACTCATTCACTTTCTCATAAAGATTTTCGAGGGCGTTTTGAGCAGATTTTAATGATTCAAAAGTGAAATTTAATTTTGAACGATAATGAGCTCCAAGGCAGAGATAGCGAAAAGCGAGTGGATCGAATCCTTTTTGTACTAAATCATTCAGAGTATAGATATTCCCAAATGATTTTGCCATTTTCTTACCCTCCACCATTAAAAATTCTCCATGTAACCAATATTTAGCAAGAATTTTATTATAAGCAGCTTCAGCTTGAGCAACCTCATTAGTATGGTGAATTAAAATATGATCTACTCCTCCACAATGAATATCAAAAGGAATGCCGAGTTCTTTAATTGACATTACTACACATTCTGTATGCCATCCTGGAAATCCCTTTCCCCAAGGTGAATTCCATACCATCTCTTTCCTTTCTTTTGCAAATTTCCAAAGTGCAAAATCGGTGGAATTTTTCTTGCCAGGAACCATTTCAACTCTCGCTCCTGGTAAAATTTTCATTTTTTTTGGCCATAATCTTCCGTATTTTTTCAATTTTGAAGTATCAAAATAAACTCCATCTTCAATAATATAGGTAACCCCCTTTTTCTCTAAAATTTTTATCAATTCAATCTGATCTTTTATTGTTTCAGTTGCTCTAATCCAGACGTCAGGCTCTAAAATGTTTAATCTCTTTAAATCCTTTTTGAAAGCTCTTTCGTAAAACCTAGCAACTTGTTTTGCTGTTTTCCTTTCTCTTTGAGCTGCGACTAAAATTTTATCTTCGCCTACATCTTGATCTGAAACTAAATGTCCAACATCAGTAATATTCATTACGTGCTTTACTTTGTATCCATTGTAAATCAAAACCCTTTTTAGGATGTCTTCAAAAATATAAGTTCTTAAATTCCCAATGTGAGCAAACCAATAAACAGTGGGCCCGCAAGTATAAAGTCCAACTTTTTTATTTCTTATTGGTTTAAAAATCTCTTTTTTTCTTGTTAAGCTATTGTAAAGTTTAATCATTGCTTATTTCAATATTTTACAACAAACTTAAGTATCTTTCACCTCTATCTGGAAATACAGTAACTACATTTTTATATTTTTTGGTTAATTTTTTGGCTGCTAAAAAATTTGCTCCAGAAGAAATTCCAACTAAGAGACCGTACTTTTTTGCCAAAACTTTAGTCATTTTTATAGCTTCTTTACTTTTGATCCTGATCATTCCGTCGATTAAATCAAATTTCAGAATTTTTGGAATTATTCCGTCTGAAATTCCTTCAATTTGATGCAGCGATTCTGCAGCCTCAACTCCAAATATTTTCACATTTTTAAACTTTTCTTTTAAAGCTTTAGCTACTCCCATTAATGTTCCTCCCGTTCCAATTCCTGCAACAAAAACATCAACGCTATTAATTTGTTGTAATATCTCTTTACCAGTAGTTTGGTAGTGGGCTTCAACATTATCTGGATTTTCAAATTGTTTTGGCAACCAAACTTTTTTGTATTTTTTAGACAACTCTTTAGCCTTTTCCATTGCTCCTAAAAATCCTTTTTCCGCTGGCGTTAAAACGATTTTTGCTCCAAAAAATTTCATCATTTTCCTTTTTTCTTTTCCAAGGTTTTCTGGCATTACAGCAATGAATTGATAACCTTTTACATTCGAAATCATCGCAAAGGAAACTCCAGTGTTTCCTGAAGTAACTTCAATTATGGTATAGCCCCTTTTTAATTCACCCCTCTCTTCTGCTTTTTGAACCATATAATAAGCCATTCTATCTTTAATAGACCCTGAAGGATTGACAGTTTCTAATTGGGTGTAGATATTTTCAACTTTTATTAATGGTGTATTCCCAATTGTATCTAAAATACTTTTCATGAAATTTAAAAACCTCTTTTTGAGGGAGAGGTTAGTTTTTGATTATTATTTAACTGATAACAAAACTAACCCCTCCCTAAAAAGAGGTACAACAATTGCAACAATTAAGTTTCATTTTCTCTACCATTATATTTCTATTTTATTTTCACCATACTCTTGTGTCAAGTTTTTAAAAATTTTTATTTATTTTTTCAAGTGCTAATTTGTATATTGTTTCAGAAAGAAAAAAAGTCCCTTCGGATTTAAATCCTCAGGGACATTTAACTCCAAAGATCATAAAAAGGCGTTTAATTAATATAGGCCACTTTCGAATTTTTCATAATGTTCACCTTCCCAATCACAGTCTGGATTTACGCATACTGTCCAGTAGTTATGATAATAGTCAATTCTTCCGAGGTCTTTATAGAAAGTATAAGTATCACCCCCACATATAGGACAAGAATTCTCGTTTTTAGTTAAACAATGAGTTAATTTTTCAGATATGCTTTTTGGCTCAAGGTTTAATGTTGGAAGAAGTTCAATCAGTTTCTTTTTCATTATCGGCAAGAATCTTTTCTGGTTAAATGGAGCAAAATTTATTCCTTCGACCACATCGTAGATTGTTTTACAAGAAGGACAATAACACCCAGAGGCACATTCATAGAATGCGCCATAATCCAATTCATTCCCATAGAATATACCTTTGTTGTGACAATTTGGACACTCCAAATCTTGGTACCAAATAATGTAACCTCTTTCTGGGAGAAATTTCGTGGTTTCGTTGTTTTTTCTCATTTCTTCACATGTTTCTTGGAATTTTTTTGTCCAGTCCTTCTGCATCCACGTCATCTGTTTCATTTTTTGGTCACCCTCCTTTTTTCAAATTGAACTTATACAAAGGACTCTGTTTTGTATATTATTATGCAATGAAGAAAAAGTAAAGATATAAATTAAAGAAAAATTAAAGAATATAAACCCTAACTAGGAAATTGAATCGATTAGTAAGTATCATTATTTTGATTTTTTATTTTTTGCCATTTTCATTTTTGTTTGATAGAATAAGAAAAGTATGGATCCAAGAATTTTAACTTTTTTGCTAGCGATGCTTCCAATCTCAGAAGTAAGAGGAGCTTTGCCCTTTTCTATGATATTTTTTAAATTAAACGATCTTGAGGCAATTTTTTGGTCAATTTTGGGGAATATTTCTATCGTGCCCTTAATTTTTATTTTTTTAAATTTTTTAAAATCGAATGTTTTTCAAAAAATTAGTTGGTTAAAATTTCTTTCGAATTTATTTTTTGAAAAGATTCAAAAAAATTATGGATCAAAAACTTTTAAAAATCTTTTGGGATTGACTTTATTCGTTGGAATCCCCCTCCCTTTAACTGGAGCTTGGTCTGGAGCGATCATCAGCTTTTTGTTACAAATTCCATTTCAGTTAGCATTTTTGGCAATAAGTCTTGGAGTAGTTTTAAGTTCTATTTTGGTTTTCTTTATTACAAAAACAGGAATTTTGTTAGAAAAAAATTTTGGAATTATGGCGGTCCTTTTATTTTTTCTTTTAATAAGTTTGATTTTGATTTTTTCTAAAAAGAAAAATGAAACCTGAAAACAAAAAAGACACAATTTTTTCGTTAATTTGTGGCTTTTTGGCAGCTATTTTTTTCCTTTTTATTTTATTCAATCCTAAAATAAAAGAATTTGAATCGCTTTTCTTTTTAAAGAAATTCGCCCCATTCTTCCTTATACTTTTTCCAATTTTTTTCCTTATTGGGATCAAAACTGCTTCAATTTTTCGTCCTGTTTTTCCGTTATTTTTCCAATTTGCAAGGTTTGTGGAGGTTGGAGTATTAAATACTCTCGTTGACATTGGTACTTTGAATTTTTTATCCTCAATCACTGGTGTTACTGGTGGTTTAAAAATTATTCCTTTGAATGCCATATCGTTTACTTTAGCTGTATTTAATTCTTATTTTTTTAACAAAACTTGGACATTCGAAATTGCTCCCAAAATTGTCCAAAAAGAATTTATCGTTTTCATAATCGTAAGCTTGATCGGTCTTTCTATCAATTCAGCTATTGTTTTTTTCGGAACAACCTTTCTTTCTTATTTTAAAATTTCAGCTGGAGCTTTAATGAATTTGGTGAAAATTTTCGCAACCTTGATAGTGATGTTTTGGAACTTTTTTGGATACAAAGTTTTCGTTTTCAAAAAATGACTCAAGTATTCTATAGAAAATATAGACCCCAAAAATTTTCTGACTTTATCAACCAAGAGCATGTGGTGAAAACTTTAACTAATGCTATTTTAATGGGGATGATTTCACATGCTTATTTATTTTCTGGACCAAAAGGCACAGGCAAAACTACTTTAGCTAGAATTTTTGCTAAAGCAATTAATTGTCAGAATAGAAAAAATAACGAATTTGAACCGTGTTGTGAGTGTAGCTCTTGCATTGAAATTCAAGAAGGGAGATCAATGGATTTGATTGAAATAGATGCAGCTTCTCATAGAGGAATTGATGAAATTAGAGAGTTAAGAGATACGATTAAGTTTGTGCCTGTGAAGTCAAAATATAAAGTTTACATTATCGACGAAGCTCACCAACTAACGAAAGAAGCGGCCAATGCTTTGCTAAAAACTCTTGAAGAACCACCTCCTTTTGTGGTTTTTATTCTTGCAACTACAGAACCTCATAAAATGATTCCTACCATTTTATCAAGATGTCAAAGGTTTGAGTTTTATAAATTAAAAATGAGCGATATTTTGAATAAGTTAGAAAAGATTGTAAAGAATGAAAAAATAAAAATTGAAAAAAATGCTCTAGCGGAAATTGCAAGGCTAGCTTCTGGTTCAATGAGAGATGCTGAATCTTTATTGGATCAGGTCTTCACACTTTTTGGGAACAAAGAAATTAAGAGTGAAGACCTTAAAGAGCTATTAGGATTGGTTCAAACAGATTTAGTGATTAAATTTTTTGATTTTTTACTCAAAAAAGATCCCAAAAGTGGAATAAGTTTTCTGAACGAAATCGAAGAAAAAGGAGTAGATTTAGAAGAGTTCACTAAAAGTTTTATAGATTATTTGAGAAAAATTTTGATCTATAAAATTATGGGTTCTACCGAAGATGAAATATTTGCTGATCTTTCCAAGGAGGAATTAGAAAAACTTAAAGAACAATCCCAAAAAATAAACCAAATAGAACTAAAGAAAATTATTTTAATCTTTTTAGATGCCCAAAATAAAATAAGATTTTCTCCCATTTTACAATTACCGCTAGAATTGGCAATTATAGAAGTAATTGAATCATTAAGGAGGTGAAATGATTAAACCCCTCTATTACTCTTTAACTTGGGAAGATTTTTACTTGACTCTGATGAAAAATTTAGGTTATATAAAAAGAGAGGTTTCAATTTTTGATACTGCGGGGTGGTGTAATTGGTAACACACCTGCCTTTGGAGCAGGTGATTGTAGGTTCGAGGCCTACCCCCGCAAATGAATGTTCAATTGTTTCAAAGGTCGAAATTAAAAAAATTTATGAAAATATGGAAAAAAGACCTCCTTCATGGTGGGAAACATTACCACCAGAGCAAAGAAAAAAATTAGAGGAACTTGAGGAGCGATTGAGAAAAGAGAGAGAAAGTAAAAAAGCAGAAACTCCTCCTGAGGCTGTTTCAAAACATGAAAAGTTAGCAAAAGAGGCTCAAGAAGCTAGAGAAAAAAGTCAAGAAGCAATAGATGAAGCAATAGCAAAAGGTAATTTAGCAGAAGAAAGAGTTCCTTATCCTCCCAATATAACTCTTTGGGAAGCAATGAATAAACAATTTTTACAAGAAATATCCCCAGCACAACAGAAAGCGCTTGAAGTTATAGCAGAAATTGCTTGGTTAGAAAACCAAATTTACGATGCTCAAAAATACATAGAAAAGGCTAAGGGGTACATCGAAGACGCGAGGAAATTTTTAGATAACCTTAGGATAGAGGGTCTCTACTATTCTCAAAGCCCCGGAGTGCAAGAAGCACAAAGATATATACAACAATTTACTTTAAAAATTAGAGAAAGGGAAATTTTTATCCAAGAAGCTCAAATCAAAATACAAAGAATCATTGAGGAGAATCCGCAAATAGATGAATTATGGTTTGCACCAAGAAGAGAACAAATTAAAGCAATGGCTGAGTTAGAAACAAAAGGAATTCAAGAAAAAAAAGAGGCCACGGTACAAGCAAGGCCTGAAGAAAAGATTACAGTACAAGCACCAGTGAAAGAAGAGCCATCAAAGCCTGAAGGAGCAGTTGTAAAAGAACAGCCAAAACCCAAAGAAGCTCAAGAAGTTCAAAAAGTTCAAGAAACGGTAAAACGTTTAAATGAAACCTTAAAATCGATTGCAGAAGGTGAAAAAGAACTCTACCTGGGAGATTTGTTTATGGCTATTGGCATCTCAAAAGAATTTTTAGAAGAAAGACAACTTGAAGAAATTCCTCCAGAAGTACAAAAACATCCTGAGCGTTTTATAGTAATAAGAGGACGAGGGGGATATAAAGTCTATTCTCCAAGAAAAAATATTCCAGGAAGTAAAGAGATTTTTCAAGCATTAAAAGCTGTTGAACAAAGAGTTTATCAAGATGATGAAAAGAGAGAAAAAGAAATAAAGCAAATTATAACAGAAAAACAAGAGAAAGGGACTCTTGGTTCTATAGGAGACTTATTTAAAATGAGTGAAGAAATAAAAGTAGGTACTGCTGTGCTTGTAAGAGTAGATTTTCCAATTGAAGTCATGAGAGAAAAGAAGAAAAGAAAAGTTTATTTAAGAGGTGCACTTTTATTTGAAGCTTCCCAGGGACGAAAATCGAATTATTGGAAATTAGCGAGAGTAATTGGAAATGTTGGAAGAGAGTTGAATCTACGAGAAGGATTTACTTTCAATGCTGGTTTCCAAAATGCTCCTGAAGGATTGCGTCAACTACTTGTCACAGCAAAAGAAAAACAGAAAACGCCTCCTCAAGAACAAGAGGTACCTTCTCAACCAAACGAAACAGCTCCGGCATCATCCGAGGATAAAAAATCTCTTGAGAAAGAAAATCCCCAGGAAGGAAAGTTAGAATTCTAAAGATGAAGAATGCAGTACTCAGTATGGGATCGTGTTGTTTTCAAGATTACAAAAATTCTTCTCCCTGTAGCCTCAAGGAGAGTAATATTTGACAGAAGAAGGCGGAGAATTAGTTCATTAAAAGGTATAATAGCATTATCCTTGCTGATAAAACTTGCAATGTGGCAAGGAAGAAGGGACGCAAAGAGAATTTTTCGGTAGTTTCTTGAACTGAGAAAATTAGAAGGGGTCTGAGAAAATCTCGAACCCCCTTTTATTTTAAATGAGAATGGTTGAAAATTTTAAGGTCCAGCCAAAAATTTCAAAATTTTAAGAATATATATTGACAAATCTTCAAAAGTTTGTTATAATATAAATGGTGAGAAGGAAAGGGAAAGAAAAAATAAATTAAAAAGAGAATGATGAATCTTGACAAGATTAAAATATTATGCTATAATAAAAAGGGAAGAAAGAAAAGAAGTATTGACAGAAAAATAAATTAAAAGAAGTTCAGGAAGCTCAAGCTGGACGGCAAGTTGTGCGGGGAGTGGAATTTAAAAAATTTGGGCAGCTCCCCTGCCTGAGTAAGGTATGAGGTAGTTGAGGAATTGGTATTTTGAGGAGAGAGTCAATTCCTCGATGAACTCTCCTGAAAAAGGGACTTGCCAACCGGAACGGAAAACCCCGGGTTATGGGGAGGCCTAACCCACCTTTCCATAACAAAGTGCTTGCCCCTCAACCTCCAACTCCGTAAAAAAGAGGGCTACAAAAATACGGGGTTGAGGTTGGGGAGGTGGCGCAGAGGGGGAAGTATGGGGTCGCTAAAAGTGAATAATAAATCTCCTCCTTTGTTTAGCTAACTAAAATTGGTAGTTGGTTTGACAAAGGAGGAGGTCCCGACCGGAGTGGGAGGGCACCCGCTCACTCCGGGGAGCCCAGGCTCTCAGATTTTAAAGGGTGCTCGGGGCCTGGGTATCTCACTCTCTTTAAATTAAGAGAGTGCGGGGCTTCCTCCTTAAAATAGGACCCGGGATATTATATTGATTTTAACTTATTCCCGGGTCACTTCTCTCTCAGCTCAGAAAATTTTTTCTGGGCTGTGAAAGGAGGTGGTAAGAGACGGGGAGAGAAGTTTCTTTGTAGCCCTCTTTGCTTCTCTCTCCATTTCTCACAAAATAATAAGTTTGAAAAAAAGATTAAAAGAGAGCTACAATATTTCAAAGAGGGCTATACGGCTTCTTTTGTTTTTTGTACAATAAAATTAGTACATTGAAATAAGGAGGGATAGAAAATGTCAAGGTGTTATTATCTTTATGTTTACGTTTTGGAAGGAGAGTTTGAGCAACTGGTTGAGCATCTTAAAAGATGTGCACAATGCAATGAAGATCTGGAAAACGAATTTGAATTTTATCAAAAATTTCCCCAACTTTTTGAAGGAATGACACCTGGAATTTCCTCAAAGGAAGATTTTCTTAAAGAGTGGATCTTGAATATTCAATTTCAGTCAAAATTGGGTGAAAGCTTGAGAACAAGTCTTGTGGAAAAAGTTCGTTCTTTGAAGGGTTGCTGTATTTTGATAAAGTTCCTTCGTCAAATTAGTAGAATTGTCCGTCTTAAAAACTTGAAGGCTCCAGAGACGATTTTGAAAGATGAACTCAAACTCATTAGAAATTCTCTCAGAGAAATTTATGCTTTTTTGGGTCCGGATTTGTTTGAATTTCTTTTTGGAGAAAAAGCAACAGTAGAAAGAATGATGGATGATTTGGCAAGTTTGATTTTCTATGAAAAAACAAATTGAATCAATGAAATGAGAAACAGTTTTTTACGATGGATTTCTCCTTGACAAAAATTTAAAAATGAGTTATTATTTTTCTGAGTAGAATGGTTTTTTGGTACCTTAAATTTAATGAAAGGAGGTGAGAAAAGATGGAACAATCTAAAGCACAACTCGTGAGAGTGATGCAAGATCTTTTCCCTTTCCTCACTCATACGGAGATAGAGGAAAAACTACAAGATCCATTGATTAATCTCCTAACTTTCAGAGTCATGCAGTTAGGTGAAAGAGTTGAACAATTAGAACATTCTCTTTTGGAAGTAGCCAGAATTTCTATAAACTCCATTATTTCACCTAAAGATGATTGATATTTTTCAAAAAAGGAAGTCCGGTAATTTCCGGACTTCCGCCAACTTTCTTAGCTCAGAAAAATTTTTTCTGGGTTGAGAAAGGAGGTGGTAAGAAGCTGAGAGAGAAATTTCTTTGTAGCCCTCTTTGCTTCTCTCTCTAC
>Ga0197143_1000169_pt1 | contig 75289 bp, 63 predicted proteins | sample GBS70_MetaG_FD_148603 | JGI IMG/M metagenome (GOLD analysis project Ga0197143, IMG submission 148603) | Sediment microbial communities from Great Boiling Springs, Gerlach, Nevada, United States - GBS 70_MetaG | ecosystem: Environmental > Aquatic > Thermal springs > Hot (42-90C) > Sediment...
TGAATACCTGTATCCAAAGTCCAGCCAAAACCTAACCTCACGGCTCCTAATTTGCATGATGAGAAAAACAGGATAATTAATATTATTGAGACGCACTTTAATGGTTTCATAGCAACTTTCCCTCCTCCTACCTTTTTATACTCTTCGCTTTTTATAGAATTTGTTTTGATAGCACTGCTATGCTAATAGAGTACAAAAAAATCTCTGAAAAATCAAATGTTCTTATTTTAATTTTTTAACAGCAGCAAGTTTTTTAATATCTTCTTTTATTTGATTACCAAGTGCCTCTAAACTTTCAAATTTCACCTCATCACGTAATTTCTTTAATAAGAATATTTTTACTGTCTTGTTGTACAAATTTCCTCTATATTTTGGTATATGTGCTTCTACGAACAGCTTTTTATTTTTATTATTATAAATTGTAGGCTTATATCCTATGTTCGTGAGACATTTATACTTTTTGTTCTTGACTGCTGCATACGACAAAAAAACTCCTTTGGGTAGAAGTTTTTTCTGCGAGACTTTAATGTTTATTGTAGGGAAACCTATCCTTCTGCCTATTTTATCTCCAGGCATGACCCTGCCACTAAAATTATATTCATACCCCAACATACAATTAGCCGAAGCAATATCGCCGGATAGAATTTTCTTCTTTATCAGCGAAGATGAAATTACTCTATTACGAAATTTAAGATTATCCACCACGTATAAATCTATATTGTACTTTTTGCATAATTTTTTTAATGTTTTAACAGTGCCTGTTCTTCTGTGGCCAAATCTAAATTTTTTGCTTACAACTATGCCTATAGCATGCATTTTATGAAGGAGGACTTTTGTGAAAAAATCCTCCGGCGAAAGATGATGTATCTTGTTAAAATCTATAAATTCTACCTCAATGCCATATCTTTTTCTACACAAGTCTCTTTTTTCGTCCTCTGTAGTGAGAACTTTTTCCAAACCAGGGTGGCTGTTAAAACACAACAGGAGGGGCTTTGCATTTTTCTTTTTACTTACTCTTTTTACGATCTTTAATATCTTCTGATGTCCTCTGTGGATACCATCAAACTTGCCAATAGAAATAACAGTTAAAGGCATTTTTCTCTTGCAGGAAGCCCTATCTTTCTGGCTTTTTTGATAATGGGTATATAACAAAAGCCCTGAAACTACGGACAGTTATTCTGCGGAAAGTTGCCTTTTCAAAGCTGTGCGATACAATCAAATATGTCTTTCTTAACTTTCTCTATATCGCCTTTTACGCTACAGCCGCTTGCATTAGGATGCCCGCCACCACCAAACTTCTTCGCAAGCTTAGCAACATCAACCTCGCCACGTGAACGAAAACTTACCATAACTACACCATTTTCTTTCTCCCTAAAGAGAACACTTACATCCACGCCACTTATATAGATTCCCCAGTCTACTATACCTTCGGATTCGTCATGCTCTATGCCCACTTTTTTGTACATGTCGCGTGTTATTATTTGATATGCAACTTTGAATCTTCCAATATCAGCGATGGTTAAAGTCTCTAATACGGAGGATAGTAATTTTACCTCCTCTAAACTTTTGTTGTAGTATATATAATTGGCAACCTCTGCCGGAGAAATGTTGTAAGGTTCGTCTATAAGTTCTGCAGCTATACGGTAAGACGCGGGAGTGGCATTTTTTTGCTTAAAGCTGCCAGTGTCTGTTAAAATTCCTACATACAAATAAAGTGCCTCGTTACGCGTTAGTTCCATATTGCTATGCTTTATCAGCTTATATACGAGTTCTGAAGTTGCTGAAGCGCTTACGTCAACCCAGTTGATGTCGCCGTACATTTCGTTATACTTGTGGTGGTCTATATTTATTACGAAGTCAAAATTATCTCTGTTCACGATATTGCCGGTGCGCTGAAAGTTATTGCACTCTATAAGTATACCTACGTCAAATTTTGCCGTTACTCTGTTAGTCAGAATTATCTCGTTTATATTTGGCAAGAAGTTATATATCTTGCGCCAACGATGGAAGCTGTAAATAGTCGCCTTCTTATCCATCCTCTTTAGCCAGGAGCTTATAGCAAGCGCGCTGCCTAAAGTGTCACCATCCGGGTTAGAATGTAAAGTTATTAGGAAAGTGTTATATTTCTGGATGGAAAGTATTATCTCTTCTATGATATTTTTTTCCTCCATGTTTTTCATTTCTCGTTGCGTATTTTTTGGAATATTTCCTCCATGTGGATAACGCGGTCACAGGTGTCGTCATAGCAAAACTCAATCTGAGGGACAAATTTCATACGTGTAGAGGCCGCGATTTGCCTTCTAAAAAATCTTATCCCACTTGTCAAAATATCCCTTGTGATATTCCTTTGTTCTTCATTTCCTAAGACTGTGTAGTATATTTTAGCATACCTGAGGTCTGGTGTTATCTCAACATCAGTTATTGTAACGAGTCCTATGTTTTCATTTTTAAATTCTATTATAGATGAACTTATTATCTCCTTGATGAGCTCCTTTACACGTACGCTGCGACGCCTCTGTTCTTCACTCATTGTTGTTTTGGCTAAACTAACTTCTTTTTTGAAAAGGTAAGTGGGCTCGTCCAGACTCGAACTGGAGACCTTCGCGATGTCAACGCGACGCTCTGACCAAACTGAGCTACGAGCCCACAAGACCTTCTTATTGAAGATGATTAAGTGTTCCAATATTTTATAAAATTCCGCGCTTAAAAGCAAATTTGCTATCCTAAAATTATTTATTGCAAAGGAAATTAAAAGGCTAACCCTTTTTCGGTAGATTCGGGAAGAGTATCATACACCCCTTCCCCACAGGTTTTGTTTTGTTAATCATTTTCATTACTATTACTGAGAAGCTTCACTTCATTTTCTCGCTACACAGTATTTTTTTCTTTTAGCAGCACCAGATTAAATCCTTTTCTAACATTTTCAAATGGTAAATTTAATATATTTGTTTAATCTTACAAGTTAGTTAACAGTTCTTTACAGTATAGTAGACAGTTGTGGTTGAATTCTTACAAAAAGGATTTTGTCTTGTGAAGCACATGCAGTAGAATAGGAGGATACAAACATATTGTCTCTGGAAGAAGAAAATTCTTAGAATTTAAAGAAAGGAAAGAGAGAAATTTATAATTTGTCAAACTGGGCATAGAGTTAGCAGTTTATAATTTTTTTTGTATAAATTGCGAGCTTTTGTTCGAATCTTTTGCAAGATTTTCGTAGAAACAATTGGTTTGACTTTGAGCATTTTTTAGTGTAATTTTTGTTAGCAAAGGGCTAAAAAATGAAAAATATAAAGATTTATCTTCTTGTGTTATGTTGTTTTGTTGGAGTCGTGCAATCTTATACTTACGGAGTGGTGCGAAGGAGTAGTTTTTCGAGGCTGGAGGAGGCGATAAAATACAACAGACTGCTGTCATTGGGTGACTTAAGAGTTTCAACTCCTTGGGAACTCCCGTTGACGTTGAACCCGGTAGAAAACATTTTTTCTAATCCTTTGGGTAACATGATGGTGGTTATTGACAAGGTAAATCATTTAACAAGCAGCTTGTCTAGTTCGGCAATTTTTGCTTTATGTTGTAAGGAGTGGCTTCCGGTAAATATAGATACCTCGGCAGCAAACTTACTTTCATTAAGCACTTATTATAGTTATAGGGAGCTTAGCGGGAAAGTAAAAATAGACGCATCTGTTGTTTCATCTGTAGAGATACGTTCTGAATTGGAGAGAACTATAGCTGACTTTTATTTAGCGATACTTGAGGCAAAAGATTATCTTATGAAGGCTGTAAATTCTATTCCTGAGGGTAGACGCAAAATTGCAAAAGCTTTAGTATATGAAAAGGTTGGATGTGGTGTTAAAATAGATAGAGATTTTGTTCTTGAAGCGTTAGAAGGAATAATAAGCGAAGAGGAAAAAAAGCCGGTAGGAGAATTGCCATATAGCGAATTAGAGGCGAGGTTTTTTAGGACACTGGAGAAGTTTGATTTACAAGATTTGGTATATGCGGGTTATTTATTAGTTTTGGCTTGTGAAAGAAATATACCTAAATTGTTTGAGCTTAAAGATAAAATCGTGTTGAAGGAGCGAAGGTATTTAGTGGATGGTAGAGTATTGATTTCTGGCCGCCAAGATGACAAATATTTCCCAAAAGATATAGAGAATGTAGAACTCCTGATAGATCTCGGAGGGAATAATACATATTTATGTAATGCGGGCTTCGCAGAAGAAAACCAAATACGTATTGTGATAGATTTGGGAGAGAATATTGTTATTAAAAGCAGGGGTCCTGCAGGCGGTAGCGGCATTTATGGTATTGGGTTGGTGTATTTGCCGAATTCTGCAGGTAGAAAGGCTGTTGCAAGTAGAAGCTTTTCAGTAGGGTGCGGAATATTTGGTATTGGCGCAATGTTTATTTCTGGTGAAGGCGAATTCTCATCGCGGGTGTTTAGCCAAGGTGCAGGGACTTTTGGTATAGGTATTGTGCACCACACAGAAGCTACAAACTCTACGTATGTTGCGGACTTTTTCAGCCAAGGCGCTGGCATGTGCAAAGGTGTGGGATTGTTATATGTTGAAGGTGATAATATTGTAATGAATGGAGGTTTTTCAATACCTGACCCAAGAGAACCTAATATAGGTACTACAAGCATGTGCCAAGGTGTAGGTTATGGAGTGCGTGCAGTTACAGGTGGCGGCGTAGGGTTGGCAGTTATGAAGACAAGCAGCAGCACTTTTAGAAGCAGTTATTTTGCGCAGGGCAGCGGCTATTGGCACAGCTTAGGCGTGTTCTACCTTGTAGGGAATAACAACAGGCTGCAGGCAAGGCGCTATTCGCAAGGTGCAGGTATACATACAGGTTGTGGCATGATGATGCTTTTCGGGGATAATAATTACACGACGAACTGGGGTGTAGGCCCTGCATACGGTTGGGATGGCGGAGTGGGGATTTTTATTAGCAGTGGCTGTGATAATATGCATCGTGCAGAGTGGGGCTGCGGCCATGGTGAGATAAACGGCCGTGCAATTTCTATAATTAATGGTGAGAGATTAAAATTGTCTTTGCCAAATTACGGCTCTGGGAGCTTTTCACGTAATACTGCGAGCTACAGCCTTTCCCTTATAGAAGGAAACAATATAAGTATTTATGTTCCGCGACTACAGAAAAATATTGTATCCCATGAATATGGAGAGTTAAAATTGAAGCCTGACCCTTGGGGAATATTGGCTATCGCGGGAAGAGATATAATATTTAGCAGTTCCGTGGTAGTGGAAGAAATCCTTCCTCCTTTGGTCAGTGATAAAAAAGAAGAGGTTAGTGATGAAGGAGAAGAAGAAATTTTTCCTTTGGTTATAGTATCTTCTGTATCATCTGTTTTTGATAGTAAAAAGGTTCTATTGCGTGAAATTGAAAAGTACCTAAAAGATGCTTCTGGGTTCCATACAGAAACTACAATTATTAGAAGTGGCGTAAAAAAATTATTATCTTTGGACAAAGAAAAGATAGACGTTTTGTTAACACTGCTTACTCCATACAAAACTGAGGAAGTAATTGTTTTACTTACTGTGTTAGCTTCTTATGGGAAAAAGATATTGCCTTATTTGGAAAAACATTTATCTTGTGCTTCTGGCATGAGAAAAGTTCTTATAACAAATTTGCTAAGCTACGTTTCTGTTGAAGTCAGTGTTCCAATTTTGTTCTCTTTGTTGGAGGATAGCGACTGGCGTGTAAGGAGTGCTGCAGTGCGCACCTTGGGATACTTGTTTAATCACGATAGGGGCATAAACTACAACCACGGCAGAAGGACAATTTTAGAAAAATGCTTACAGTTTTTATCCGAGTGCAATGATGTGAAAAAAATCAACAAATTAAGAGATAAGTATAAGAACCTATTGAATGAGAAAGTGCTGTCTGATGTTTATGGTATTTTAAATTTGTGGAGTGATTTTGGCAGCCAAATTGATTTTTACGAGAAGACAGGGAGTCTCTATGATTGGATTTCTGAAGAGGCAAAGAGCTATTTTTTTGAATTTTTGGTGAGCAATAAAAAAGCATACGAAAAGGCGATTAGAGAAGAATTGGCAAGGATAAAGAGATTAGAGAAGGAAGTACAAAAGAAATTGATAAAAATGATAAAGGACGAAAAAGAGACACTTGCGGTTGTTGCGCAAGCGATAACTGCACTTGGTGAGCTCAACTTGCCCGATAGAATTGTGTTATCTGAGCTGGCGAGATTCTTAGAATTGAGTTTTTCTTCCTGTACGGCAATGACACAGCAAAATAATAAAAGCATAACTTCAGGTGCTTTCCGTGAAGCGGTTGTATCTTCTTTGGGACGCTTTGGAAAGTACAGCAGCCCATACTTGAAGCGATGTTTCTTTTCCGGTAATGAGCTACTTTCTGCAGCAGCTATTACTGCAGTAGCACATACATGGGACAAGACATTATTGCAGCTCCTAAAATTGCCATTTGAGGAGTGTGGGTTTTTAAATAGAGCGTATTATGAAGGTGAAAAGAGAGAACTTTTACAGCTAACGGCTTTAGCAACACTCGCCAATTTGAGGCCACCGCTAAGCGACGAAAAAGAAAAACTTTGTCACTATTTTAATAATATTTTGAAAAAAACTTCTACTTATAGAAAGAAGAAAGGATTTCCGCAATGCTCACCTTTTTTGAGCGAAAGCGTGAAGACGGCAATACAATTGTTTCTGCATCCTTCAAAGTAGATAATTTTACCTAATACCCTTTTTTCTTGAAGAGTTTTTGTCGAGGATTTGTGGGTGGTTATCATTTGAGGTATTTTTTGTTTGTTATTTTTTTTAGCTACCACATTACTTCGCCACCAGTTACACCAATAGATTGTCCTGTAATATATGAAGACTCGTCGCTGGCAAGAAATATTACCACATTGCACACATCTTCATATGTACAACCCCTACCTAATGGTACTTGTGTCTCGTACTTTCGTCTAACTTCTTCTACTGTGATTCCCCACTTCTTCGCATATTGCTCGTACAGACTATCTTTCCATAGAGGAGAGTCTAACAAGTTGCCAGGGCATACCGCGTTCACTCTTATATTGTAAGGTGCTAAGTCTAAGGCTATACTTTGTGTTAGGCCAATACCGCCAAATTTAGATGCTGCGTAGGCTGAGTTCCTGAAGCTGCCTTTCTTGCCAGATTTTGAATTTATTTGTATAATAGAGCCGCTTCTTTGTTTTACCATGACACGCGCAACTTCGCGTGCACAAAGAAAATATCCGTAAAGGTTCACGTCAATGACCTTACGCCAAATGTCTGCCGGAAATTCTAATATATCATACGCGTAGAGTATGCCAGCATTGCTTACTAAAATGTCTATTTTATTGAACTTTTCTACCGTGCGCTGCACCATGTTCTGCACGTCTTCTTCTTTGGTAACGTCTGTCAAGATAGCTATACTTTCTACGCCATATTCAGTCCTGATTTTCTCTGCCACTTTTTCTGCTTTCTCTAGATTTATATCTGTAACTACTACGGAAGCTTTCTCTTTTGCTAACGCATATGATATATGCTCACCTAAGCCTTGTGCAGCACCGGTAACTATTGCGACTTTATTTTCCAATCTACATGTAGACATAAAGTTTATAGCTTACACTCTGTAATAATTTTACTAAATACAAATTTCATCATTCAAAAGAAAAAAACTTGAAGAAAATAACATTTCAACTTTTATACTTTGGCACTTGTTTATTTTTCACCACAGAGCATAACATAAATTGTAGGCAAACTTTTAAGTTTGCAAACTATGTAAGGATAAAATCCTTGCCCTACACTCTCTATTTTTGATTTTTCCCACTAGTTCCTATTGGCTGCTGTTCTTAAAGAGCCGAAGCTCAGCCCTACATTTTTATATTCAGATAAACATACAATGTTTGACAAAGAAGCAGTAGAATTAGTTGACCTGCAATACTACACCCTACGGCAATATATTTAGTGTCGAAAATTTCGTCAGAGTTTAGTTTTATAAAAAAATTAAGAACATCTTAAAATTTGACAGCACAACACTGTAGAGAAATATATTATAAAATACTTTGGAAGAGGTCTATTATTGAACAGGTTTTTCATTCAAACTGAAAGAATAAATAAAAAACGCCAAAAAAGTCTGCATTGTAGACACAAAGAAGTTGATTTTGTTTTTAAGCAGCCAGTCAATTTTTTCCCATTTGTAACTATGGAATAAAGCGAAAATCTTGGATCATTATTTATACAGGAATACTTACCACTTGAAATAGCTCCATAATGCCAGTTTTAATTACAAAAGGTGATTGTCTGTGTAATAATATTTTCATTAACTCTGGACCGCCTAAACTCAAAACTTGTGAATTTTTCTACATCCAAGTCGAATACATCAATCTTTCCATTTTGAACTCTCTCAGCTATAAGAAGGGGGATGACCTTTTTAACATCTATTTTTGTGAGCGAATTTAACAAAGAAAGTTCGCCAAGATATTTATTAACATCAGCTTTAACTTTCTTCTAATCAATAAAATATTCGTAAGTTTTATTTGAAGGTAAAAGGGTATCAAAGAAATGTTTGATATGCTTTTCAAAGTTTTCGAAACCAAGATCCATAAAGCTAACCATTTTACCACTACTTTACATTGAATTTATACTTTCTGAACCCTTTCTCGCTTTTAGGTTTCTTAAAGACAAAAATATGTTCATGCCCGATTAAATAAAATTCATACTCTCTCTTTGGCTCGCCATCTTTCTTTCGTAGTTTTCATCTTCCATTGCAGTTTAATAATATCTTCTTTCAGTATAAAACCAACACTCGAAAACGCTTGCATAACTCTAAATGCAATATGTTTTTATTATAGGTTCCTTATACTCTGGAAAAAGAGAGTTATACGAGAAATTTAAGCGATCTCTTGCAATCATAACAGCTTCAAAATTTATGTCCACTCCGATGACATTTCTTTCAAGCAGCTTTGCCTCAACAAGAGTAGTTCCGCTTCCCATCATTTGATCAAGAACCCAATCCCCTTTCTGAGTATATTTCAAAATAAGATTTCCGGGGATATAAGGAGACCAGTTCCCTCTATAATTTCCCTTATGGGTTGCCCAGGAGCCTCGCTCAGGGAAGCTTCATGCAGTTGTTCGTTCTAAAGTATAATCCATTGGAGGACCATAGGTCTTTATACTCCAATGCTTTTGCAGTTTTATCTCTACATCTTCGATTATTACTGAACTTTTATCTTTGATAAATTCCAGATAATCCTCGTTAGTAATTTCTACCATCTTTCTATATGTTTTTTCTATTTCCAATTTTGAGTAGTCCATCATAGTTTATCTCTTTTTGTGCCTGCCAGAATTTAATATAGCAAAAGAAAACAAAAAGTTAAGTCCATTTTTAAAAATTTTTCTCTTTCAGGGCGGATAGAGATGTGGAATTCATTATCATCCATCCAGAATAGGAGAAAAAGAAAGCTTTATTTTTTCCTGCTTTCTCCCTTGTGCGGATAAGTTGGAAAGATACCTTGGAATAGTTTGAAACAGCTATCAAAATAGCTCCGCGGGCAGGACTCGAACCTGCAACCACCTGATTAACAGTCAGGCGCTCTACCATTGAGCTACCGCGGAAAGAAAAAAAGGAAACGCGGCCGTCTTTCTTATTACAATCTTCTTTATACTTCTCGTTATTGTTTAATAATTTTTCTCACTTATCTGCTTTCAACTAATTCTTTGACTTCTTCTAGTCCTTCTTTTATATCTGCAGTTTTGGAAGAAATTAGCCGTGCAATATACTTGAGCGTTTCTTTGTGTGATTTATCCATGCGCTCCATTGAAGCTTGTATGTTTCTGAGTGTTTCTTCATGAAAAGTTCCTGTACGTTCAACAAATGCATGTATGTTTTCAAGTGTCTCCTTATGACTTTTATCCATCCGCTCAATAGAAGACACAATGTGTTCATTTGAAACTTGAATTCGTTCGAGGGAGGCTTGCATATTTTTTAGAGTCTCCTCATGTGTTTTATTCATTCGTTCGATAGAGGCCATGATGCGCTCGTCTGAGGCTTGAATTCGCTCGAGGGAGGCTTGCATATTTTTTAGAGTTTCCTCATGTGTTTTATCCATCCGTTCGATAGAGGCCATGATGCGCTCGTCTGAGGCTTGAATTCGTTCGAGGGAGGCTTGCATGTTTTTCAGAGTTTCCTCATGTCTTTTATCCATCCGTTCGATAGAGGCCATGATGCGCTCGTCTGAGGCTTGAATTCGTTCGAGGGAGGCTTGCATGTTTTTCAGAGTTTCCTCGTGTCTTTTATCCATCCGTTCGATAGAGGACATAATACGTTCGCTTGAGGCTTCTATTCGCTCAAGAGAGGCTTGCATTCGCTCCTGGGAGGCTCGCATGTCTTTTAGTGTCTCCTCGTGCCTTTTATCCATTCGTTCAATAGAGGATTGTATGTTGCTGAGCGTTTCTGCATGTCTTTTATCCATCCGATCAATTATTTCCTTTGCCCTTGCATCTTCTGCTTTGATTGATTTGTCTGTACTTTTTGATAAATACACCCCTGTAAGTAATGCTAATATTCCCAGTATTACTGATGCGTAGCCTAACCCTAACGACAATGTTGTTAATTGCTCACCCGTCATTGGCTTGTTTTATTCCTTCACAGCTAAAGATCCAAGCATATATGTTTTGTCTGGCAAACAGTTATGAAGCGGCAAACATACGATTATATAGAAGAGATAACTGACGTTTTTTGCGTGCAACTTTGTTTTTATGGAAAATATTATGCTTACCCAGCTTGTCAAGTATAGAGAAAGCTTTCGCTAACAATTCTTTCGCCTTCTGTTGATTTTTCTCCTTGCAGGACTGCTTAAACTCCTTGATAGCTTCTTTAGCGCGTTCCTTGAACCACCTGTTGAATAAATAGCGTCTTTGTGACTTACGCGCCGCTCTTATACTTGATAAGTACCTACCTTTTGGTAATTTGCGTTTACCGACTGCTACTGCTTGCTGTTCTTGTTTTTTCTCTGCCATATGCTGCCTTTTACTATTTTCTCTCCTTTATCTTCAAGAATTTATTTTTTTATCTGAAAGGCATATATTTAACAAAATTTTAAAACACAATATCAACGATTTTTCTATTTTATTTTTCTTCGTCTTTTTATATATCATTTTTTTACTGATCCAGTTGGCAATTTATAGCTTTAATTGTTTGTTATTATTCTTTTTCTCCCGCTAGTAAGCTGGAGCTAAGGGGAGGAGAGGAAGTCCAAGCAGCTTTTGGTAACACAGCAATGGTAGGTAAAGAGAAGCTGCCTAAATTTACAACTCAGGTTTCTGCTGCCATTTTCATATCGCGCGTCTTTGGCTACCTGCGCGATGTTGCAACAGCATACGCCTTCGGAACTAATATCCTCGCGGATGCTTTCTACATGGCTTACCGTATACCTAACCTGTTTAGGAGAATTTTCGGTGAAGGTGCGCTTTCTGCAGCATATGTTCCTGTGCTTACGGAGGTGCTAAAGAAACGTGGCAAGAGCGAGGCACAAAGGCTTTTCCGTGATGTTTTCACTATAATGTCTTTTGTGCTGCTGATACTTACTGTGGCAGGTATAATTTTTGCGCAGCAGTTCGTGCCACTTATCGCCTACGGGTATCAATTTGCAAAAGATTATCAGAAGTTGAGTCTCACTATAAATCTTACACGTATTATTTTCCCTTACTTGTTAGTTATATGTTTATCAGCATTGCAGATGGCGACTTTGCAAGCTTTAGAAGTTTTCTTCTTGCCAAATTTGTCGCCCATCCTATTAAGTTTAGCAGAGATATTGTATTTATTGACTATATTCCATATTACAAGATGCAAGATTGAGGGCTTAGCGGTAGCTGTAGTTATTGGTGGGATAGGGCAGTTCTTGTTACAGTTTTTTGTTCTTCAAAGTAGAGGCTGGAAGTCATCGCTTAATTTTGGCATTCTCCAGGGTAGTATTTGCCCAGAAGTGAAAAAAATTTTTCTTCTCATGTTGCCTGCAGTTGGTAGCTTCTCCGTAGAGCAAATAAATACTTTCATTGATGCGCTTTGCGCGTCTTTTCTGCCAACAGGTAGCGTCACAGCTTTATACTACTCAAACCGCGTACTGCAGCTGCCCTTGGCGCTATTCGGCACTGCAGCAGCTATCGCCTCACTGCCTGTGTTCTCGCAACACGCCACCGAGAACAATTGCAATAAACTAAAAAGCGAATTCTCATTATCCTTGCGTATAAGTTATTTAATGATAATTCCTGCAACGGTAGGGCTGTTGTTTTTTAGTGAGGATATAATAAAAGTACTATTCTTCCGCGGAGCATTTGACGAACATTCTGTAGAGTTGACCTCTAAGGCTTTGTTCTATTACTCTATAGGGCTATTTGGGTACACAGGCGCAAAAGTCACAGCAACTGCATTTTATGCGCTGCAAGATATAAAAACGCCGGTGAAAGTTGCATTTCTATGCCTCTCACTAAATATGGTGTTGAACTTAATTCTTATGGAGAGATTAGGTGTTGGAGGATTGGCGTTGGCGTCGTCAATATCTTCAATCTGCAACTTCGCGCTACTGTTAGTGTTGTTTCGGCTACGTATAAGAATGAACTTAGGTATAACTAATATAATAAAATCCGCTGGCACTTTTGCAGCAATTTCTACAATTTTAGTGCTTACTGTAAGCAAATTGTTATACTTCGCCGGCATAGAAAATAAATATTTGTTTATTTCACTGTTATGTTTATTCACCGCGGGAGGCTATTTTGCCATTTTATATATTCTGAGGAATGACGAAATGTTACGTTATGTCAGTGTTATGAATGTAAAGCTCATCAATAGAAAGAGTGCTAAGTGAGGAGAAAATGAGAAGACAGAAGCTGCATTCTTTTGAGGAATGGTATTAGTGGTGAGTAGTGCAAGCTCATTGTTGCAAATTATATGTAGAATATGGAGTTTAGCTTTCAAGCGACGAAAAGAAAAAGCTTTAGCAACTTGGCAGGAGTAGATTTATTGTAATAATGAACATAGTTTTTTGATTTTTTTCTTTTAATGGACGTTTAGAATTTGGTAAAATAAATTATCAAAATACCAAGAGTGGCAGAGTACTTTGAAAAAATTTTATAGTGGAAAGAGAGGAAAGAATTCTCAGCTAATCAGCTATGGGTGAGCCTATAAATTTAATGTGCACAGTTTGCAAAAATAGAAATTACACCTATTATAGGAACAGAAAGCAGCAACAGAAAAAATTAGAGTTGAACAAATTTTGCAAATTTTGCCGTAAGCATACTTTACATAAGGAAATAAAATAAACTTCTTGTCAATAAATTTCTAAATTTTTTTCTCTGGTTTTTATGTGTATAAAATAAGAACACTTTCCACGTATTTTTGCAAAGGGAGCATAAGCTAACTGGTAAACTGCCGGTCTCCAAAACCGGTCTTCCGGGTTCAAATCCTGGTGCTCCCGATATCTTATAAAATTTATTGCCCATGTAGCTCAGCGGCAGAGCAACCGCCTTGTAAGCGGTGGGTCGGAGGTTCGAGTCCTCTCATGGGCTACCTTATTATTTTTTTATTATATTCGCATTATGCTGGGATAGCTCAGGGGGTAGAGCAACGCCTTGGTAAGGCGTAGGTCGTGGGTTCAAGTCCCATTCCCAGCTTAATTGAGTGTAGGAGTGATTAGCTTTACTAAGAAGTGGTTATCAATTGTTTTTACATAAGTTTAAAAAACGGAACAGATGCCGGAGTTGCAAAAATGTCTCTTATACGTTTATAGAATAGAGGGGGGTTTTTTTTTTCTTCATATGAAAATTGTGGAGAAGCCTTGGGGGAAAGAAGTGTGGTTTGCCTGTAGTGAGCACTACGTGGGGAAGCTGATTTATATAAATAAAGGGCACAGGTTAAGTAGACAATATCATAGAGTTAAACATGAGACAATTTATATAGATAAGGGAGAACTTTTATTAGAGATAGGTGCAGGCGATGAAATAGAGTCTTTGATTCTCAAAGAGGGCGATGCGAAGGTTATAGAGCCTGGTGTGGTACACCGTATGTATGCTAAGGACAGTGATGTGCGTCTGATTGAAGTTTCTACACCACAAGTTGACGACGTTGTGCGTTTAGAAGATGACTATGGCAGAGTTGAAGCCTAAGGAGCGCGCTGTTTTGGCACTCACGCTTAAGCAGCCCGACATAGTGCCAACCTTTGAGCTTGAGTTTCAACTCACCGAGGAGTATTTTGGCAAATCTTTTCATACACCGGAAGAGTGGAAACAGGCTATTACGAGAAGGGAACAAGAGCGGTTAATTATAGAGAATGCAGAATTATATATACAGATAGCCGAGTATTTCAACTATTGCATAATAATGGACTCGTATGCATATTATCCTGACGACAATTTACGTATAGAGAGCGCTAAGTGGATAAAGAAGTTATGCAACGATAGTTATATGGTGATGGTGCATGGTGATGCCACGTATGCTATACCTGAAGGTAAAGATATGTTAGAATTTATATATCGTCTAACAGATGCGAGCGATGAAATGAAGAGGGAAGCTGAGATAAGAGTAGAGCAGATGTTAGAGCGTGGAAAGCGCTTACGTGATGCAGGTATTGATGGTGTTGCGTTGTGTTCGGATTACTGTTTTAACACAGGCCCTTTCTTGTCACCGAGTATGTTTTCGGAGTTCATCACGCCATATCTCAGCAGTCTCATAAGGGGATACCGGGAAATGGGGCTTTATGTAATAAAACACACTGACGGAAATATAATGCCTATTATTGAAGACATAATTTCTTGCGAGCCACACGGGCTGCACTCTTTAGATCCGCAGGCTGGTGTTGATATAAAGAGGGTTAAGGAGCTGTATGGCGATAGAGTATGTCTTATTGGTAACGTCAGCTGTGCGGCTCTGCATACGGGTACAAGGGAAGAAATACTTGCCTCTGCAAAATATTGCATGGAGTTTGGTAAGCCCGGTGGAGGGTATATTTTTAGCACCAGTAATGTGGTATATAAAGGCGTTCCGAGGGAAAATTATGATCTGATGATGGAGTATTATAGAGCAAATTGTAAGTATTGAGCAGTGTTGTTTGCAATTTTATTTAGGCGTTAAGCTACCGGTGCAGACTTTCACGCATAGGCCACAGACGTATTGTCCTAAGTTGTGCTTTTTCTTGAACTCTTTTAGCTGCTCAAAGCACCTTAACGCGTCGAAGTCTGTCACTTTTTCCTTTATAGCTTTTGCAGGACATACGGAAATACATTTTGTACAAACTCCGCAATCTTTTTCTATAGGTTTATCTTCTAATAAAGGCAAATTAGTTAACACAGTAGCGAAACGTACCTGAGCACCATATAGAGGAGAAACTACAAGATTATTTCTTCCAAGCCATCCTATGCCTGCTAGGACGGCGATTTTTCTATGTGACAACTGTGCACGTTGCTTTTCCCAGTCAATTATTTGTGATGCTGGTATAGGTAAAGCTAAATATCCAAGGCTTTGAATGTAGGCAGTTAGTTTCAATGCAGTCTCATCTAATAACATATTGACACGTTGATAGTGGAAGAAATACAACTGGTTTGGCGCGTCAATTATTGTATCAAGCACAGCTTTACTTAATACGTAGCCGATACTTATCCCGAAAGGTAAGTTATCAGTAACTTCTTTTGGCAGTAGGAACTCATCGTGTATACTGCTCACATTGGCGACACCGAAAAGTGTGATACCATTTGAGAGAACAATTTTTTTCACTTCATTATTATAGTTTTTATTTTTGTCCACGTGATCCATTCTTTTTATATAACAAATTTTTTGACTATTTTAAGAAAGCTTTCCCTTTATTATAGCTCGCCTCCTCCACACTACTATGTCAAAAAATTTATTGAACATTAGTAAATAGCTGAATGAATTTTTTTTCTTTTCACCACGCATTATTTAATACTTCCTCTATATCTTTTTTATCGGCTTTGCAAGGGTTAAATTTTATAGAGCCTGATGAGAGCGCTCCATACACAATCTTCTGGAAGTCGTCCTTCTTGACACCAAGCAGGCGTAACTTCTCGGGAAAGTTGAGCTCTTTAAGCAGCGTTTTTATTTTATCTATGACGAAATTTGCTACATCATTTGTATTATAGCTCTCTATATTTTTCTTTTCTTCGTTAGGGAGCAGTATTTTTGCTATTTCGCTATACTTTTGTGCTACAGTTGCGAGCTTTTTGTTATATTCCATAACGTACGGTAACAGTAAGCCGCAGAGTAAGCCGTGAGGTATACTGTAAATTGCTCCTAATGGATGCGCGATGGCATGTACCAAACCTAGCCGTGCATTAGAGAGTGCTATTCCTGAGAGTAGTGCGCCATAGCTCATAGCTTCGCGAGATGACAAGTTTTTACCATCGTGGTACACAGTAGTGAGATTTTTCATGATAAGCTCAACAGATTTCATTGCTATTGCATCTGTAATAACGTTTGCTCCCAAAGAGACGTAAGCCTCTATTGATTGTGTTAAGGCGTCCATGCCTGAATATGCAGTAATATCAGGAGGCAGAGTTATTGTGAGTTCCGGGTCGACTACTGCAACCCGCGGATATAAATATTTACTTCGGAGGCTCGTCTTTGTTTCTTTTTCTTTATTGATGAGGACTGCGTTAGGCGTAACTTCAGCGCCAGTACCTGCAGTAGTAGGTATAGCAATACTTGGTATTGCTTGGGAGGTCAGTTCTTTCTTTCCTTCCAGGTATTCTGTTATACTACCTTTTTGGTGTACTAATCCACTGATCGCTTTTCCACAGTCTATCACACTCCCTCCACCAACACTTATTATTATATCCGGATGTATTTTTTGTGCAAGAGACACCCCTTCTTCAACATTGTAAATTGTTACTTCGGATTCCACGTGGTTAAATATTGTAATTTCTATACTTAAAGAGGAAGACAGTGATGAGATTATCCTTTCTATAACTCCGGCTTTCTTCATTGAACATTTTCCTGTAACGAGTAAGCATTTAGGATTTTTTTTAAGCGACTTAGTTTCCAAAAGAGAATGTATTTCTTGAGGTAAGAAGTTTAGGCTTCCGCAGCCAAATATTATTTTTGTTGGTAAGAAAAAGTTGAACATCTTATGCATAAAAATTTTGTGTTAATAATTAAAAATGGCAGAGTGGCATTTTTGCTTCACTAAATTGGTAGAGAGATGATAAATTTAGAGCCCTCTCCCAAGGTGCTTTCTATGCTTACTCTTCCGTTATGCTCTTCCACAACGCGTTTAACCAGTGCCAGCCCCAGACCAATACCTTCAACTTGCCCTGTAAAGTGTTCTTCTATTTGGTAAAATTTTTGGAATATTTTTTCCTGTTCTTCTGGTGGTATGCCTATCCCATTATCTTCAAAAACAATCCCTATGTGATCATGTTGTATCTGCGGATATATTTTGATGATAATATTTTCATTCTTACAGAACTTTATTGCATTTTCTATAATATTGCGGAAAACTTCTCTCATTTTTATAGGGTCGATATATAACTTAGGCACAGATTTGAAACCCTCTTTATCAATTTCTAAGACCGCTTTGTTGGAAGATATCATTTCAGATAATGTTTCAATACTTTCTTGTAGCAGCGCGTAGATGTCAGTTTCGGCTTTGTTTAGTGTTAAAGTTTCGGCTTCTATTAAAGTGAAGGTTATAAGTTTATCTACCAAAGATGATAAGTACTGTCCTTGCGTGATTATTTTTTTAACAAACTCAGCTTGAGTGCTCTCAAGCTGTGTTTTGTAAAGTAGGGACGCATATCCCAAGATAGAAGTTAGTGGTGTGCGTAGTTTATGAGAGATAAGGGACAAGAAAGTGCGCTTTAGGGTTTCTTCTTTTTTTTCTTCTGTAATGTCGTGAAGAATTATGCTGTACCCGATGAGTTTATTTGTTTCGGGCTCAAAGATTTTTGTCCCCTTCAGGCTTATATAGAACGTTTTTGGGTATGTTCGTGCAAATTCTATTTGGAAGTTTGTCTCTTTTATTTCCGAGAAACTTTTTAGGTTGGGAATGGTGAGGTTAGAGAAATCCGTGAGGAGGGAGAAAAAATTTTTATTTTTTAGCTCTTTTACGGGGAAAAAATTTAATGCAGCTTGATTGTGCATTACTATCCTTTCATCTTCATCAAGCATTAGTGCGCCATCTTTCATGCCGTCAAATAAAGAGTAAATTTTTTCCCTCTCAGTTATTAAGTTATTAAACAAGAAAGTATTTTCAAGGGCGACACCAACTTGACTGCTAAATATTTCAAACAGTTGCAGGTCTCTTTCGTCGAAGCTTTCCTTATGTGTAGGATTGATAGCTTCTAACACGCCTAAAATTTTCTCTTTATACATGATGGGGACACAGAGTATGGATTTCGTCTTAAAGCCTGTAATTTTGTCTCCTATAGAGAACCAGCGGGGGTCATTTTGTGGATCTTTTATTATTAGAGGTTGTTTAGTTTTAGCAACGGTTCCTGCAATACCTTCTCCAACTTTTAGTCGTATAGTTTTTAATTTTTCTCCTGCTCCACCTATTACTACATCAAATACAAGCTCTTGTTCTTTTTCGTCCAGCAGGAACAGAGAGACCGCCTCAGCGTCAACTATGCGTTTTGCGAGCTGTGTTACTTGTGAGATTAATTTTTTTGTCTCTAGAGTTGTGGAGATAATGCGGGCAGCTTCTAAAAGTAAGAGAAACTCCTCTTCGTAGAGTAACGCAGTAGTTGCCATGTATTTTATTTTCCTTCGTATTTTTGTTTCCTTTGAGGAGCAGTTCTATGTTAGCAAAGAAATTTTAATTAAAAGTATTGTTAGTAATCAATATGATAAAATATAATATTTACTACCTAAAAAGACTACAAGTTAAGTAAATAACGGGCTGGTAGTTCAGTTTGGGAGAACATCCGCCTCGCACGCGGAAGGTCGCCGGTTCGAATCCGGTCCAGTCCAATTTCTTTTTTTCTCTATGGAGAGGCATTTGGTTTTAGCTAGGAAATACAGACCTCAGAGGTTTGAAGAAGTTGTAGGGCAGGAGCATGTGACAAAAGTTTTAGTAAATGCGATATCTTCTGGTAAACTGCACCATGCATATTTGTTTGCTGGGCAGCGTGGCACAGGTAAGACTAGCGTGGCGCGTATACTTGCGAAGGCGTTGAACTGCGAGAAGGGTCCCACGCCAACGCCTTGTTTAAAGTGCATCCCTTGTAGAGAGATAACAAATGGTATCTCTTTGGACGTAATAGAGATAGATGCTGCTACTAATCGTGGGATAGAGGAGATACGCGCATTACGCGAGAATGTGAGGTTTGCTCCTGCTAGTAGTAAGTACAAAGTCTATATAATAGACGAAGCACATCAAATAACAGCGGATGCTTTTAATGCATTCTTGAAGACTTTAGAAGAGCCACCTAAATGTACGATTTTTATTCTTGCAACTACCCAATATTATAAAATACCGGACACGATACTTTCGCGTTGTCAAAAGTTTCAATTTCGTCCAATTTCTATTGAAAAAATAGTTAGCAGGCTGAAGGAGATAATTCAGCAAGAAAAGGTTGAAAACAATTTGGATATACAAATTGATGAGGATGTATATTATGCTATTGCTGAGAGGAGTGACGGTAGCTTACGTGACGCAGAAGGTATATTGGAGCAGCTGTTGAGCTATTCAATGCGTATCACGATGGAAGAGTTTCATTTCATTTTAGGGTTCACGCCGGAGAAGCTGTTATCCGAATTTATGGAAATATTGAGAGTGAAGGACCTTGGCAGGGCGGTAAAGTTTATTCATCAGCTCACAAGTGAGGGTTACGATATTGTGAAATTTGTTAGTGATTTGATATTTCATATAAAAAATCAACTTTATAAGAAAATCGCACTTACTGGCGTGATAGAGAAAGATGGGTTACGGATTTTGGGTTACTTGCGTATATTGTTACGTGCTGAAGATGAGCTGAGACGCAGCAGCGAGCTACCTTTTTTAGTTTTTGAGACATACTTGCCTTATCTGATGACAGATTTTGTTGATGTTGGAGAGACGTTAAGAAACATCACTAATCTTATTGGCAAAATAGAGAAGGAAGCATTTTCAGTAGGGTCTTCTCCTACAGATAATACTGCTTTTGTAGAGAGCACCTCTTTTAGTGGCTCCACTGCGAGTCTTACTGAGGGGGCGAAGGAAAAATTTAGTGTTGGTGAGGGGGCAGTTTTGTCTTTATCGCAGGATGTGCCACTTGAGACGCATACGAAGGAACAGGAAGATTTTTACAGTAAGTGGAAATTATTTATTGAGGAGGTATCTAAGGAGAAGTTTTCTCTTGGTACATATTTGAGTGTGGCGAAAGTTAGCAAAGTGGAGGGTAATGAAGTGCACATTGTTTTGCCGTCGAATTTTTATCTTGAGGGTATATTGAGGGACAGGGTGATAGTGGAAAAATACAAGAAGAAAGTTTTAGGTTCTGAAGTAGTTTTGGAGTATACGGTTGATATAAATAAATTTAACAACGAAAAGTCTATTACGGATACGGCAATAGAAGAGCAGATAGGGAAGGTTGACATTATTGGTGGCAGTGTGGTAGAAGCTGCGGAGAGTATTCCTGCGGAATTGAAAAAAGTTTTCAAATATTTTCCGAGGGCTAAGTTGTTGAATTTAGACAACAAATAAGTGATTTTTATTATTAAGGCCGATTGTGTTTATTATATATGAAAAAGCTTGACATGTTGATTTCTCAACTATCAAAATTGCCAGGTATAGGTCCAAAGAGCGCAGAACGCATAGCATACTATATTGCCAAATTGCCGCAGAGCGAGATAGAGGCTCTTGCAGCGTCTATTCTATCGGTTAAGGAAGGCGTGTACGTATGCAAAATTTGCTGTAACTATTCAGAGGCTCCTATTTGTAGCATATGTTCTGACGAGAATAGAGATAAAGGTACCATTTGTGTTGTTAAAGAGCCGCAGGATATTGCTGCGATTGAGAGGTTAAACATATATAAGGGTTCTTATCATGTTTTGGGTGGTGTTATTTCAGCGAAGAGGAATAAAAGACCGCAGGACTTGTGTATAGAGGAACTTATAGAGAGGATAAAGAGCAACAATGTTAGAGAAGTTATATTAGCGATTGATCCTGATGTTGAGGGTGAGATGACAATGAACTACCTTTCACAATTGCTGAAAGGTTATAACTTGAAGGTGTCGCGTATTTCTATTGGGATACCTGCTGGTGGTGAAATAGAGTATGCCGATAATATTACACTGACGGAGGCTTTTTTTGGCAAAAAGGAGATATGAGAAAGCTGATAGAGAAATTATTTAATTTACAGGGACATAATACTACAGTTGCACGTGAGCTACGTGCTGGGCTGGTTACTTTTCTTACGATGGCTTACATAATAATAGTGAATCCTGCAATACTTAGTGTGGCCGGTGTTCCTAAAGGTGCAGCAACAACTGCTACAATATTGACAGCGGTTTTTGGTACTCTTCTTATGGGCATTGTAGCGAACAGGCCATTCGCGATAGCACCCCTTATGGGTGAGAATGCTTTTATCGCCTACACGGTATGTAAAGTTATGGGGTATTCGTGGCAGGCGGCGCTAGCAATGGTGTTACTTAGTAGTGTAGCCGTTACCATACTTTCTGTTAGCGGTGCAAGGAAATTCTTAATAGAGGCGATCCCTTTGAACTTGAAGTATGCGCTTGCCGTAGGGATAGGGTTGTTCTTGACATTTATTGGGTTTAATGTTTCTGGAATAGTGAAGGTTGGCGACGCGGGTACTCCGTTACAGTTAGGCAGGGTAGACACGTTAGAGGTTTTGTTGTCAATTGTAGGTTTTCTGGTTATGGTGGCACTTCTTTTATGGAGAGTTCCTGGTAGCCTACTTTTGGGTATTATTTTTACAACAATAATAGGCATACCGCTTAAGATAACAAAACTACCCGAGCAGGTTATAAGCTTGCCGCCAAGTGTGGCACCTACTCTGTTTAAATTTGACTTCAGTGAAGTTTTTTCTTCGGTTGGCTTTTTCCCTATTTTCTTGTCGCTATTTTTGATGGATTTTTTAGACATGATGGGCAGTTTGATAGGGTGTTCTTCGTTGGCAGGTTTTTTAGATGAAAAGGGCAACTTGCCGGATGTAGCAAAGCCTTTGTTTGTTGACTCAGTGTCAAGCGTATTTGCAGCGTGTGTAGGTACAACGACAAGTGGTACATATATAGAATCTGCCAGTGGCATAGAAGAAGGAGGGAGGACGGGTTTAACTTCAGTGTGTGTTGCATTCTTATTTATCCTGAGTTTGTTTTTTGCGCCATTTTTTACGATAGTGCCGCCGCAGGCTTATGGGCCGGCGCTTATCTTGGTGGGTATATTCATGTTGCGTGAGATAACTAAAATAAATTTTAATGACTATACGGAACTTATCCCAGCATTCGCTGTAATCTCTTTAATGACTTTCACATACAATATCGGAATAGGGCTTATAATAGGTTTTGTTTTATACCCAATCTTGAAATTTTTATCCAATAGGGCTGAAGAAGTTTCTATTGGCATGTGGATATTATTTGCTTTAGGAGTATTATTTTTTCTGTTGTATCCACATTAGTTAGAAAGGAGGGCGCACAGCGGAGAAATGCGTATCAAACCTGTGGCATGCAAGTCAGATAGTTCAATAAAGATGAAAGTTATTGGTATTGGTGGTGGTGGGAATAATGCTGTTAATGAGATGGTGATAAACTCAAAGGCTTTTGGTGAGAATGTCGAGTTTATCGTAGCAAATACTGACGTGCAGGCACTCAGCAGGTGTGTCACTCCGCATAAAATATTACTGGGTGAGAAGCTAACAAAGGGCCGTGGAGCAGGTGGTGATCCTCAAGTTGGTAAGGCGGCAGCAGAGGAAAGCGAAGAGAAAATTTATAACAGCCTACTAGGTGCTGAGATAGTGTTTGTTACTGCTGGTATGGGTGGTGGCACAGGCACTGGTGGCGCGCCAGTTGTAGCACGTGTTGCTAAGGAGAGGGTGAAAGCCTTGACTATTGGTGTAGTGACGCGGCCTTTCAAATTTGAGCAAGCAATACGTAGGCGGTATGCAGAAGAGGGTATTAAAGAGTTACGCAAGTATGTGGATATGCTAATAGTGGTGCCTAATGATAAAATTTTTGAAGTAATAAAAGATACAACACCGTTATTGGAGGCGTTTTCTATCGCGAATGACGTTTTAGAGAACGCTGTGAAATCTTTTTGCGAGATAGTTAATAAGATAGGTATAATAAACATCGATGTAAGGGATATACAGCGTGCCGGTACAGGTAATGACAACGTAGATGCAATGATATGTGTAGGTATGAGTAATGGTCTAAGGGATCGTGTCCGTATTGCAGCAGAAAAGGCGTTATCGTCTTTAGAACTTTATGATGATATAGACATAAGTTCGGCATCCCACTTGGTTGTCTACATTGTTGGTCCTACGGCAATAAGTATGAAGGAGATAAAGGATGGTTTAGAATACATTTCTACACGTGTACCCGCATTAGATCTTCGCTGGGGGCAGGTCATCGATGAGACTTTATTTGACCAGGTGAAGGTTATAATTATAGCGACAGGTATAGGTAAAAGAGGAGTTTTACCACCAGAACTGGAAGAGGAATTTAGAGCTTTTGAAGAAGATTCTATAGCTTCCGAGTGTCAAGAAGAGATGTTAAAAGAATTCCTTGTACCTGCAATTTTAGAAAAAAAATGAAGTCCTATTCAGAGTATTTAGTATTTAACACCAAGAAAAAGATTGAGTTTATAAACATTACGAAAAAAGTTCAAGAGGCAGTGGATAGAAGCAAGGTAAAGGAAGGCTTGTGCTTAGTTAATGCTATGCACATTACTGCCTCTGTATTTGTCAACGACGAAGAGGAGGGCTTGAAAGAGGACTTTAGAGAGTGGTTAGAGAAGCTTGCACCTACGGATGTCTCAAAATATAAGCATAATCTTACAGGTGAGGATAACGCGCATGCGCACCTTAAGCGGACTATAATGGGCAGGGAAGTAGTTTTAGCAATAACCAATGGCAAGTTAGACTTAGGCCCCTGGGAGCAAATTTTTTATGGTGAATTTGACGGGCAGCGGCCTAAACGCGTAATTATAAAAATCATTGGGGAGTAGAAAAATGACAGATGAGAAAATAAAGAGTAGAGATGAGATTGCCAGAATATGCAGCAACCTGAGGGCGGAGAAGAAAACTATAGGCTACACGTCTGGCGTATTTGATATATTGCATATTGGCCATGTGGATTATTTAGAGAAGGCGAAAGGGTTGTGTGACGTTTTAATTGTTGGAGTTAACTCTGACAAATCTGTAAAGAAGTACAAGGGTCCCTTTCGGCCAATTGTTCCGGAGCTGCAGCGTGCGAAGATTGTTGCAAGTCTTAGCTTCGTGGATTATGTATTTCTTTTTGACGAGCGCAGAAATAAAAAAAACATAGAGCTTCTCAGACCTCATTATTATATAAAAGCGGGTGATTATGACGAGGAACAGCTTACTTCAAGAAAGATTGCAGAGCACTATGGTGGTAAAACTATCATTATACCGCAAGTTGTGAAAATTTCTACTACGGAAATAATAAATAAGGTTTTGCGTACTTATTTATCTTTGCCCGAATACAATGTTAGTTATGAGTCTCGAGAGAAGGTGCCGGTAGTATTTTTAGACCGTGACGGCACGATAATAAAAGATGTGGAATACTTACACAGCCCAGAGAAGGTTGAACTTTTACCTCATGCAGGAGAAGGGTTAAGAAAACTTCAGTCGCTAGGATATAAGCTGATTATAATAACAAACCAGCCAGGTATCGGTTTAGGATACTACAGTGAAGAAGATTTTTTTCGTGTCAACCGCGAGATGTTTTCTCAGCTTAGGAAATACAATGTTACTATAAGCAAAATATACTATTGTCCTCACACCAAAGACAATAAGTGCTCCTGTCGTAAGCCCAACACTGCTTTAATAGAAATTGCCAAGAAGGCCGTAAACATTGATTTGGAGAGGAGTTATTTTATTGGCGACTCTACATTGGATGTTAAAACTGGACAAAATGCAAACCTAAAGACTATACTTCTATTGACGGGTAAGCAGGGGAAAGATGGAAATTATAAAGTGAAGCCTACCTATGTGGCAAGAGACTTGTTAGATGCTGCCAATTATATCTCACGCCACACTGCTTAATGTAAAAAAGCGAATGATAAATTTTGTAATAATCATAATTGGTTTTAGTGGTGCCGTTGCACAGATAATTTTATTGCGAGAGCTACTTGTAGCGTTTTGCGGCAATGAGCTGTCTGTTGGAGCTATACTTGGCAATTGGTTAATTTTGGAAGCGTTTGGTGCTTTCTGGATAGGGAAATACATAGAAAAAGCGAAAAATAGAATTTATTTTTATATTGTTATGGAATTTCTTTTTTCTGTATTTTTTCCTCTTGCGTTATATCTTGCGCGAGTAATAAAAATAGTACTCGGCATACCTTTTGGGCAAGAAGTAGGGTTAATCCATGTTTTGTGGTCTTCTTTTGTTGTATTATTGCCGGTGAGTGTTGTCCATGGTGCACTTTTCACTTTTAGCTGCAAATTGCACAATGAGCTTATCAAGAAGGGCGATGTTTATTCTATAAGTAGAGTTTATGTTTTAGAAACAATAGGCACTACAATTGGTGGAATTATTGTAACCTACTTGTTTATACCGTATATGAATTCGTGTCAGATCGCTTTTTTCGTATCTTTTGTAAATTTCGCTTGTTGTGCACTTTTGAGCCTATTATTCCGGTGTAGCAAAATTTTTATTTTTGTGAATTCTTTTGTTACGTTTTTTGTTCTGTACTTATTATTTTCTGGTGGGGCAGAGCGTTTTCACTGGAGCTCGCTACGTACACAATGGAAAAACCAAAATGTTATTTCCTACCAAAATTCTGTCTATGGGAACATTGTAGTAGTTAAGCAGGCTGAAGAATACACACTTTTTTATAACGGCTTACCTTTCATAACAACACCACATCCTAATATCTCATATGTGGAAGAGTTCACACATATACCTATTTTGTTTCATGTACTGCCAAAGAAGGTGTTAATTATTAGTGGCGGCTATGGGGGACAAATATTTGAGATATTGAAACATGAGACCATAGAGAAGATTGATTATGTAGAGCTTGATCCTACAATACTTGAAGTGTTAAGGAAATTTCCTACAAGACTTACAGAGGTAGAATTTCGAAGCCCGAAAGTTAATATTTATCACCTTGACGGCAGATTTTTCATTAAAATTGCTACCTCTACAACATACGATATTATTTATCTTGGCATTTCCGAGCCGACAGAGCTGCAGACAAATAGGTTCTTCACGGTAGAATTTTTCAATGACGTTACGAAAAGATTATCTTCGGGGGGGATATTTGTTTTATGTTTACCTGGCTCACTTACTTATCTCTCACAAGAATTGAAAAAAATTAATCACACCATAATTGATAGTTTGGAGAAAGTTTTTCCCTACATAAGGGTGTTACCAGGGGATTTCAATATGTTTCTCTGCTCAAATGCAGGAGAAATTCTTAATGTTACTCCGCAGACTTTATGCAAAAGATTGTCAGAAAGAAAAGTAAAAACTTATCTTCTTTCATGCCAATATATTGAGTATAAATTGGACAGCCGCTGGGAAAAGTGGTTTTCTGAAGCAATGTATAAAGAAAAGTTTACATACAGGGCAAACTACGATTTTAAGCCATCTGCAATGTTTTACATGCTTTCTTACTGGAATGCGAAGTTTTCGCGAACTTTGCAAAAATTTTTCTTGATAGCAGAAAAAATAAACATTTTACCAATTGTAGTTCTAATTCTTGGTTTTACTTTTTTAGTGACTATTTTTGAAATTTCTTTCAAGACTAATGTAATTTCTCCAAAAACTGCAATACCATATGTTGTTGGTACTACAGGTTTCGTGGGTATGATGCTTGACTTGTTATTAGTGTTTAGCTTCCAGGTGTTGTATGGTTATATGTATCATCAAGTAGGGCTCATAACGACCTTATTTATGGTTGGTGTGGCTCTTGGAAGTATAGTGATTACAAAACACCCTGTTTTTGAAAAGGCAGCGTTTTTGTTACTATTAGCAGCAGAAATAAAGATCATTTTATTTACTTTACTCCTTTTATTTTTATTTAATATTTTGCAAAAACATCTTCTTAGTTACGAAGTAATTCCCGTGTTATTTTACATTTTATCTGTTTTTGCAGGGCTACTTATTGGCATTGAGTTTCCGTTAGCAAATAAAGTGTACTTGCAAAGGTTAAATGAAAGCATAGGTTCCACGGTGGGGGTGTTATACGGTGCGGATTTGTTAGGTGGGTGGTTTGGCGGGATAATAGGTGGTGTAATTTTAGTTCCCACGATAGGACTATTAGAAACTTGTTTGGTAATGATTGTTTTGAAAATATCGAGTGTTGCGTTTATGTTTTTTATTTTAAAAAATAGATTGACTTATGAGACGATTTGATATTGCCCCTTTTGCATTACCTAATTGTGTAGAACCTGGTATAGTACGTTTTGAGGAGACACGTGATATCCTTGCAATTGATGTTTCTTTTAAGAAAGAAGTTCCTAAGGATATAAAGGATATTGAAGTTTATTATTTGCGTAAGACGTGGCCTGAAGTTGCTGTTGAAAGTTATAGAGATTTAGAAAACCCTTTCACTTTTGGCTGGGTGCCTATGGATGACTGGTTTAATGTGCAGTGGCAGAAGGCTGCGATTGATATTTGTAGGAAAAACAAAAATAAAGTTTACATTACCTTCAAGAATTTATCTGTAGAATTTCCTGAAGTTAAAAGTAGAAACTATGATGTCAAGTTTAGGCGCACTCTTGGGATAAAGGTAAGTTGTGCGGAGCCAGCGCAAATTGGAAATATTTGTGTTTATACGACGTCTACACCTGCGAAAAGTAAACTTATTGTCATGTTGAATGCTGGCAAGAGAACAAGGACAAGTAGTGTGAGATTTTCTACTTACAACGCGCAGATACAAAAAATTTCCCCTATCAAGAATGTTACTTTGAAGAAAGATAAAATTTTAAAGATAGAGCTTTGCAAAAGAGATAGTAAAGAACACATTTTTGAACTTTTAGTTAAGCACATGTGGCCAGCACATAGATATTCTCATGACGACGGCCACGTAACTTTTATAATGGATAACGATACTTTCACTATTTCTTTATCCCTTTTATCTCAGCATGGTCCCATATGGTATGCTGAAGAAGGTGTATATATTACCTTAGATAAAAACAATATACCTTTCCCCGAATATTATAGTAAGGTCAAGGGGCTTCCTACAGTGAGCCAAATGGTGAAAGAGAAGCCAGAACAGAACTATATTCGTGCGTACTGTGGCCAGCCCAGGCCGCACAAGGTAGCTTACAGTGTAGGATGTAAGCATCGCAGGCAACGCTTCTGGATAGAGTGTAATGGTGATGTAGTTTTACACAAATGGAATGTAGAAGCAATTGTTGGCAGAGACACTGCAAGGTTTAAAAATAGGGGTGATGCGCGCTTCTTTTTCAATTTACAAAAAAATTGGTACATAATAAACAACTTTCCAGATAACCCCCCTGCACTTGTGTATAATATCCATTTCATGAAGGAAAATTTATTTTTAGAGCAAAAGGTCTTCGCAGTACCTCTGTTATCTTCTATTTTGGATGACTTGGCCGGGAATAATATTTCAGGTGATGATACTGTTGTTCTTTTTGCAAGATTTCGCTTCTTGAACCGCTCTGATAGCGTAGTGCCTGCCAAATTGTCAATTAACTACTCTGGGAATTCCAGGAGGTCCTTTGTGCCGGAGGATAATTATCTCCTGCCCGAAAATAGCAATTTTGAAGAGCTTGGCATACAGGGAAATAAAATTATGGGGAAGTTTGACGGTACAGATGTGCTCAGGTGTGTTTACCATACGACAATGAGAGTTTCAAATACTGATCCCTACACGGTGACTTTTTTTGAGGAGCTGTGTCCTAATGGGAGTTGTCAATTGTTTTTGAAAATACCATATATAGCGTTGGAGACGGAAGAAGAGCTTATGCTTTTAGAGCAGCTCGATTTTGATAAGTCATACGATGATGTGAGAAAATTCTGGCAATATGAGAATGAGAAAGGTGCTCAGCTTTTTACTCCAGAGCCTCACCTGAATGCTTTGCACAAGTCTCACCTTTCGCATGTGCAAATAACGGACTTTGTTATGCCGGATGGAAGTAAGTTGATTAATACTTCTGTTGGTACATCTACGTATGGCAATTGCAGCAATGAGTCTTGTATGATAATTCATGAACTTGACCAAAGGGGACTGTTTGATGAAGCACGGCGACGTTTAGAGATATGGATAAAATATCAAGGTACAGCGCCGCAGCCGGGTAATTTTACAGATTACAATGGTATGTATTTTGGAGCGGGTGGTTTTGAGGCTGGTGCATATAATCAGCATCATGGTTGGATTTTGTGGTGTCTGTGTGAGCACTTTTTTCTTTCGGGGGACAAGGAGTGGTTTTTTAAGATAGTCCCTTCGGTTATTGCTGGTGCCGACTGGGTGTTTAGACAAAGAAGAAATACTATGTGCAAGTTGCCGTATTCGCGCGGTTGGGAATACGGTTTTCTTCCTGCAGGCAGCTTAGAAGATGTTACAGATTTTTATTATTGGCTATCGACGAATGCATTGACGTGGCGTGGGGTGGATGCTGTAGCACGCGCTTTAGAAGCGATAAACCATCCTGAAGCAAAACGTATTCGTAGAGAGGCAGATGCGTACAAAAAAGATCTTATTAATGGGTTTGAAACTATGCGGAAATATTCTCCTCTGGTACCATTGCGTAATGGTCGTTGGGTGCCTCATTATCCGAGTAGGTTGTATTGTCGTGGCCGCGATATAGGCTGGATACGCGAAGTTTTAGAAGGCGCCATATATTTGATCATTTCTGGGCTTTATGAACCCAATAGTAAACAAGCAGAATGGATATTAAACGATTATCAAGATACCCGCTACCTTCTACCTCCATATGGATACCATATCGAAGATTTTGAGGTGAACTGGTACAGCCGTGGTGGATTCTCTATGCAGCCAAATTTATTGGCAGGTCCTATACCTTACATATTGCGTGACGAGCCAGAACTATACATATGGAGTTTTTTTAACAGCTGGTGTGCATGCTACAGAGAAGAAATAAATGCTATGATAGAGCATCCTGCACCTGTATTGGGATATTCCAATGCTGCACACTTCAAAACAAGTGACGAAGCCAATGCGATAAATTGGTTACGTTATATGATAGTTTTTTCTACAAATGGTAGAGATAAGTTATTACACTTTGGCAGATGTATACCTCGTGAGTGGTTTAAGGATAACTGTGTTGTAGAGTTAAGGAATGTAGCAACACATTTCGGCAAAGTGAGTGTTCAGTATAAAAGCAATTTGAAAGATAACACTATTTCTGCTATAATTAATTTATCTCTTAGAGAAAGGCCCAAAAAAATACTTGTTAGATTTCGCCACCCGGAGAAATCTGTAATGCGAAAGGTGATGGTAAATAATAAAGAACATTATAAATTTGATATTCGCAAAGAAGATGTAGATGTTACAGAATGTTGTGATAAAAGCAAAATAATCATAGAAGTTAAATATTGAAAGGCTTTTTTTGTTTGACTTGATAATTGAAGATTAGGTGTAAGTAATTGGGTTTATGGCAATATTTGGTTTTGCGATAACCTCTTGAGTTTGGCTTTAGCACCGGGTAAGAAGGAATAGAAATTACCATGGTGGATTCTCTATGTAATGACCAGAAAATAAGGACTGCATTGGAGATAGCTTTAGAAAAAGCGAGTAAAATAGTTATCCCTGAGGAAGAATTAAAAAAGGACAACTGTATTAAAGAGGGCAAACTTATAGCAGCGCGTTATCTGCAGCGAAAAATAAAAAAAATTAATCTAAAAGAGGAAGTGGAGAAGTTTGATAAATCTTTTCAAATATATGTTAAAGAAGGGATACAAAGTGTCCTTTTGTTTAATGTTACTCTACCCGACAACGAAAATGCAAAAAAGGAGCTCCGGTACATATTGGAGGGAATAGTTATGTTGAAGCAGGATGTTCAATCTGCCTTGCAGGTGTGTAGCGATATAGAGGAATTATTGACGGAGTATTTGCGAGTAAAAAGTGAAGCTTATAAGACACTTAAGCAGAGGTTTTCTTTGCAACTAAGAGAGGCGCAAAAGATGTTAGAGGAGCAGACAGGATTAAAAGTAAGGATTGATGTTGAGCAGCAGCCGGAGTTTCAAAAATTGTGGCATGAGGCTATCTTGCAGATAAAAGAGGAGTTTGAGCAGAGGTTGCTTGAATTGAAAACGCAATTGAGAGAGATAAAATAAAAAATTTTGAAGGAAAGGGGAAGTTTTCACATGTTTGACGAGATTGATAAAGTGCTACAGGAGCTAGAAGGTAGAAGGAATGCAATAAAGTACTTCAACAATTACAAGTTTTTCTTTGGTGAAAGAGACGGCTTACAGAAGATGAAATTTAGTGAAATGGAAGGCCCTTTCTACTCTATGGGTTGCAATTGGGAATTTGAGGAGAAAGAACTGTGGTTGAAAGGAGAGTTGGTTATTCCGGAGAAAGTTGCTGGTGTTTCTACTATTGGTACGAAAGCGCTGCTCTTCCATTTTTCTGCTTGTCCAAGTAAGTTGTATATAAATGGCAGAAAAGTGGTAGATAGTGAATGGTGGGTTACTGTAGACGTGCCACTTTCTGAAAAGTTGAAAGGCAACGATGTATTTGATATCACCATTTCTTATAGAAGGTCTGACGGCAATGGTTGGTATGCGTTACCGCAGGTGCTTATTGAGCGTGTGGAGAATGTATTTTTAGAAGTAACATCTTTTGTAAGAACTTTAAAATTTTTGTCTTTCCTTGTAGAAATGAAGGAGATCAAAAATGACAAATTGATATCTCTTCTACTTGAGGTAATAAAAAATATACCGCTAAATTTGTTGCGAGAGGAGAAGATGGAGGAGTTTATTTCTTTTATTAGAGAAACTGAGAAGAAGATGGGAGCATTTTCCACTTACATGAAGAGATATTCTACTTATTTTGTAGGGCATGCACATATTGATATGAACTGGCTTTGGGACTGGGATGAGACAGTCGCTACAAGCAAAAATACTTTCTCGCAGGCTATAAAATTTATGAAGAAATATGCGGGCTTTTCTTATGCTCAGAGCCAGGCAGTAATATACAAGACAATGGAGGAGAAATATCCTGAGTTGTTTAAAGAGATCAAAAAGATGGTGAAGCGTGGGCAATGGGAAGTGACAGCTTCAACGTGGGTGGAGGGAGACATAAACATGGTTTCTGGGGAGTCGCTTGTTCGTCAGACGTTATATGCGAAACAATATATACGTAAAAAGTTAGGAGTTGATCCTAAGGTATGCTGGTGTCCGGATACTTTTGGCCATCCGGCATCCTACCCGCAAATATTAAGAAAATGCGGTATAAAATATTACTATTTTTCCAGGTGTGGGAAAAACGAGCCTATCTTTTATTGGGAGGGTATAGACGGCTCACGTGTCCTTGCATGTAATACGGAGTACAGCTGGGGAGTTAATACTGATTCGATATTGGCGCGTCTTGAAAGACTTAGGAGAAGTCATAGCCTTACGGTAGACCTTTTCACATATGGCGTTGGCGATCATGGTGGTGGTCCGACGGAGAGAGATATTAAAAATATTTTATTTGTAAAGAATAAAGCTCTTTCTCCAAGGATCAATTTTAGTACTGTGGAGAAATTCTTCATAGATGTAGAGAGAAAAATTAAGAAAATACCCGTTGTGAAAGATGAATTGCAATTTATCTTTGAAGGGTGCTACACTACACATTGCGACATAAAGAAACTCAACCGTGAGTGCGAAAATAAGCTTTTTTCTGCAGAAGTTCTTTCTTCTGTTGCCAGCTTGTATGGCTTCCGGTATCCGCAAGAGGAATTAGTTCAAGGTTGGCAAAATACGTGCTTTAACCAATTTCATGATATACTTGACGGTTCAGCAATACATTCTACTTACGACTATGCGAAGACGTTAGCGCAGCAGGCCATATCTATTGCGGAAAATATTATAAAAAGTGCGACACAATATATTGCAGCGCGTATCTTATTGCAGCCCTACCAAAAAAAGAATTTCATACCTATTGTTATTTTCAATACATTATCTTGGGTGAGAGATGACATAGTAGAAATTAGTTTAGAGGAGTTGAAACTCGGTGGAGAGATAAGTGTAGAAGATATTTCAATTGAAGATACCCGTGGTAGGAAACTTGTTAGACAGGTTTATAACGATAAATTATTTATTTATGTCCCAGAGGTGCCATCCTTGGGATATACAACGTGCTTTTTGTCCTGTTCCACACGGCATGGAAGTAAAAAGGAAGCTGTAGAGCAGCAGAAAAAAATAGATAGTATTTTTGAAAGTGAGCGCTATCTTTTGGAAATAAATCCCTCTAACGGGAGTATAAAGAGGCTTTATGATAAGAAGTTGAATTGTGAACTTATAGATGGTTCTTATGAGGGAGGCAATGTGTTTAAATTCTACACAGAGCTGCCTCATGGCATGTCAGCGTGGTACCTTGGCGAGATAGACAGGATGGAGAATCTGCATAAGAGTACGAAAGTTGTTAATACGGTTAAAGGCGAAGTGTGTGATATTATTGAAACGGAGTGCAAATTTAGCAATTCTGTGTTGAGACAGCAGATTCTTTTCTTTAAGAAACTAAATAAGATTGAATTTCGCACTACACTTCTATGGAACGAAATAGGCAATCCTCACAAAGGTATACCGTTACTTAGGGTATCTTTTCCACTAAAGATATTTTCGCTCAACACCACTTATGAGATACCTTTTGGTGCAATAGAGCGGCCCAACATAGGACAAGAGGCGCCTGCACTTAAATGGATCGATTATTCAAATGATACTGTAGGGGTTGCATTGTTAAATGACAGCAAGCATGGATATAATGTCCGTGGTAATAATGTAGAACTAACAATTATACGTTCACCGTATGAACCTGACCTTAATCCGGATGTTGGGACGCATACTTTCGTATATGCCATTTATCCACATGAAGGTGATTGGCGGAGAGGGCATGTTGTAAAAAGAGGTTATGAACTTAACATCCGGCTTATACCTGTGATAATCTCTGAAGATGCTGATGTTATAGATAAAAGTTTGCCGCCAGAAAAATCTTTTATAAAGGTACATGGAGAAAATGTTGTAGTGTCTTGTTTAAAAAAAGCGGAGGATTCTAAAAATTTCGTTCTACATGCATACGATAGCAAAGGCCTCGGAAATGGTAAATGTATTTTTGAGTTTGACAAGGACATGGGAGTCAAAAAGGTGGCGGAGGCGGATTTATTGGAAAATAAGATTTCTGTAGAGAAGAACATCAACGGCAAACTTTGTGCACAGTTCAAAAAATACGAGATAAAATCTTATCTTCTATACAGGTGAGAATAGAAAAATAAAATAATTTGCAGTTGCAAACAACTCTTGCGAAAGTGTAGAATTTTTGTGGTTATTTAGGGGGTGCAGCATGAGGAGAAAATATTTTTTGCTAGTAATTATAGTTGGTTTATTAGAGAGAGTTACGGTTGTCCAGCTGATGGGCGATTTTGAAGATAAGGGCTATAGTGCGCGTGCTACAGGTATGAATAACGCCTTTGTGGCAGTTGCGGATGATAGCTATGCACTCTATTACAATTCTGCGGGATTGTCTTTATTAGATGATATAGAGGTTGGCACAACTTATGGGCGCTTATTCGCAGGGTTACAAGATAGTATCCACCAGGCAATATTTGTTGTATCTTATCCGTTAAAGAATATTGGCACCATAGGTTTTGGATATACAGGTTTTAGTGTAATTGACGTAAGCAACAAGGTCTTATATAATGAAGATGTTGCAGCTATTTCTGTAAGCAAAAACATGAGTGAAATATTTAAGCTGCCTATACATATGGGGATAAATGTCAAGTTATTATCGAAGACTTACGGCCGTGACGAATATACTCAGCATTACACTGTGCTAGAAAAATATGGTTATAGGAAGAATAGCCTTACTGCAGATATAGGTTTTATGTATACGATAACTGATGAGAATATTGTTGGTGTTTCTATTCATAATGTGACACAACCTGATACCGGGGTGTACTATACTAACATTTTGCCTTTAACCTTTTATGGTGGACTTGCGCGTAAGATTAAAACCCTAACTCTTGGCTTAACTGTCTCGTACCAACATCAAGTATTGACGAGCGCGAACCTTGGTATTGAGAAGTGGTTTTTGCATAGAATGTACAAAACAGTAGCTATTCGTGGCGGAGTTGGCATAGGGACAAATGAATATAAAGTATTAACTCTTGGTGCCGGATACTATCCAAGGCTAAGTAGAATGTGGGGAATTGGTATAGATTATGCTTTTGTTTATCCGTTTTCTGGGATAAAGAATGTTACTACGCATTGGGTTTCTGTTAAACTTGCCTATTCACCGATTTTGAGAGCTGAAGAGCGCAGAATATGGTTTATAAACATTGATGCTGCGCCTCCATATATTTCTCCTAATGGAGATGGAAGTAAAGACTATCTCACATTTGTGACATCTGCTACTGTTAAGGAAGCGATGTCGTGGAAAATAGTAATAACAGCTGAAGATGGGACGGTAGTGAAAACTTTCTCTGGAGAAGGACTTTTGCCGGAATATATCAGTTGGGATGGCAAAGATAATAAACAAAAATTACTTCCAACAGGTGTATATAACTACGTGTTGAAAGCTAAAAATGTACATGGTGAGGAGAAACAAACTTTGTTGCAAAAATTGTACATTGACTTAGTTCCGCCTAAGTTAGAAGTGTCTCCTGATATTAACATATTTACACCAAACGGTGATGGTATTGACGATGCTGTTACGATAAATTTAAAAGCTTCTGATAACTTTGGTATAGACAATTGGTTGTTAAAAATTATTAGCTCAGATAATAAGCTTGTTAAGACATTTCAAGGTAAAGGTGCGCCACCGAAAAGTATCGTATGGGATGGAAAGGACGAGAAAGGGAAGCTCGCCCCACCGGATAGATATACTTGCAGGTTTATAGTATATGATTTTGCAGGCAATAAGTCTGTCTCGTTGGCCAATGTTGAGCTAAAAATAATCGGCAAGGTTGAGGTACGTGAAGTGAAGAAGGAGATTGTGAGAGAATTGCCACCTGGTATGGAAGTGAAGAAGATACCGGGTGGCATAAAGATTATAATTCTTGCCAATGTGCTTTTTGAGCCGCAAAGCCACCAGCTATTATCGTCAGCGTATGAAATTTTTGATGAAGTGGTGAAGATACTATCTGCTTACCCAAATAGTAAGATTAGAATTGAAGGGCACACGGATAACGTTGGCAACCCTTCTGATAACCAGTTATTGTCGGAGTTACGTGCACGCAGTGTATATAATATTTTAGTTAAAAAGAAAATTGCGCCTGCAAGGTTAATGTGCATGGGGTATGGCGATAAGAAGCCAATAGCTTCCAATCTTACACCGGAGGGCCGTACAAAAAATCGTCGCATAGAGATCATAGTATTAACCGCAGAATGAAAACAATGTATCTAGCCAATGTTTTTAACCTCTCCAGTACATGAAAATAAATCTTGTTCTGCTTATATTTTTTGCTTCAATCACTATGTTTACAAATCCTATCTGCTCTTATACTCTTACAGACTCATCCGGAACAATTGTTTTGGATGTGAAGTACTCTTTTATACTTGATAACGAGAAAGTTGGAGAGATAAAGGTTAAGATTTTGGAATTGCCGACTACAGGGCTATATCTTGTGGTAGATGAGATATATACTAATCTTTCGTTCCTTATTTTTGGTAAAGAAACTTTTACCTATGAGGAAGAGTTGATAGAAGATCACAAAGACGGAACCTATAAAACTGTGGAGCTTTACACGAAAGTTTTTTCTAAGGGTAAATTAACAATTCTTTCTGGCAGAGTAGAGGACAAGAAGTTGTTATTGACACGTAAAAACGGCAACAGCAATAATAAGACAAAAGAGAGGAAACTCAATTTATTACCTAACGCGTGTACGCCATTTGGCTTACGTTTCTTTTTATTACACCATGGGTATAAAGAGAAAAAAACATACACGGTATACATGTTAGATAAGGGGAAATTGTGTTGGGAGAAAATTAAAATAGAATGCTTAGGTAAAGATAAGGCTACAGAATTGTATATTGTAAAAGTTTATTTACCTTTTCCACAGGGTGCTATAACTTTTTGGATTGATGACAGCAGTAACGTAGTGGAAGCTCAGTGGTTTGGTATAAAGATTTTGCCTACTAGCAAGTAACTTTAAGTTTTTTATAGAATTAAAGAAATTTTTCTTTTTTTGTAAATTTATTACATTTTCTTGCTTTGGTTCCATATGTCGTAGGCTTTAAGGAATTCTACCGCGCGTTTCAACACAACATCTTCAACTTGCTCCTCTTTTTTAACAATAGATTCCGGGGCTTTATCCTTCGCATATGTTAGCTCTTTCTGCATACGTAACTTAACTTCTACTTCAATAGGTAAATTTATCTCTATGTCTGGCGTTATACCCAAATCATGGATACATTTCCCGGAGGGTGTGTAATACTTAGCCACTGTGAGGCGTAAGCCTGCACCATTGCTTAGCTTAAAAACAGACTGCACCGAGCCTTTACCGAAAGTTGTAGAACCTATCAATAAGCCACGTTTGTGGTCCTTGAAAGCACCTGCAACGATCTCGCTGCCTGAAGCAGAGCCTTTGTTAACAAGCATTACAATAGGTATATCTTGGTAAGGAGCAGTAGAATCACTATAGTATTCTCTTCTTTCCTCCTTTTTGCGGCCTTGTGTGTAGACTATAAGTTTATTCCCTCCAATGAATAATTTTGTAACTTCAACAGCTTGTTCAAGCAATCCGCCAGGGTTATTACGTAAATCTAAAATCAGCGATTTCATGCCTTTACTTTTGAGCACCCCAAGAGCTTTCTTTAAATCTTCTGATATCTTGGCGTTAAATTCTATAAGCCATATGTATCCAATATCATTCTCTAGCATTTCATAGCGCAAATTTTCTATTTTTATAATCTCGCGCGTAAGCGTCACATCGAAAGGTTCTTTTACACCTTCGCGAGAGATAGTTATAGTAACTTTAGTCCCTGGTGTTCCTCGTAGGCGTTTAACAGCTTCCTCAAGAGTGATACCTTTGATATTTTCTCCTTCAATTTTTATAATTTTATCTCCCGGAAGTATACCTTCACGGTATGCTGGTGTTCCCGGTAGAGGTGTTATCACAGTGATGTATTCGTCCTTTATAGAGATACGTATACCTAAGCCGCCATATTCACCTTCTGTCTCAACCTTCATCTCTCTGTAGTCTTCCGGATCCAGAAATTGCGAAAAGGGGTCAAGGACCTTCACCATACCTTTCGCAGCACCATAAATTAACTTTTCCGTCTCCACAGGCTCCACATACGACTCTTTGATACGCTTGGCTACTTCTATAAGGAGATTTACTTGTTCAAATATCTCGTCGCCAGCAATAACTAAAACTGAGGTGATTTTGCAAATCGCAATTGTTGCTAAAGCAATACAACACACTAAAATGAATTTTTTTAAAGACTTCATTTCTAAACCCTCCCTTTATCAATATTTTGTGATGTTTTTCGGGTCAGTAATGTTTAATTTTTTACTCCTTTCCCATAGCTTTTCTATAAAGCATACAGAGATGATCGGGCCTAACTACAACGTACTCGTCCCCAAGCATAGTTTTTAGCTCTGCCAGATGCGTTGGCCTAAGGAACCAGTTTAAGCAGAAAACATGCATAAAGAATGGCCTTTCAGGAGCTGTGAACGCTCTTATCTCGTTTGCAAGCTTATTTAGACGTTCTTCCATAGTGTCGTATTCATCGTATTGTCCTACAGCATGAAATACAGCTACATTGTTGCTAACAAAGTAATTTAACTCTCTGTAAGATGTTTTAGTTCTACCGTAGTCCGGAAATATACCTATTAGTTCTGGGATGACTTTAGCATATTTATCAATCACCTCAATCTTGGTAGCATGCATTATCCATATAGTGTTCAAATCCAGCTTTTTCATATACTCGCCTGTTTGTTGCAGAAATTCTTCATATATTTTTTCTCTATCTTTGTATCTCTTAGCATAAGAGTCTGGATAAGTGTATCCTATACCAGAGACCGCTGCCATAAAATCATCATTTTCTGTTGCAGTATCGTAATAATACTCTAAGACAGAAGGGATAACATCTATTGCTGCAGGGCTTATGGTCCATCCTAAAGCAAACTTACCGCGATTGCTATCTACCCACCAGGTATCCCGGTGTGCTATGCTCAATACCGGTAGATTGTCACCATCGGAGACTACGAATGAAATGTATACTTTATCCCTTTGTAATGTTGGTGCTGGCGGCTTCTTTCGTTGATAATTACCTGGCGGTATGCCAGATAACAGGCTCATATTGCCGCCATCTGAGGAGCCAACTAAATATTTAGCAAAGCCGGCAAAAAGCGCTACACTTGGTATTTCTCCTATACCGACGCCTTTCCCAGCCCAGCAATACCCTAATACAGGTATATTTGGTGGCGTTTTTGAAAGCAGCTTTTCCGCAAATGTTATCTCCTGCAACGTATCTGCCCACGGATTTTGTCCATCTACAGTTCCTGAAATCCAGAAAATAAATATCTTATTCTGTATCATATAGTCCCGTGTTGCGAGATGCCAAGGCCATAATACGCATAGTACATGATGATTCATTTCGTCCCAATAATTATCGAACATCCAGCAGTACGCATCAACATCCTTTTCCCACCTATTACGTAAGTCTTCCACTACAGGTATATCAGGGTATTGTTCTGCTTGTGTAGGAGAAACGATCATAGCATCTTTTACGCCAGCAAGCATTGTTGCAATATTTACAGTTACCTGCATATTAGGATCGTATATTATTTTACCTTTTATCTGTTGCCGGAATTTGTTGACAAGCTCAGATAAAGTATTTATGTTTTCTGTAGAGCTGATATATCCTTTTTGTACAAAGTAGCTCAGCCACGCTGGATCGAGTGAGGTCCACTTGAGAAAAACTTGTGGTTCATTTTTGTTTACTATACCTTGTATAGATACTGCTAATAATTTATCCGCTGTTGAATATCTTTCAACATCAAGTACGTAAATTTTCTGTGCTAAAGGCTTTGCACGCGGTAAAACACCATCAAATGGTTTAGGTTCTGAGACAGGTGTTATGCCGAAAAGTTCAGTTTCGTTAGGTAAGACCCTCTTAGAGATGAGCTTTATGAATCTACTTCTTGGGTAGAGACCTTTTTCTTGAAGTATATATGCCACGCTACGTTTCAATAGCTCAACTGTGAGTTTTATATTAAGCAGGTCAGCATCGTTTAACAATACACCGTACCTTACATCTATCGCACCTCTGAATTCCGTACAGTAGTGTTTTATTATTCCAACTATCGGATAAATATTATTTCCTATTTGATAGCCCAGTATAGGTATTATCTGGTCGGATTGTGAATCCGATGTTATGGTTTGACACCATTTGTTTTTATCTACATATTTTAAGATATCAAAATTTAGGGGGTCATTTTTTATAAAATATACCACCTCAATCCCGGTTCTTGGTGGCTCGTAAAAGCGGCCAGTGCCAATTTTGTCATGGCTATAATATAGGTCGCTGTGGTCTAAATCCTTCCAGCCGCTATCTGTACGTTCGCAAGGGTGACAGAAAGGCACCCCTGGGGAGATTATACTGCCGCCGGCACGGTGAAATTGAATGATGCTATTCGTACACTCTACTGGGAAAGTATTGCCATATAGGTGGATAAGTATTTTGAACTGTTGGTAATTGAACACACCTGTGTCGGAGAGCTGCTGTGCATTCAATAGGGCGGCTCCTATACCAATCTCTTTCAAAGCGTCTACTATGAACTTTGGTTGAATTATTTCATTCCCCATGTAATAAGGAAAATTGGGTTCGTAGAAAATTGCTACCATAGGCTGCATGTCTCCAAAAACAACATTATTTGGCAAAAACGCAATAGGGAAATGTATGATAAAAGACAAAGTTGATAATATAACCTTCAACTTACTAATTAACTTCATTGTAATTTTGAGTTCTATAATATTTATTCCTTTGGAGAAGCTTTTTTGCTGAGGAGTGGAAGTTTTTTCATTTCTTCTTTCACATGTGGAAGTAACAGAGCTTTGTGTGGGTAGCAAAAAACCGCGAAATCCTTTTTGTCCTTGCATCACATTCCAAATCTTATTATTTGTTGCACTTGCTTGCTAAGGGTTTAGTTTACTTTGTTAGGAAAGTAAATTATACAAAAATAGGAATATTTTTTTCTTTATTTTTTGCAAAAAATATTGTATCATATCCGTCCGGCACCACGATAATGAGACGAGAAGGGAGCTTGTGTAATGAGATTAAAAGAGAGATTTCTTTCAAGAAAGTACATCTATGAAGGCAGAGTGTTGTCTTTCATCATAGACAACGTTCTTACGCCTGCAGACAGGAGTGCCACACGGGAGTACATTTCACACCCTGGAGCTATTGGTGTTTTACCATTTGTGGACGAGAACAACATAATTTTAGTGAGGCAGTATCGGTATCCTGTAGGTAGTATACTATATGAAATACCGGCGGGCAAAATTGAAAAAAGCAGAAGGGAATCTTTAAAAAAGTGCGTCTTACGGGAGCTTATGGAAGAGACAGGTTTTACTACTACATACAACAATATTACTTTACTTTTTTCTTTTTATCCCACACCGGCATTCTCTACAGAGAAATTGTATATTTTCCTGGCGAAAAATGTCAGAAAAGGCGAGAAAATAAAGCACGTAAAGGACGAGGATGAGTTTATAGAGCCCATCATAATAAGTTTAGAAAAAAGTTTAGAGTTAGTCAAAGAGGGCAAAATATGTGATGCCAAAACGGTCATAGCCCTTTGGGGATATATTTTTTTGAAAGGGGAAGGGTGGCTGAGTGGTTGAAAGCGGCGGTCTTGAAAACCGCTATGGCCTTTTGAGGCCATCGGGGGTTCGAATCCCTCCCCTTCCGCCAAAAAAATAAAAAACATGGGAAATTTAAAAAGTCAGGAGGTAAGGAGAAGGGCGCCACGCAATAAAACAATAACTCTTACTGGGAAGGAGCTATTGCGTTACAGACAGAGATTGATACATCTTTCAGCGCTTGCCACAGTTGAAGAAATTACTAATAAGACAATTCATCAGGACCTGTTTGAGACAATTAGATTCTTGCCGGAAAGTTTTGTTGATTTGCTATTTGTTGATCCGCCTTATAATCTTATCAAAAATTTTAATTCTAACAAGTTCAAAGGGATGCCGTTGGATGCTTACGAGCTGTGGGTTGACTCTTGGCTTAATCCATTGCGTAAGATACTGAAGCCGACTGCTTCCGTATACATTTGCAGCGATTGGCGCTCCTCTGCTACAGTTTTTAGGGTGATGTTGAAGTATTTTAAGGTTAGGAACAGAATAACTTGGGAGAGAGAGAAAGGTCGTGGTGCAAAAACCAACTGGAAAAATTGCCTAGAGGATATTTGGTTTGCTACAGTGTCCGACGAATATTTCTTTAACAGTAAAGCGGTGATGCTGAAAAGGAAGGTAGTTGCTCCTTACCGTGACGGTAGTGGTAGGCCAAGAGACTGGTTTGAAGAGGAAGGCGAGAGGTATCGTTTGACGTATCCGTCGAACTTGTGGACTGATATAACAGTACCTTTTTGGTCAATGTATGAGAACACGGCACACCCAACGCAGAAGCCAGAAAAGTTACTTGCAAAGATTATATTAGCCAGCTCCAAAGAAGGGGATTTCGTCTTTGACCCTTTTCTCGGTTCTGGTACTACATCGGTGGTAGCAAAAAAATTAGGTAGAAGGTACTGTGGCGTAGAAATTGACGAATTTTACTGTTGTTTAGCGGAGAAACGCCTTGAGATGGCAGAGGTTGATAGGTCCATACAGGGTTACGTTGATGGTGTATTTTGGGAGAGAAACACACTACCTAGCCACCAGCTGAGAAGTTGTAAGAAAAGTAATTTTTCCTGCCGGCAGAAAAAAAGTGCTGCAGAGCTTTTGCAAGAACAATTAGTTTGAAGGGAAAAACGTGCTATAGCCCTTTTTTCTCATAATGTCAGGAAATTTTTTAATATTTGTTTTCCTACAGTTGTAAGGATAGACTCAGGATGGAATTGTACACCCTCTAGGGGCTTTTTGCAAGGCTTATTGTCTGGCAGAAATTTTACTCGTAAGCCCATCATTTCGTTATCTTCTTTTGCAGTGGCGGTTATCTGTAAACATTTAGGCAACGTTTTGCGGTCAACAACTAATGAATGGTACCTTGTTGCTATGAAGGGGTTTGGGATGCCTTTGAAGATAGTTTTCCCGTCGTGATATATTGTTGAAGTTTTGCCGTGCATGATGCGCCGTGCACGTACAATTTTACCGCCGAAAGCTTGCCCAATAGCCTGGTGTCCGAGGCACACCCCAAGGATAGGTACCTTACCGGCAAACCTCCGTATCACTTCTATTGAAATACCGGCTTCGTTAGGTGTGCAAGGTCCCGGCGATATAACTATGTAGTTGGGTTTTAACCTTTCTATTTGTTCTATTGTAATCTTATCATTTCGGTAGACGCGTATCTCGCCCTTGTATAGTTCGCCGAAGTATTGCACAAGGTTGTAAACAAAAGAGTCGTAATTATCTATTACAAGTAACATTAGAATAACCTTTCTTTCTTGTGTGCGGCAAATGTTATGGCCTTCATCATGCCTTTTGCCTTGTTTATTGTCTCCCAATATTCGTGTTCTGGTGAGGAGTCTGCAACAATTCCAGCACCAGCTTGTATGTATGCCCTATTTTTATGGACAACTATTGTGCGGATAGTTATTGCCATGTCCATATTGCCTTCAAAGCCGAAATAGCCGATAGCGCCTGCGTAAATACCACGCCTAACAGGCTCTATCTCTTCTATTATTTCCATTGCGCGTATTTTGGGTGCACCTGTCACGGTCCCTGCAGGGAAACAGGCATTAAATAAAGAAAACATGTCCTCATGGGGGGCAATTTTTCCTACAACTGAGGATACCAGATGCATGACGTGTGAGTAGCGCTCAACCTGCATAAATGTTGGCACTTTTACAGTGCCATAGCGGCACACCTTTCCTAAGTCGTTTCTTCCCAAGTCAACCAACATTACATGTTCTGCGCGTTCCTTTACGCTCTTGCATAGTTTCTTTTCCAGCGCAATATCTTCCGCTTCGTTTTTACCGCGTGGCCGTGTTCCTGCAATAGGCCTCGTCTCAACAAAATCCCTCTCTTTGCGGATAAGTATCTCCGGGGAAGTTCCAATAATGTAAGATCTGCCCATTTTGAAAAAATACATGTATGGAGATGGATTTATTATCCGCAGGTATCTATAGATTGTGAAAGGATCTCCTGGCACTTCACAGGAGAAACGTTGCGATATCACTGCTTGCACAATATCGCCGTTAATAATATATCTTTTTACACGCTTTACTGCGGAAAGGAACTCTCCTTTAGTGAAATTTGACGTAAATTTTACAATACTTTCTTTTTCCTGCTGGATGTTCCCTAAGTAGTAGTATTTGTCAGAGAGTATAGTGTTTTTGATACACATAATTATTTCCTCTATATTCTTGAGGGCTTCTTTATACTTTTTTTCAGGTTCTTTCTCTGCTCCATATGTGCAATTTATTATCCATATATTGTGAAAAATATGATCAAACACTATAACTATTGATGGGAACTGTAGCATTATTAATGGCAAATTTAGATCATCAACATTTTTTGATGGCAGCCGCTCTATACACCTAATATAGTCGTAGGAGACGTAACCCACAGCGCCTGCGGTAAACCTTGGTAGGCTGGGTGATACTGCAAACTTGAATTTATAAAAAAATTTCTTAAAGGAGGCCAAGTTTATGAAAGGGAATTCTTCTGCTATGTTATCCCCACTCTCTGACACTACTTTTGCTGTTGAGTCTTTTACTGTAAAGATATATTTTGGTGCAGTTAGTATGAAAGAATACCTCCCGAGACGTTCTTGTGTTTCTACGCTCTCTAAAAGCGTGAAATAATTGTTACTTTTGCGGTGAGACTTAGACTTCATAAGTTTGTAAAGTATGGATACAGGAGTTTCCGTATCCAGCAGTAAGGAAGTATATACGGGGATGACATTAAACTCTTTCGCTAGCTGCTTAAATTCGTGGAATTCGGGATATATGTTCATAGCAGTGTATCCTTTTTCCTATTATACCACCGGTTATAATATTTTTTGAAGGAGTCCCTGTATTTGATTCTCTTCCACCAATCTATATTATTTTTGTACCACTCAATCGTGTATTTTAGACCTTCGGTGAAGGACATCTTTTTGCGGAAACCCAACCCTTTGATCTTCTTATTATCTATGGCGTACCGGTAGTCGTGTCCTGGTCTGTCGTCAACATATTTTATCCGCGAAAAAGGTTTACCCATCAAGCATAGCAACAACATCGCCACCTCTATGTTCTTTTTTTCCTCCCCTACGCTAATGTTATAAATTTCTCCAACTCTCCCTTTATGCAGGACTAAATCAATCGCCTCACAGTTGTCCTCTACAAATATCCAGCTACGCACATTTTCTCCCTTGCCGTACAGTGGTAGATGCTTGTTTTCTAGAATGTTTGTTATAAACAGTGGTATAAGCTTTTCAGGATATTGGTAAGGACCATAGTTATTGCAGCTACGGGTTATTATTACGGGTAAATTATAAGTTTTGAAGTATGACAATACTAACATGTCGGAACTAGCTTTTGACGCTGCATATGGACTGCTGGGGCACAGTGGCGCGTTTTCTTTACAGCGGCCATCTTCTATACTTCCATACACCTCGTCTGTGGAAATATGTATAAACTTTTTCAATTTTTTGCAATTACGTGCTGCTTCCAAAAGAACATATGTGCCATAGACATTGGTCATAATGAATTCTTTGTTGTAAAGTATTGACCTATCAACGTGTGTTTCTGCAGCGAAATGTACAACATAGTCCACGTCTTTCATAACTTTAGTAACTTTTTTTCTGTCGCATATGTCACCACGTATAAATTTGTAATTCCTATTTTTCTCGACATCTTTGAGGTTTTCCAAATTACCAGCATAGGTTAATTTGTCAAAATTGATAATTTTATAATACGGATATTTTTTCAACATGTGCCTTATGAAGTTTGAACCTATAAATCCAGCGCCACCGGTAACAAGAATCTTTACCATACTTTACTATATCCTTCTCTTCATTAGTTAACGGTCTTTTCGTGCCCAGTCGTAGCCAATAGTTTTATCATAGGGTGCGACACGGTATTCGTCTGGCGAAGTATAGTCATACGTTTCGGTTGGTATATTTATAACTATAGCCTCCTCGGGAGAAATACATTTAAATCCGTGATACACATTTGGCGGTATTTGAACGATTTGATAGTTATGTTCTCCGATAAAAAGTTCCATAAGATATTTGTAAGTAGGAGAGCTTTCGCGTGCGTCGTAAAGGACTAACTTTATCATACCCTTTATGCATACAATGTTATCTATTTGTTTTTTATGGTAGTGCCAAGCTTTCACTACACCAGGGTATGCTGTAGTGAGGTATACTTGCCCAAACTTGATAAAGAAATCTTCCCAATCGGAACGTAAAAGCTCCATTAATCTTCCGCGCTCGTCCGGTATAGGAGTTAGTTTTTTTGTCCTTACTCCTTCAATTACCATTAACCCTTCGGTTGCCATCCAGCTTTTTTATCTTTCCTTTCCATTTATTTTTTGATTTTGAATCTTTGAAAAATATTATATATTAAAAATCCCTACATTGACAATGTATTTTTGTTACAACTCGCTGTAAAAAATTTTTTTCATTCTACTATGGCTTTTTATCGTCGTGAAAAATTGTTCCATAAATAAGCAAAGGATTATATTTAGTCAACTTTTTGTAAGGTCTTTTGCGTATTTTTAAAAAGGGGAAGGAAACTTTTTTAACTTTAAAACAACTTCAACAAAAGTCGACATGGAGAAGCAAAAAATTAGGTTTAACAGGCGGATATATTACCTACTGAAGAACATTTTGGAGTACACATTATCTTTGATTTTAGTAGTGTTTTTTGCGCCAGTTATGATTTTATCTATGGTAGCAGTAAAGCTTTATGACAGGGGCCCCGTAATTTATAAACAAAAGCGCATTGGTAAAAATAAAAATGCATTCACTTTGTATAAATTGCGCACAATGGTTCCTGATGCTGATAGTAAAAAGAAATTGCTTCAGCACTTGAACGAAGCCGGCCCTCCAATATTTAAAATCCGTAACGACCCCAGAGTTACACCTGTTGGCAAAATTTTGCGAAAATTGAGCATTGACGAGCTGCCACAGTTATTTAATGTATTGAATGGAGATATGTATCTTATAGGTCCAAGGCCACAATTGCCGGAAGAAGTTGCACAGTATGAAAACAAGAGGCCTTACTTGCGCAGGTTTTCTGTTGAGCCTGGAGTGGTATGTTTAGCTCAGGTGGAGGGACGTAGTTTATTGCCTTTTCACAAATGGATGGTTCTGGACAGGTTATATGTAGCAAAAAGGTCTTTAAGTTTAGATATGTATATTTTATATCGCGCGATTTTAGCGATAATTACGCGTAAAGGCGCATACTAAGTTTTCCTTCTATGTAGATTAAAATAGAAATTTTACTATAGAACGGCACTCCCTTATTAAAGTATAATTTAATAAAAGTACAACTCAATAAAAGGAGTAATTTTTAGACTTCTCACATAAGAAAAAAAGAGAAAAAACTCATGAAGCAAGAATATATTATTTCAGCTTCAATACTTACAGCTGATTTTACTAAAATAAAACGGATTATTGACACATTGCACAAATGTGGAGTAAAGTGGTTACATTTAGACATAATGGATGGACACTTTGTTCCTAACTTAACTTTTGGCTTTCCGGTTTTGTGCTCTTTGCGTAGAATAACCGACATGTTTTTCGACACACACTTGATGATCTCCAAGCCACAGGAATATATAGATAAGTATATTGAAGCAGGTGCAGATTTAATTACTGTACATTATGAAGCTGTTTCAAGGGAGGTGCTTAGGAAAATTATATACAGGGTTAAATCTTCTGGCAGGAAGATAGGACTTTCTATAAAACCAAAGACGGATGTGCGGGTCCTTTATCCTTATTTAGGAGAAATAGATTTAGTTCTTGTTATGACTGTTGAGCCGGGCTTTGGAGGACAAAAGTTTATTTCTTCAATGCTGCCGAAAATAAAACTTGTGAAAGAGCGCATTTCTTCTTGCGCCTTCTCCTGTGATATAGAGGTTGACGGAGGGATAAACTTTGAGACAATAAAATTGGCTTGTGACGCTGGTGCAAATGTGTTTGTTGTTGGGAATGCGCTGTTTAGCGGCAGAAGTATAGTAAGTAACGTAAAAAAAATGAGACGTATCCTTAACATATGAAAGAATGCACATTTTTGGAGTAGGCTGTTGTAGTGTAGTTGGGTTAGAATGGTTGTGGCTCACGCCGAGTAAATATGTAAGGTTCTATATCGGGAAATAAATTATCTATACTTTGCACTTCCAAAAGGTAATACTTGAATTCTTGTGTTGTATATTCGTTATTGACAATCCCTTCATATAGTCTTATGAAGCGCTGATAGTGTGTAATGAAGCGCTGAGTAGCATACTCAGTGCCAGATTTAGTAGCTATCAAGAATTGCCAGTCGGAGGCTTCCAAAAGTAGTAGTTCTCGTGCAAGCTGCGCTAATGCTGCATAGAGTTCATCGCCGGGCTTTGCAAAATTGTATCTCGCTAATAAGTCTTCTAACAGCAGCTCGCATTTCTCAATATGCCTAAACATCCACTCAGTGTCTTTGTTATACCACAGATGTGAGTCATTTCCTGGTCCCCAGGAGGACTCTGGTAACTCTATTTTTTTTGTTGGCGTCTTATGAGCCAAAAACTCTGATACTGTGAGTTGATGTAGAAAGGGATTGAGAAACATTTTTTCTACAACAAGTTTTAGCCATTCTATACCTTCATACCACCAGTGGCCAAAAAGCTCCGTGTCAAAGGCTGTCAACACAAGACCATATTCATTATTAGATTTTCTAAATTCTTTCAACAAATTCTCAACTAAAATGTTGAAATGGTAAGCATTTTCGTCCACGCGCGTTTTAGTATTCTCAGGTTGATACACTTCTTTGAACAATTCAGGCAGACTCTTGTCCGTGATTTTCCAATACTGTAATCCTGAGGAAGGATCGCGTTTGTAGAAATCGCGGTAGTTGCCGTCGCAAGAATACCCATATTCACTTGACCATACTTGCAAGCCAGCAACTTTGTTTCTTGCGACTACCATGCACCCGCTCGGTAGCATATAAGGCAGGTAAGAAGAGTTATTTATAGAGAAACTTTTACTGCGTTCTTCTCCACTTAAGGCGTAGTTATACAAATTGTCGCATTTGCCACCCCAGAAAGATTCTTCGCCTTCTACTGCGTAGCTGTCCACAATGGTGTACTTTATTCCTTCTTTTACCAGGAATTCGTCAATTGCTGGCTTGTAATAGCTTTCATTTGCTGTGACGTTTTTGAAGTATTGTGGTCTATAGCCGCACTCTGGCAGCCAGAAGCCTTTCGGTGGGCAATGGAAGTGCTTCTTATAGGTTTCTATACCGAGTTTTATTTGACTATAAATTGAGGAGTCACGTGAGAGCAGAGGTAGGTAAGGGTGTGTCGCAGCTGTTGTTATTATTTCAATCAATCCTGCATCTTGCAACTCGGCAAAATGTTTTAAAATATTACCTTCGTATTTGTTGTAAAAATCACTCCGTAGGTTTATGAAATTATTTTTATAATACTCGGATAAAAATAAAAGTGCGCCGTTCTTTTCAGTGCTGCTAAATCTGTAAATGTCTCTTTTGGCAATTTCTATACGTTCGTTTATATACTCTTCATATCTCTTCAGCATGTACTCGTCGCTAAGTTGTTCCATTAGTACAGGTGAGAAACTTATAGTGAATTTAGGAGGAATTTTTTTTTCTTTCAGCTCGTACATTATATTCAGTAGTGGTAGATAAGTTTCTGTTATTCCTTCAAACACCCACTCTTCCCCAAATGGCCATACGCCAGATTTCCTGCAAAACGGTATATGGCTATGTAGGACCATACAGAATGCACCATATGCGTTGGGCTTGTTGTTGCCAACAATCGTCATAACTTTTTAAGACCGTCCTCTTAGTCTGTCCCAGTTTTTTATTACTATATCCATGATATCTAATTTTGTATCCATTGGTAGTGCGCGGACTTCAAGTTTTATTCCCCGCGAAGATATCTTCTTAAGTATTTCAACATCCTTATCGTCTAAATAGACATTTCTTGCTACTTCAACTTTCCCAGAGCTGTAATATAATCCGCCAATATTTATACTTTCCAAAACACAACCCATTTCGACCATGCTTAACATATCTTGCAGGTCTTTGACTAGTACTAAAATTCTGTCGTTGGGAAACTTATTAAAATTGATTGCTTCAACAGCATCTTTTATCGTCAAGAAAGAAAGTTTGACATTTGGTGGTGTCGCCAACTTTAGTAACGCCTGGTGCATACTGTCAATAGCGATAGTATTATTAGCTATAATTATATGATTCGCCCTTATAATGGGCAACCAGCCTTCAATAACTTTCGCATGTATAAGTCTATTATCAACACGTACTAAGGCTATTGGCACAGGTTAAGCTTATTAATCTTTTTTGTAGCTACTTGTTAAATTTTTCTTTTAAGAATTTCACACATTGGTAGTATGCTTTTTTTCCCCTCTTCAATAATTTTATCCACCACTTTTTCAAAAGACAGTTGTAGGCGAAAAAGTAGAGCAGTAACCACCATATGAAGGTTAACGCCGGTTATCACTTCAACTTTGTACTTTTCCATTGAGAGTAAGCATATATTACATGGTGTCCCACCAGGCACGTCAACAAGAAATATTATCCCGTCGGCAGTGTCAATTTCTCTCAGGATGCTTTCAAGTTCTTCTTTGGCAAGCTCAACATTTTTGTTTGATGGTATAGAGAGCGCTTTGACATTTTTGTTGGAATCTTCCTGTGTTCCTACAACATTCAATGCTTCTTTTAATAACTCTTCTCCCAACTTTCCATGTGTAGCAATTACAATGCTTATCATTACTTGAGAATTGTTAAAAATTTTTCTTCACGTAATTCACGATGTGGTTAAATATGTGGTAGCCATATGGCACAATTTCTTTTTTCATTCCTCTCCAGTAGGGATGATGATAGCTTGTTAAGAAACGTTCCGGGTGGGGCATCATGCCTAAAATGTTACCTTTTTCATTACATATCCCTGCAATATTCTCTAATGACCCGTTTGGATTGTACGGATATCCTAAAAGTTCACCGTTTTCGTTGGTGTATTGCCAAACTATGAAATTGTCATTTTTGATCTTTTGCAAGGTTTTTTGTGTAGTGAAGAATTTACCCTCGCCGTGCGCAACAGGTAAGGTGATTATTTCGTATGGAAAGCCCTCCAGCAGTTTACATCTAGTATTTCTATTAAACTTGAGGTACACCCAGCGACATTCAAAACGGCCAGAGTCATTAAAAGTGAGAGTAACGGTCTGCCTACTAACGGCACCGTTGAAGCCCGGCAGTAAGCCCGCTTTTACCAACACCTGGAAGCCATTGCATATCCCGATGATCGGCTTTCCAGAAGCGACAAATTTTTCAATCTCTGTGAAGATCTTGTATTTTATTTCATTAGCCAAGATTTTGCCAGCCGCAATGTCATCACCATACGAGAACCCCCCAGGAAGCGCAAATATGTCATAGTTGGCCATTTCTTCTTCTTTCCGGATCAACTGGTTTATATGTACGAGTACTGGCAAGGCACCAACTTTTTTGAATGCGAGGAAAGTTTCTGCATCGCAGTTAGTCCCTGCAGTGCGCAAAATTAATACTTTTATCTTTCTCGCTACCATTTTTTTCACAGCACCGCCGCTAAATGAAAAAATTGCAGTGAAAAATTATATCATATAACCAGTTTTTTCTACAATACTTATTCATTTTAAATTAAAAATTGTGCAAGAAAAAGTATTTCATTTTAAGCAGCATTTTTTATAAAATTTCTGCAGAGTGCGAAAAGAATTTATTATGTAAGAAGTTAATGAGGAGTGTTTTTTAGAAAATGTTGAAGGAGATAACAATAACTTCCTTAGAGAGGAAGCAGTTGGGAGAGTTATTAGTGAATACAGGCTTAATAAGCAAGGAGCAGCTGGAGGAGGCGCTGAAGATACAATCCAAGACAGGCGGCAGGTTAGGGCAAATACTTATCCAGTTAGGATATATAGATGAGGAAGTACTCATAGCCTTTTTAGGGAAGCAACTTGGTGTTCCGTATGTGGCCTTATCAGAATACGGGGAGATAAGCGAAGCAGTGGCGAAGTTGATTCCGGAAAGTATTGCGCGCAGAGAGCTTGTTATGCCCATAGCTAAGGAGGGTTGCGTGTTGACGGTTGCTATGGTTGACCCGTTGAATGTTTTCGTGATAGATGAGATTAAGATGATGACTGGTTACGAAGTGAAGGCCGTGATCTCTTCAGAACGCGATATTCGCGATGCGATAGAGAAAGTTTTTGGTCCTAAGGAGAAGATTGAGGAGGTGATAAAAGAAGCTGCAAAAGATACCGAGAGTGTAGAGGTTGTGAAAGAAGTTACTTCGGAGGCTACTGTTGTAGAGCTGGAGGCTGCGGCAGAAGAAGCTCCGGTTGTAAAAATGGTGAACCTTATATTGAACAATGCTATAAAATCGCGTGCAAGTGACATACATATTGAACCATTTGAGAAGAGCGTTCGTGTGAGGTTCCGTATAGATGGTGTTTTGCACGAGCAGCCCAGCCTGCCAAAAAAATTTCAAAACGCAATAGTATCGCGTATAAAAATTATGGCTCAATTAGACATTTCCGAGCATAGGTTACCGCAAGATGGCAGGATTAAAATTAGGACGATGGGCAAGGAAGTGGATTTCCGCGTATCCACAGTGCCCACAATATACGGTGAGAAGGTTGTAATGCGTATATTAGACCCCAGCAGCTTATGTTTGGACTTGACAAAGTTGGGCTTTGAGCCGGAAGCTCTTGCAGTGTATCAAAGAAACATTCAAAAGCCCTATGGCATGATACTTATTACAGGTCCTACGGGGTCAGGTAAGTCTACAACTTTGTATTCCACACTGTCTGCGCTCAACTATCCTGACAAGAATATTGTCACAATAGAGGATCCTGTAGAGTACGTCCTTGAGGGGATAAACCAGGTACAGGTTAAGCCCGAGATAAAGTTTACTTTTGCAGCGGGCTTACGCGCATTTCTCCGGCAGGACCCTAACATTATAATGGTTGGGGAGATACGTGACCAAGAGACAGCGTCCATTGCAATAAATGCTGCCTTAACGGGACACCTTGTGTTTGCTACGCTACACACAAACGATGCAGCTAGCGCGCTTACAAGGTTGAACAACATGGGAATAGAGCCATTCTTGACAACTTCTTCGGTGATACTTATAGTTGCGCAGCGTCTCGTCCGGATAATATGTGAAAAATGTAAGGAGAGCTACTCAGTACCTACAGAGCTCCTGGTGGAGTTAGGTGTCCCACAGGAGGAGCTGAAAGGTGTGAAAGAGATTACGCTTTATCGTGGTAGAGGATGTGATAATTGTACCAATACAGGCTATAAAGGTAGGAAAGGCATATACGAAGTGCTGGAGATGAATGATGAGATCCGCGAGTTAGTTTTAGAACATGCAACTACACAAGTGATTAAGCAGGTTGCGCGTAAGTATGGTATGATGACATTGCGTGAGTCGGCGTTAAGGAAGCTGTTACGTGGGGAAACCACTATTGAAGAAGTTTTACGTGTGACTGCTGCTGACATAGAACCTTCCGGCTAGGAAAAAGAATAAATTTTGTGATTGGAGGAAGTAGCTTTAGTTTCTATGGAAGTATTGAACATGAATGACTTATTTGTATTGATGAAGGAGCGTAATGCGTCCGATCTGCACCTTACTGCAGGTTTACCGCCAATGTTACGTGTAGATGGTGAGATAGTTCCTACACCGTATGACAAGCTTACACCGGAGGTGTGTCAAAGGTTGATATATTCTCTACTTACAGAGACGCAGCGGCAGCGTTTTGAAGCAACTAACGAGCTTGATGTTGCGTTTGGTGTAAGAGGCATAGGTAGAATAAGGATGAATGTTTTTCGTCAACGTGGCACAGTGAGTGCAGCCTTACGTGTTATACCGTCGAAAATATTTTCTTTTGAAGAGCTAGGTTTGCCGCCTGTGGTTTACGAAGTTTTAGGCTTGCCGAAGGGATTAGTGTTAGTAACAGGTCCAACGGGCTCAGGTAAAACTACAACTTTAACTTCAATGATAGACTATCTTAACCAGCACCGTAGAGGACATATAATTACCATTGAGGATCCTATTGAATACCTTCACTTGCATAAAAACTGCATAGTGAACCAGCGTGAAGTAGGTACAGATACTGTATCGTTCGCAGCAGCCCTCAAATATGTGCTGAGAGAAGATCCAGATATAATCCTTATAGGCGAGATGCGCGACTTGGAGACTATACAGGCGGCATTGACGATAGCTGAGACTGGACATTTAGTTTTTGCCACCTTACACACAAATGATGCCGTCCAGTCTATAAATCGTATTATTGACGTATTTCCTCCACACCAGCAGACCCAGGTGCGCACACAGCTGTCGTTTGTTTTGCAAGCCGTTTTTTCGCAAATGCTTTTACCGCGTGCCACAGGGCAAGGACGTGTTTTGGCTGTTGAAGTGTTGATAGTTACACCGGCAATACGTAACCTTATTCGGGACCAAAAAATTGAACAGATAGCTTTAGCAATACAAACTGGGGGTAAATTTGGCATGCAGACCATGAACCAGTCTCTATACAATTTATATATGAAAAAACTCATCACGTATCAGACTGCGATCTCTAGCAGTTTGGACCCTGATGGTTTAAAACGCATGCTGCAACAACATGTTCCACAGGTGGCAACATAGTTAATTATTGATTTAGGAAGGGGAAGGAAATCTTTGCTATGCGTGAGGTTTATTATTGGCAGGCAATAAATGAAGCTTTAGAGGAGGAGATGAGGCGTGATCCCACAGTGTTCCTTATGGGAGAAGATATTGGGATATATGGTGGTGCGTATGGTGTAACTCGTGGCCTTTACCAGAAATTTGGTGAAGACCGCGTACGTGATACACCGATCTCGGAAGCCGCAATTGTAGGTGTTGGCTTAGGTGCAGCGCTTACCGGTATGCGGCCTGTGGTAGAGATTATGTATATAGACTTTATAGGTCTTGCCATGGATCAGTTGAACAATCAAGTGGCTAAGATACGTTACATGTTTGGTGGTAAAGTTAAAGTACCGATGGTGATACGTACAGAGGGCGGTGCAGGACGTACGTTAGGTGCGCACCACTCGCAAAGCCTTGAAGCGTGGCTTATGCACATTCCTGGGATAAAGGTTGTGATGCCGGCAGTGCCTTATGATGCGAAAGGCTTGCTGAAGTCTGCTATTCGCGAGGATAACCCTATAGTGTTTATAGAGCATAAGATGTTATACAACACAAAAGGCATGATACCAGATGAAGAATATACTGTTCCGATAGGCGTTGCAGATATAAAGCGCGAGGGAGAAGATGTAACTATTGTCACTTACTCGCGGATGTTGTTATACTGTCTGGAGGCAGCTAAAGAATTAGAGAAGGAGGGGATAGATGTTGAGATAGTAGATTTACGCACTTTGCTGCCACTTGATATGCAAACTGTTATTAATTCTGTGAAGAAAACCAATCACGTAGTTGTAGTAGAAGAGGATTGTAAGACTGCAGGTGCAGGTGCTGAAATAGTTGCGCAAATAGTAGAATACGGATTTGACTATTTAGATGCGCCGCCACTGCGTATTGCAGGCGCAGATGTCCCTATGCCTAAGAGTCCCGTATTGGAGCGTTTAGCGATACCAAGCAAGGAAAGCATTGTTGAAGGTGTTAAGAGGACCTTAGGGAAAAAGTAAATTCTTTAAGAGAAAGGATGGAGAGTTTTTCAAGATGATTAAAGAGGTAATAATGCCAAAATTAGGTGAGACCATGGAGGAGGGCAGGATTGCGCGTTGGCACAAGAACGAAGGGGAACGCGTAGAGAAAGATGAAATATTATTTGAAGTAATCACGGATAAAGCTACTTTTGAAGTAGAATCTCCCTATAGCGGATACGTGAAGAAGATTTTATATCCTGCTGGCGATACGCCTATAAAAGTTACAACAGTTATCGCATACATTGCGGATAGTTTAGAGGAGGAAATTGTGTTTCCACAAGGCGGAACAGTTGCAAAGGATGAGGTAGAGAAGAAATTTACAGGTGAAGCGCAGGTGCAGCAACAACAACAGCAGCCCACTGCCGAAGAAAGAGAAGAGAGGATAAAGATTTCGCCTGCAGCGCGTAAGCTTGCAGAAGAATATAACATAGATATAACAACAATCAAAGGGACGGGTCCAGGAGGACGTATAACAAAAGAGGATGTGGAGAGCGTTATTTCGCAGAGAGTTGCTGGGCGTGCACCACTGCAGCAAGAACACCAAATACAAGAGATACCCTTATCGCAGGTAAGAAAAATCATATCCCAACGCATGACGTACAGCAAACAAACAATACCGCACTATTACCTGGTCGCAGAAATCAATATGTCATCAGTAAGCAAATTACGTGAGACGATGAACAGTAAATATCAAGGGAGTGTCTCGTATACAGATTTTATAATAAAAGCCCTCGCGATATCCTTGACAGAGTATCCTCTGCTGAACTCTCACTTTGACCCGCAAAAAGAGGTAATAAAGCAATTCTCGGAGGTGAACATAGGCATGGCAGTGGGTTTAGAAGATACACTTGTTGTGCCGGTAATATTTGACGTTAGTAGCAAGAGCATAATAGAGATATCAAAGGAGAGGTTACTTGCAGTAGGACGTGCACGCGAAAGAAAAGTTACACTGGAAGAAATGAATAAAGGGACATTCACTATCTCCAATTTAGGCATGTATGAGATTGAGGAGTTTGCAGCAATAATAAACCCGCCACAGGTTGGTATTTTAGCTATAGGTAAAATTGGCGAGAAGTTGTACGTAAGTGAAGGTAAAATGATGATATTGCCGTTGATGAAGGTTACACTTTCAGCAGACCACAGAGTAGTAGATGGTCTTTATGGAGCTAAGTTTTTGAAAAGACTAAAAGAGCTTTTGGAATCGCCAGAAGTGTTAGTAAAGGAGCTGGAGTTATAATTAGTGAAGAAGAGAATACTTGTTGGTGAAGATGATTTAGAATTGGTGGAGTTGATAAAAACAGCTTTAGAAGATAAGGGATATGAAGTGTTATTTGCCACTACTGGGGCGGATGTGTTAAGGAAGCTTAGGGAGCTCAAGCCAGATTTGCTAGTGTTGGATGTGTTATTACCGCAGTGCGATGGCTACTCTATCCAACTTGAGCTTGCTGAAAATGAAAATTTTAGAGAGCTGCCCGTAGTAGTTGTGACTTCTCTTCCATCGTCGAAGAAGCTGTTTGCACAATTCCCGCAAGTGAGAGAATTTTTTGCGAAGCCTATTGACGTGGGAGAATTTGTTAAGAAGATAGAGAAGATATTGTCGTCATGAATGTAGATGTTTTGGTGTTAAATAAAAATTTTTATGCTATAGGGTTTACTTCGTGGCGTCGTGCGCTCACTTTAGTGTATGTATCTCGCGCCTACGTTGTAGATGATGAGTTTAATACTTATACATTTGAGGACTGGCGGGAAATTTCGCAATATATGAAAGAGGAGCAGGGGGCAGGTTTTGTGCGGACCCCATGTTTTAAAATAGCAATTCCGGAAGTTATAGCACTGAGGTTTTACGACAAATTGCCGGTAGCGAGAGTGAAGTTTTCACGTAAAAATATTTATGCACATTACGGCTACAGGTGTTGCTACTGCGGTAAAAAACTACCGACGGAAGAGCTAAATCTTGAGCATGTGGTGCCACGTAGTCGTGGTGGCAAGACAAATTGGTTAAATGTTGTCACGGCATGTATAGAGTGTAATATCAAAAAGGGCAATTCTTTGCCTGAAGAGAAAGGGATGAAGCTTGTAATTCCGCCGTCGAGGCCTAAAACGTCGCTTTATTTAGTATTACGGAGTAATATAAAAATAAAGTCTTCTTGGAAAAAGTTCATTGATGCTTTGTACTGGGATATAGAGTTGCATAGCGAAGAGTAAAATTTCGTAGAAAATACTTTTATGTATTTGAGAACGCACTATTGTGGTCTGCTGGATAAGAGCCATATTGGCGAGGATGTGGTGATTTGCGGCTGGGTGGATAGTATACGTGACCATGGCGGTGTGACATTTGTTGACTTGCGCGACCGTGAAGGTATTGTGCAACTTGTTTTCCTTGAGCAAGACGTTCTAGCGGTGAGTAAAAAATTAAAAAAGGAGTACGTGGTGAGGTGTTACGGGAAAGTGAGGAGGCGCCCTGAAGGTACAGAGAATCCACATCTTTTGAGTGGTGAAGTTGAGGTTGTTGTAGAAAAAATTGAAATACTAAATACATCTTCTCCGTTACCATTTGAACTATCCGCATACAGTAACGTTTCCGAGGATCTACGTTTAGAGTACAGGTATTTAGATTTGAGGCAGCCGCACCTGCAGCGTAACCTCCTTTTAAGACATAAAACTGCTCTACTTGTCCGCAACTACTTCAGCAGCAAGGGTTTTATAGAGGTAGAGACGCCATTCCTTACGAAGTCCACACCAGAAGGTGCACGTGATTTCCTTGTGCCTAGCAGGCTCTCGCAGGGCAAGTTTTACGCTTTACCGCAGTCGCCACAGCTTTTCAAACAAATCCTTATGTGTAGCGGGATAGAGAAATACTTCCAGATAGTGCGCTGTTTCCGTGACGAGGATTTACGTGCAGACCGGCAGCCAGAATTCACACAGATAGACATTGAGATGTCCTTTGTTGACGAAGAAGATATAATGACGTTGTGTGAAGATATGATAAAGGCCATATTTAAAGAAATTTTAGATGTAAGTATTGAGACTCCATTCCCAAGGATTAGCTATGAGGAAGCAATGTGTCGGTATGGTACGGACAAGCCTGACTTAAGAATACTATTAGAGATTGTGGACTGCAGTAAAGTTTTCTGTAATACACAGTTTGAAGTATTCAAGAGGGCACTAAGCAGGAAAAACGGTGTAGTACGGTGTATTCGTGTCCCTGGCGGAAGCGAGAAATTAAGCAGAGAAGAGATAGAGAAGTACGTAGTTATGGTGAAGCAGCTTGGTGGTGAGGGTCTTGCGTGGGTAAAAGTTGAAGATAACAAATTTTCCTCAGGGATAGCGAAATTTATCTCTTGTAAGGAGAAGGAAGAGTTATGGAAGTTGTTAAGCTTGTCCAGTGGCGACCTGGTGTTTTTTTCTGCAGGCGAGCACGATATGGTGTGTAAGTTGCTGTCGCAATTGCGCGCTTCTATAGGAAGAAAATATTTTCTTTGCAGCAACGATAAGAATGTATACAAATTTGCCTGGGTTGTTGACTTCCCATTATTTGAGTACAGTGACGAAGAGAAGCGGTGGGTTTCTAGACACCATCCATTTACTTTACCAAAGAGTGAGCATCTGCGCATGTTAGATGAAATTACTAATTCTGGGAAGGACGACAAAGAGGATGTGAATGATATTATAGGCAGAATAAAATCTGTGGCATACGATCTTGTTTTGAATGGTGAGGAGATTGGTGGCGGAAGTTTGCGAATACATTCTCCGGAGCTTCAAAGAAAAATATTTCGTATTTTGCGACTATCTGAGGAAGAAGTTGAAGAGCGCTTTGGTTTTTTATTGAAAGCGTTAAGTTATGGTGCGCCGCCACACGGTGGTATAGCGATTGGTTTTGACAGGCTTATTGCGATAATGTGCAATGAAGAGTCTATAAGAGAGGTGATAGCATTCCCTAAAACACAAAAAGCAGTATGTCCTCTTACAGGTGCTCCGACAAGTGTCAGCAGGAGGCAGCTGGAGGAGTTGAAGTTAGAGATTATACAGGAAAAAAAGAAATAGAATGGCTATTAGGAAAATAGAATTAGACGATTTAGAGCAGGCTGCGAGGCTTTTAGGGCAGTACGATGAGAACATCAGGCGTTTAGAGCGGAATTATAATGTACAAATTTTGGCCAGGTCAAATATACTTGTTATCCGCGGGAAGTCAAAAAATATAGATAGGGCGCTGGAAAGTATTAATAAATTGATAAGAGAGGAAAAGGGATATTATAAAGGAGAGGGGCAGAATTTCCTTTCCCAGGTGCCGGTAAATGTAAATAACAGTTTTTATCGTAAGGAAAGCGGTATAGAGATTAGTAAACTACCACCTCCTGAGAAGTCTTTTACTCCAATATATGTGACTTATAATGGTAAGGAGATTGCACCACGTACCAATAACCAAAATTACTATGTCGAGGCCATAAAGAGGAATGATTTAGTAGTAGGGATAGGTCCTGCAGGCACAGGGAAAACATTTCTTGCAGTTGCCTCTGCACTTGCTGAGCTAGAGGAGGGCTTAATTTCGCGGATAATTCTTACGCGGCCTGTAGTTGAAGCTGGCGAGAAGTTAGGCTTTTTGCCGGGGGATTTTTACGAAAAGATAGACCCCTACGTGAAGCCGTTGTACGACGCCTTCTATCTAATGTTGGGCCCTAAGCAGTTTCACGAGTACCGCGAGGAAGGTATAATAGATGTTGTTCCGATAGCGTACATGCGTGGTCGTACGTTAGATAATGCATTTGTTATAGTGGATGAGGCGCAAAACTCCACTTATGACCAGATGAAGATGGTCCTTACTAGGTTAGGGTTTGACTCTAAAATGGTCATCACGGGCGACATTACACAGATAGATATTGAGGATAAGAAAAAGTCCGGCTTGATATGCTTGCAGGAGATAATAAAGGGTATTCCGGGGATAGAATTTGTATATTTTAACGAGCATGATGTTGTGCGCCATGAGCTGGTTAAGAAAATAATCAAAGCTTACGAAATATGGGAAAGTAAGAAAAAACGGAAAGGAGAAGTGAAAGTTACTTTAGACAGAAAGGGTTAAGGTGGACGAAGATGAGAATTAATGGTAAAACGAAAGTTATAGGCATAATAGGTTATCCAATAGAGCACACATTTAGTCCTATAATGCATAATGCTTTATTTGAGAGGCTAAAGCTTAACTACGTATACATACCTTTTTTGGTGAAGCCTGAGCATCTGCAAGCTGCAGTGGAGAGTATCCGTGCATTGAATATCGTAGGGGTGAACGTGACTATACCACATAAAGAGAGCGTCATACCATATCTTGATGATATTGAGCCGATAGCAAAAAAGATAGGTGCCGTCAACACGATATGTAATGTCAAAGGTAAGCTGGTAGGGTACAATACGGACGTTTACGGTTTCATATCATCTATTAAATCGCATAACGTTTCAGTGAGGGGAAAGCGCGTATTTGTGTTAGGCGCTGGCGGTGTTGCGCATGCAGTCTGTTTTGGACTTATAGAGTTAGGTGCTACATGTTTTTATATTGCCGACATCTTTTACGACAAGGCGAAAAGTTTGTGTGACCGCATATTATCTTTCTATCCCGATATTGAAGTGCATCCTGGGCCAGCAAAAGAAGAATTTACAAGTTACGTTGAAGAGGTAGATATATTTGTTAACGCCTCGCCAATAGGTATGAGGGCAGGTGATCCGCTGCCGGTATCTAAAAAGAGCATCTGTAACAATAAAAATTTGTTCATCTACGATGTGGTTTATAACAGAGAGACTGAGCTTGTGAAATTGGCTAAGGAAAGAAAAATACCATACATAGATGGTTTAGAGATGTTTGTTATTCAAGGGGCGCGCTCCTTTGAGTTGTGGTTAAAGAAGAAGTCCGTCAAAAAGCTCATGTTTGAAGTTGTTAGCAAATTACTTGCTTCCGGGTGCTTAGAGCGCCACAGGAGAACAACGTCGAAAAGAAAGAAAAGATAGTTTTCTGTAGGTAAAAGAAGAAATGTTAAGATTTACAACAGCAGGGGAGTCGCACGGTACAGCTCTGATTGCCATTGTTGAGGGTATACCTGCAGGGCTGCCACTGAGTGAAGATGATATAGACAGAGAGCTGTTACGCAGACAGAGGAGTTATTATGGCCGTGGCGAAAGAACACAGAAGATTGAGAAGGATAAGGTTAAGATTCTTTCTGGGGTGCGCTGGGGTGAAACAATATCCTCTCCTATAACGGTGATGATAGAGAATAAAGATTGGGTAAACTGGGAGAAGGTAATGTCAATTTGTGAATCAGACAGGGATGAGAAGTTGTGTTTGTTGAAGCCACGTCCTGGCCATGGCGACCTGGCAGGTGTGATAAAATACAACCGGTACGATATACGTGACATTTTGGAACGCGCGTCAGCGAGAGAAACTGCAGCACGTGTTGCAGTTGGCGCAATATGTAAAAAGTTGCTTTCTGCGCTTGATATAAAAATTATAAGTTACGTGGAAAGCATAGGGGGCAAGAGTATAATAGCTGAGTCAAAAACGGGTGAGAAAAATTACAGAGGCGTGAAGTTTTATGAAAGCGTGGAGAGTTCTTTGCTACGGTGTCCCTACAAGGAAGTTGAACATGAGATGATTAATCTTATAGATGAGGCTAGAGGTAAGGGTGACACTTTGGGCGGGGTGTTTTGTGTAATAGCTTGCAATGTACCTGTTGGTTTAGGTAGTCACACGCAGTGGGACTTGCGCTTAGATGGCAAAATAGCGCAAGCTATAATTTCTATTCCTGGTGTGAAGGGTGTAGAGATTGGCGGGGGCTTCTCGCTTGCATACAAGAGAGGCAGTGCAGTACACGACGAAATATTCTATTCTAAGAAGAAAGGGTTCTACAGGAGGACAAACAATGCTGGCGGCATAGAGGCTGGTATCAGTAACGGTGAAGATATAATAGTACGTGCTGCAATGAAGCCTATATCTTCGTTGCAGCAGCCGCTCAATTCTGTGAATATTAAGACGAAAGAGGCGACAAAGGCAGAAGTTATCCGGTCGGACGTATGTGCGGTGCCTGCAGCTAGTATCGTAGGGGAGGCTATGATGGCAATAGTGCTCACTTCAGAAGTTTTATGTAAGTTTGGTGGTGACTCGCTGGAAGAACTGAAAAGAAATTATAAAAATTTTCTTACCCAGGTTAGAAAATTTTAACTTGTGAAGCCACTCAAAATAAGCATTTCTGGCGTACGGGGTATACCTGGTGAAACTCTCACTCCGGAGATAGTTGCCAAGTTTGCCTCCGCATTTGCTACTTACGCGGATGGAGGTAAAATTTATATAGCACGCGATACACGTACTTCCGGGAACATGATGAGATATGCTGTACTGTGTGGGCTTATATCCTGTGGTTGCGAAGTTGTGGATTTAGGCATATGTCCGACGCCAGTTTTGCAGTTCACTGTTGCTAATACAGATGCCTCTGGTGGTATTGCGATAACTGCGAGTCATAACTCTGCCGACTGGAATGCGTTAATATTTATACGCTCTGATGGTATATTTCTGAATCCTTACGAAGGTGAGGAGTTGTTGGATATTTACCACAATGAAGACTTTTTGAAAGTTAGCTGGAGGGGGCTTAAGTCTGTGAGAAGCGACACTGGAGAGAACGTAGAAATTTATCTTAGAAAGTTGCTCAGTAAGGTTAATGTTGAGAAGATAAAGAGCAGGAGATTTAGAGTAGTAATAGACTCTTGTAATGGTGCAGCAGGGCCACTAAGTATCGCCTTATTGGAAAGGTTAGGTTGTGAAGTTATACCGTTAAATACCGAATTAAGTGGTGTTTTCCCACGTCCTCCGGAGCCGCTGTCTGAGAATTTGGCGCAGCTTGCCACAACAGTTAAAAGTATAAAGGCGGATGTAGGTTTTGCGCAGGATGCCGATGGAGATAGGTTAGCTATTGTAGATGAGCTTGGTAGGCCAATAGGTGAAGAAAATACTTTAGTGCTGTTGGAGAACTATTGGTTAAAGTACAAGAAGAGAGGTGTTGTTGTGACTAACATTTCTACAACGAGAGCTGTTGACGATATTGCCAACATTTATGGTGTAAAAGTTATACGGACAAAGGTTGGCGATGTGCACGTTTTAGAGACGTTGAAGAACGTCAATGGCGTGATAGGTGGCGAAGGGAATGGCGGTGTTGCATTCCCTGAGATGGGTTACGAGCAAGATAGCTTTTGTAGCATAGCGTATATGTTAGAATACCTTGCAGAGGAAAATAAAGCCGTCTCTGTGGTAAGTAGTGAAGTGTTGCCAAAATATAAAATTATTAAACGTAAAATAGAATGTCCTCCGGAGAAAGTTTACTTCATTTTAGAGCGGGTGAAAGAGATGTATAGGGAAGAAGAGGTTGATCTATTGGATGGCATAAAAGTTGCTTATGATGATTTCTGGGTACATGTACGTCCTTCCGGGACAGAACCTATACTGCGGATAATAGCAGAGGGAAAAGATGAAAACCTTCTGGAGAGTATTGTTAATAACATCTTGCGTAAAATATATGAGTATTTGTAAGATTTAAACAACAGTTGCAAAAGGTCAGGAGAACATTGTTTGAAGTAAATGAAAAAAGAATTCAAATATCCAAGGGCGAGAGAGAAGTTTAAAAGAAGTATTGAAGACCATATTCAATATTACCGCAATAAAGGAATAAAGGAAAAATTGTTAGACACAATTATGCTATCAGATTTGTGTATCAAACTTGCAGAGGCAAGAAATAAGATAAAGCCGAATAATGAGAAATAGGGAGCGCAGGTCGTTAGAATATTTCCTACTTTTGGTGTCAAGTATCTTGCGCAACCTGAAATCAAAGGAAATCGTAAACTCTTACGGGCTTATCGGTGGCTTAGCAGTGGGTTCTATTGGTATTCCAAGAGCAACGAAAAATGTAGATTTTATTGTCTCTACAGATGATACGGAGATGTGTTATGAAGAAATCAAAAAGGCGCTTAATAAAAAAAACATTCTGGTAGAATTCAAAAAACCTGAATATGGCGCTTTTCCATATTATGCGGTTATTTGTTATGAGAAGCATAAGGATGAGAAACTGCGAATTATAGATCTTCTTATTACAACTGAGAGATGGCAGGATGAGGTTGCAAATGATACAATAACAATAAAGCTTGCAGGAGAATATATTCCTATAGTTAAAACTGAAGGGCTGATAGTGTTAAAATTAAAATCTGGCGGTGCGCAAGACTTGCTGGATGTGCAAAATATACTCAAAATTTATGGTATAGAGAAGCTTGATCATAAGAAGTTGTGCGCGGAGGGCTGGTGTGGATAAGTTACTTATTAGAATGTTGCAATACAAGTAGAAACTATTTTTTTTCAATAGTGAGCGGGTATTATTGTATTGCATTTTCCTGTGAAGTCCAGTTTATGGTAAGATAGTAGAAGCATATGTGCAAGATAAATTATACGAATACTTATAATTGCAGAGATAACGCAGGTGTAACTATAGTTGAACTTATGATAGCGGTACTTATATTGTCTGCAGTGATACTGGTTTTCATTAACGTCTTTACAAATGTCAGCAGGGCTATACTGGGCTCAAAGGCGAAAACTTTAGCAACAAATCTCGCACAGGAAAAAATACAAGTTCTTCGTCAAATGTCATATCATAAAATTTTAATCACACCGTCGCCTGCATACAATACAGAGTTCTCTCCGCCCATACCATATGATACGACGTATTTCCCACCAGAGCGTATCTTAGAGGGTGGTATGGAATTCACAAGGTATACGTATATATATCCTGTGCAGGAAGTTGACGGCAAATTTGAGCCAATACCGCCAACGTCGCCCGATGTTGGATTAAAATGTATAGAAGTTTCTGTTGTTTACCAGTCTGGATATGGCAAGAAAGTTGTTAGGTTGAGGTCGGTAGAGTCAAGCATTGAAAGTGCCTTTAAGGGTGTAATTCAGGGCACAGTGAGGAATGCTCAAACTTTTGAAGGTTTAAAAGACGTTTTAGTAACTGTTGCTGAAAATATTGGCTGCAGAGATTATACAGATGCAAGTGGTAAATATATTATCAGGGCCCCTTATGGTAGTTATTCAGTGGTTGCTTCAAAGCTGGGCTTTTTTACAGCAACGAGGCGGGTCTCAGTAGGTGCTAACCCTCAGACTGTGAATTTTGACTTGCAGCCGATGTCCTCAGGGACTGTTTTTGGCTATGTGTGGCTAAATGATAGAATTTTAATTTCGCAAGTTGTTGGCTCAACGAGGACACCTGAGGGCTTTGCTCAAGAATATGTTGAGCTTTACAACCCGACGACGTTCTGGTGGCAGGTGGCTATAAGTGAAGATGAAGGCATTATCGGATTAAAATATCAGTCTACAAACGGGCCTCTCGTAGAGGTTCCTTTAAAATATATAAATCTTTCCATACCGCCATCATCGTATTACCTGATCGCAAATACTACAACTGTTACCATCTGTGGCGTCACAGTTGCAGCAGATGCTGTCTACTCGGAAAGCGCTCCAGATTACCCGAATGTGATAAAAACGCGCGAGGACGACGGACCACAGTACAGTGGCGGTGGAGTGGGGATTTACTATATCTCGTCAAATAAATGGATTGACATTTTAGGCTGGGACTGGAATGAAGGTGCAAAAAAAGCACCAATTTACGAGACAGAAGGCTACAGGCAGTTCTTCGGTTTAGAAGTTGATGAGCAATATGTTAGGAAAGTTTCAACGTGGGGCATCGTATCCAACTGGGGTAACGCCTATGATTCTGACAACAATTCTACAGATTTCGTTGGATATAGAAAACCTATACAGATACCGCCACGGAATTCATCATACTCTTTACCGCCGTTAACAGGTAGGCCTGCAGTGGGCAGTTTTATCTCCTGTAATGACGGTCTCTCCTCTATGACAAACGCGTATTCTGTTGGCATACCGCCGGCTGCATACTTTGAGTTGACGTCAGTTGCAACAGGCACCTGGAGTGTGTTCATATCAAGCAATGAGAAGTTCATAAATATTGACAATGTAGAGATAAAAGGAGCAGCTAAAACAGGAGTATTAAATCTAAACACTGACCCTCCCGCATATTGCCAATATTATTACTCTTGCCTTACAAACGTTGCAGAAGGAGGTTATATCTCCGGTAGAGTTGTCGATGCTTTAAACCAGCCTATAAGCAACATAAAAGTTATAGCAGGCGGCTATGAAGCATATACGAACACTACCGGTAGGTATGTCTTATCTCTCTCTACAGGCATCTACTCTGTCACTGCAAACCCAGATAATTTAAATCCGCTGTATGTCTACCAGACAAGGGAAGCTGTAGTAGTACAACAGGGTGCCGTAACTTCAGGTATAGATTTTATCTTATTCCAAGGTGGCAGAATAACAGGTTTCGTGTCACGTGACAAAATTAACCCCTTACCTGGTATTGTTATGCAGGCACAATCCCAAGAAGGCTTCATTTACGGCGAAGACGTCTCCGATAATGGAGGAAAGTTCACAATACCTAACCTTTCTACCGGGACGTATTATATAAAGCCGGTATTAGGCTCAAAAGAGATATCGTCGCCGTCCGTCTCAACGGTCACTGTCTCTGCAGCAGGTGTCACGGTTTTCGCAGGTACTTTCACAATAACAGGCGCAATGGGCAAGATCTCCGGAAAAGTGCTCTACAGCGGTAAACCTATAAAAACCGGCGTACTGATTATCGCAACAACTGCTACTATAACGACGCCACCTGCACTGTCTACCGCAACACTCACCTCAACAGCGTACTTCTTAACAAATAGCTACGAAGATGGAACATATACGTTAGAAGTGGTTGGTTCCACCACTACACCTTATAAAATTTACGGATACTACACAACTTACAACAATGCAGGAATACCTACTATACACACTACATCTAAAACTAATATTACAGTTTTACCAGGGCAAGAAGTCAAAAACCAGGATTTAAATTTCTAATTTATTTATGAAGAAAAAAAGAGGTGGCTGGACCTTAATTGAACTCTTGATAATAATAGCGATACTTGGAATTTTGTCTGTTGTAGTCTCAAACTTGCTGTTGCACATTTGGCGCTTCTACCGTGTCTCCTTTGTGCAAAAAAACCTCCAGGAAGAGGCAAGAACTATTCTTGAGCTTATCACAAGAAATTTGAGAAATGGTAAACATACATCAATTACTATCGGCAGACTCGATAATACGCAGCCGCCTTGCTCAAAAATTGACCTCACTACAATTGACAATCTTCGTGTATCGTATTACCAGAGAAATCGTAACTTGTACGAGAAAATAAACGGAAACGAGAGAATTCTATCAAAAAATATAACATTCTTCACTGCGATTTTTCCGCGCTCAGACGAAATGAATATCGTATCTATAGCGTTGACGTTAGAACAAGAATTATACGAGTTAAAAACAAAAGCTTTACATGTAGCTTCTGAGAAAGTTATGGTGATGAATGAATAATCTGTGAAGCAAGAGATTAAATAAGAACTTAAAGGAGGCGCTTTTTTCAATTTATGCGAAAAGAAGAAGGACAAGTCTTGCCAATAGTCATATTGATAGCATTGGTTATACTGATTATAGTGCCACAGATAATTAACTGGGTCGCCTACCAGGCAAGGTTTTCAACGAAGATGCGCGGCAGAGCTGTAGCTACCAATTTGGCAGAAGCTGGTATAAACCGTGGCCTCTGGAAGTTGAAATCTTCAACTTCTACATGGGATGCCGCTGCAAAAGGTATTCCTATTGCGGGATATAATTTTGATACCATATATAATGACATCCCAGGAGGAATGTATAGGATAAAATTTGCAGCGTTAGGCAACAAAGAGGTGGCTATCATAGCAGAAGGTAAAGATGAAAGGACTGGCGAAGTGCGCGCTATAAAGGCAGTATATAAAAACTTATGTATTCCAGGGTCTATTATCTCAAAAGGGAACGTATACTTAGGGAATGCATTTGAATGCCATTGGGGTCCTGTCATGGCTTGGGGAAATATACAAATAACGGATGCTGTTATTGCAAAGAAGTACTATCCGAGGAAGTTTGCACGAGGTGTGGTTTCCTCAGTTCCTTCTTACCCGCGTGATACAAATGGTCTTGATCCGCCAAATACGGATAATTTAGAATGGTGGTCTGATTACCCTGTCCCTGACTTGCCTGTGTTAGACTTTGAAGCGCTACGCTCTTCTGCTGAAGTGAATGTTGCAACATATCTTGAAAAAGTTTCTGAAAGTTCTACGTATGAGTATTATTTATGGAAAAAAGTCTATCCTATTGACTCGCCACCGCCAGCTAACTGGATAAAAAACTTGCACCCTAGCGTTACAATAATGAGCTCTGCTACTATAAACACGTTGAACTTCTACGCATGCTCACGCATGAATAGCTATAAAGGACCAAAGTATTGGCAACGCGTTAATTATAGAAAATCAAATGGACAGATAAGTTATACTAACTTAAGCAGTTGTAACCTCACGCCAGGGCAAAATCACGACGGCAGGCCACATTTCCAAAACCCCTGGAGGCACCCTGCAAAGCTCGCAAATAGAGTCTGGTACTGGGATGGAGATTTAGTGATGACAGGTTCTACAGGTGACGATGGTTGTGGAATAAAAGGTAGATTAATAATTCGTGGCAACTTCACAAATTATACCGGTGATAATCTTAAAGTTACTGATAATCCTGAGACGGGCCTTCTGCTGTCAGAGTGCAAGGTTCCATCAGAGGCGTATTTAGAATATCAAAAAATTGATACTTCTTCTATAAACCAATACCCAGCTGATAATGGCTATAGAGCTGTCCGCCCTACGTTCAGCTTTGGTAACGAGACTTGGACTGGTGGGCCCACTGCTGCAAATACAGATGTGGGCCTTGCAGGCTTCCTATACGTGGGTGGGAATTACAATATGGAAGGACCAATGGACATATATGGTGCTGCGTGGGTTGTAGGGAGCGTCTCCCGCGGTACCGGTGTTTCGGAATACTCAATTGTATTTTTTGATGAAAACTTAGAGTTACCGTCGTTAAATGTTGTATTGGTGAGGAAATCGTGGCAAACTATACCACCAACAGGTGTCCCTTGGTAAGTAGTAGTGATGATGGATGGGACGGGTGAGAAACTGTGGGGTGTGAGGCTTTCAGCCTTGCAGGACGATAGCCAATAGGGAATAGAGCTTGTGACGTAGACAACAACAGAGCTTCCTTCTTACAGGCTACTACACGTTAATTTATTGTAAAAAATGAAGAGGAACGTTGGCTTAGTTTTATACTATTCTCGGGAAAATAAATATAGTTTCAACGCACTACTTGGCGCTATTGAGACGAGGCGCAACTTTGATAACCTTAAAATATACTTCATATACGACGCAGAAGAATTAGTTCTAAGATTAAGAGATATTATAGAGCAACACGAGATGGTTATTTTAGGAATTTCCCTTATGACAACGCAACTGTGGGATATAGTTTACTTGATGAGGAAATTACGAGCAAGGTATAAGGATAAAATTTTATATCTTGCTGGAGGACCACACCCCTCAGGTGATCCTTGCGGAACACTAAAAATAGGTTTTGACTTAGTTGTGCTGAGCGAAGGCGAAGAGACAATATTGGAACTTTTAGAGAAAATAGATAACAATGAAGATTATAAAACAGTAGAGGGCATCGCTTTTAAAGATGGCGACGGGAAGTGCCATGTTAAGATAAGGCGTTCAAGGATTGTTCTGGACGACTACCCACCATTCGCTGTCAAGCACAATAAATTCGGCCCTATAGAGATAACGAGAGGCTGTCCCTTTGGGTGCTATTTTTGTCAGACGACACGCATCTTTGGCAAATTGCAGAGACATAGAAGCATAGAGAATATTTGTAGATATGTTAAAATCCTTATGAGTAGGAAATTGAAGGATATCAGGTTTATTTCTCCAGATGCACTATCTTACGGCTCACAAGATGGCAAAAGCTTATGTCCCACTGCATTAAAAGAACTGCTAACTGCCGTCAGAAAAATTATTAACTCTGCAGGAGGAAGAATTTTTATAGGCACTTTCCCGTCAGAAGTCAGACCTGAGCATGTCACTGAAGAGACGATAAGTTTGCTTTCACAATATGCAGATAACGACAACTTAGTGATTGGTGCGCAGTCAGGTAGCGATAGAATTTTAAAACTATCTCACAGGGGACATACTGTAGAAGATGTTTATAAAGCTGTAAGGTTGGCTTTGAAAAATAATTTTAAGGCAAATGTGGACTTCATCTTCGGCTTACCTGGGGAAACACAAGAGGACGTTATGCTTACTGTAAAGGTTATGCGTGATTTGGCAAAGATGGGCGCAAGAATACACGCACACACCTTCATTCCACTGCCGCAAACACCTTTAATGATGTCGCCACCGGGGAAAATAGATGACTGTATCAAGGAGTTCATAAAACAACATGTATCTACAGGTGTGATATATGGTAATTGGAAGGAGCAGGAAGCTGCAGCAAAGAAGATCGCAGCGTATTTTTCTGCAAGAAAAGTGCATTGGAAGAAAACTAACATGTAGTTTTTCTCTCTGCAAATTAAAAAAAAGAAAGGAGAAGGATATATTAAAAGAATGTTTAAGGTTACCGTGAAAGATTATTTTTCAGGGGCGCACAGCTTAAGAAATTACAAAGGTAAATGCGAAGAATTACACGGCCATAACTGGAAAGTTGAAGTGAGCATTTCTGGTAAGCAGCTTAATAAGATAGGACTACTGATAGATTTTGTTGAGGTAAAAAAAATTGTTAAAGAGGTGTTAGGAAAGTTAGACCATAGGTATCTAAATGAGATAGAGCCCTTTGATAGCATCAACCCGAGCTCTGAAAATATAGCGAAGTATATTTACAAAGAGATAGAAAAGAAACTGCGTAAGGAAACAAAAAAATGCAAGCTTGTAGAAGTCGTAGTCTACGAGAGTGAAACTACAAGTGTAACATATTCTAAGTTGTAGTGTAAAATATGTACAATGTATTGGTATTAGACTTTGGCAGATACTGGGGTGGAGTGGAGACGTACACGTACCTACTATGTAAAGGCTTACTGAAAATGGGTCACAATGTGCACGCTTTCTGCTATCCTAATAGCCTTCTGTATAATAGGTTGCGCTTGCTTGAAGGAATAAAAACCTACCAGAGTGTGTTGCTTAATTCTGGCGACTTGCACCCACTGGCTAAGTTATTAGTGTGCTGCACAAAAAATAAAATACACATACTGCATGCTAACTGGGGTAAAGAATATTGGGTTGGGGTGTTGAGCAGTAAGCTCGCAAGGACTAAAGTAGTTGTCACGCGGCACGTAGAAGAAAAGCTTAACGCTCTCACTGCAGCAGTAGTAAGAAAATTTGTTGACAAGGTTATTGCGCCCAGCAAGAGTATATATAACGTTTTATCTTCACAAAATATTGATAAAGAGAAGATAGCAATAATAAACCATGGTGTTGATACACAGCAATTTTCGCCAGATAAAATAACAAAAGAAGCGTTCAAGGAGAGGCTTAACTTGCCAAAAGAAAGTTATACTGTTGGCATACTAAGCAATTTGGTTTCATTTTATGGCAAGGGGCACAGAACTTTATTGCTGAGCATCTCTGAAATATGTAAATCCAGAAAAGATATATATTGCATAATAATGGGTAGCGGAAGACAACTGCTGCCACTTAAGAGATTTGCAGAGAGCCTCGGAATTGCAAATAATGTAAAATTCCTTGGGCACGTAGCAGCGCCAGAGTTTGTTCTTCCTGGGCTGGACGTTTTTGTTCTACTTTCTCAGGAGCAAGAAGGCTTCCCTTTTGTGATACTTGAGGCGCTATCCTGTGGAGTGCCGGTAATATGCAGTGACGTTGGCGGCGGCAAGGAGATCGTTTCCAACGGCATAGATGGGTATGTAATACCTCCTGGTGACTATAGGACATTAAAAGATAAAATATTGCAGTTAGTGAATTCCGAAGATGAGAGAATAAAGTTCAGCCGCTCAGCAAGAAAGAACGCTTTAGAGAACTTTACATACTTAAAGATGGTGGAAAAAACTATAGAAGTGTACTCTGAAGTTTTGAAATAAAAAAATGCTTAACCTACTGGTGACGTTATCGCTACAGCTTCTTACTTGTATCTCCCTCGGATACCTTATAAACAAACTTATACCATCTAACCCTAAAATAAATAGCATAATAGACAATGCTATATTGTATTGCTTTAACCCATTGCTTATATTTTATTCTCTATGGAGGATGAATAAAGCGATAGAAGTTATCGCAATAGTGAAGTTTCTTTTTGTCCCATTAGTGGTAGTAATTTTTTCCACCTTTGTGGCATTCGTATATAGTAGGGTGCAAAATAAAGAATTCAGGAGCGTCTCTTTGCCCATTATATTTATGAATAGCGGCTACCTCGCAATACCTATAAATACAATATTGTTTGGCATAGAAGGCTTAGCATATGGAAATATTTATTCCATTACAGTGGGGCTTTTGCATTTTACTTACGGTATATACTTGGTGAGTCGCAAGAGCGAATTACAATTTAGAGTAAAGGGCCTACAGATTACACTCTGGTTCTTGACGTTTGTGTTTGTAGGTCTCGTTTTTAACATAACAGGCTTAGAAGTAAGCGATAAGGTGATAAAGTTCTTTTCTGTGGTTTCTAAGCTTGTAATTTACATTATGTTGGGTTACATAGGTTATGAAATGGGGGCAATAAGAGGAAGATTTGATATATTAGAAGGAAGTGTGGTCGCAGCATTGCGGATATTTTCAGGCATGTTTGTTGCTGCAGTGCTTGCTGAACTACTGCACTTCTCCGGGGCACTGCGCAGCGTCACAATCATCTCCTCCTCTATGCCATCAGCTATTTCTAACTACATTATTGCAGACAAGTTCGGCTGTGATAAAAAAATTGCCTCAGAGGCCATCATCATTGGCACATTGGCAAGTTTCATACTTGTGCCCCTGATGGTGTATGTTTTCCGGCTGCAATAAAAATCTGTTGAGAAAACGTCTAATACCTATTGTCCCACTTTGAAGATTTTTTTAAACATAAATTGTAGCATTTTAAGTAAAAATGTCAAGGATAAATAATGTATGTTTTGCAATTTTGAGCAAGAACTTATGGTGAAAAAAAATTAATTTTTGTGTTTATTTTGTTTATCTCTTTTGATTTTATGTAGAAGAGGCAAATTTATGGGGGGTAGGGGTGTTAAAAAAATAATTTTTTGTAAAAAAAATTTCTTTACGCAACTGCAAAAGGAGTGATAAAGATGTAGCGGTGTTTTTTAGTTTTTTACGACGATAAAGCGCCTACCTGCGGAGATTGCCATTCTTTCCACATCATTGTGCCATTGCTGTATAATGAAATTTTTTTCATTTTTCAAACTTGTTTTTTCCGCTTTTTCGGTATATATTATATATTAGAAAACACAAACAAATTTTTTTAATTGATTGAATTAACATTTTTATTTGAATTACACAAATGAAAAGAGTAAAATTTTACTGGACAGAAGAAAGGAATTTTGCTACTTGCGTTTAATTAGAAATATTGTTAATTTTTGTGTCCAAAGCATTTTTTTGTATAATGAAACATACAATTTATTTTCTGTTGTGTATTGTAGGGCAAACATTTAATGTTTATTTGTTTAGGCTGTTAAAAAAGTATAAAAATAGTGTGGGGAAATGGTATTTTTTATAGAGGGGGAGGTTTAAAAGAGTTATGGGATGGCTTATTGATTTAATTTCGTCAAGGAAGGTTTTTCGGAGTGAATGTAAAGTAGGAGGTTATGAAGAATGGAGAGGAGGTATTATTATGGAGAGGTGTAAGAGTAGGTTTAAGTTCAAGTTATTGTGGTGTGTTTTGCGATTTATCATAGTGATAGTGT
>Ga0197143_1000170_pt1 | contig 75040 bp, 88 predicted proteins | sample GBS70_MetaG_FD_148603 | JGI IMG/M metagenome (GOLD analysis project Ga0197143, IMG submission 148603) | Sediment microbial communities from Great Boiling Springs, Gerlach, Nevada, United States - GBS 70_MetaG | ecosystem: Environmental > Aquatic > Thermal springs > Hot (42-90C) > Sediment...
CAGCCTGGCTTCGAGCTGTGGCGCATTGGGCGCTACGTCGCCGCCACGCCCCGGCTGCGTGAGGACGTGGCGCGGATGTCGGCCGCCGAGATCCTCGAGCGGCTCCGCCAACCGCCGACCGAGGAGTGGCGCGAGCTGGCGGCCCGCTTCCGCCGCTTCATCGACCTCTACGGCTTCCGGGGCCAGAACGAGGCCGACCCGACCGTGCCCACCTGGGACGAAGACCAGACCTTCGTCGCCAGCGTCATCAAAACGGACGCCGCCGCATCGGAGGACCAGGACCCCATCCGGCGGGCCGAGGAGGGCGTCGCGAACCGCAAGCGCCTCGAGGAGGAGCTGGCAGCGATGCTTCCGCGCACGCGACGGGCGCAGTTCCGCCTGCTCGCGACGCGGGCACAGTTCTTCGCCCGCACACGGGAGCGGTCGAAGGCCTGCTTCGTGAGGGCGATCCGCATCGCACGACCGCTCATCCTCGAGCTGGAGCGCCGCCTGGCCGAACGTGGCGTGGTCGAGAAACCCGAGGACATGGAGTTTCTGCTCTTCGAGGAAGTACAGGACATCGCCTTGGGCAGGCCACAGGACGACTACCGCGCCGCCGTCCGCGCGCGCCGGGCCGAATGGGAGCGAATGCACCGGGTGCTCCCTCCGGAGGTGTTCGTCCCACCGCCGGAGGTCACGGAGATCGTGAAAGCGGAGGCGACCTCGAATGTCCTCCAAGGCCACGGCGTGAGCCCGGGCGTGGCGAGGGGAAGGGCGCGCGTGGTGCGGTCCGCGGCGGCCGCGGAGGAGACCGAGCTCCGGCCCGGCGAGGTGCTGGTCGCGCCGTTCACCGACGCCGCCTGGACGCCCCTCTTCATCCCCGCGGCCGCCGTCGTCGTCGAGACCGGCGGCGTCCTCTCGCACGCCGCCACGGTGGCGCGCGAATACGGCATCCCCGCTGTGGTAGCGGTGAAGGGGGCAACCGAACTCATCCCCGAGGGAGCGCTCGTCACCGTCGACGGCGCCGCCGGAACGGTGACCATCGAGCCGGAGGGTTAATCGAACCAGAGCCGGCGCCGGGGAGGGACCTCGACCTCGAGCAGGCGGCCCCGCGATTCAATCGCCACCGTCCGGCTGCCGCCGCTCTCGTTCCGCACGCGCAGCCGACCGCTCACCTGCTCGTGCGCAAGCCGGGCAAAGGCGACGTGGCCGGTGTCGCCGACCACGCGAGGCGTCGCGCCCGGTGCCGCCGCCTGCCACAGGGCAGCGTCATGGGGCTCCAGGAGGACATCGCCCTTGCCCACCACCTCCCGCCGCAGTGGGTCGTAGGCGACTTCGCCCGGGGCGAGGATCTCTTCGGGCACGACCCAGGCCGGCTCGTCACCCCACTGAAACACGCCGACCAGTGAGCGGCCTTCACCGACCCGGGCGCGCCAGACTCGTGGTACGGGTGCGTCGGAGAGGTCGACGGGCCTCGCTGGCGAGCCGGTCGGCGGCATGAGAAAACGCACCAACTCCTCCCGGTCGCGTTCCAGGCAGGAGAGGTCGTCGCCGGCGGATGTGAGGCCCCCGACGAGCGCGATCGCCGCGACCTGCGCACGGAGTTCGGCGGGGCTCAGGCTGCTCCCGTGCCCGCGGACGACGAGGCTGTCCGGGTCGTTCCACCACCAACGTCGGTGCATCCAGCCGCGCAGCAGCGAGAGTTGGAGTGCGCGCTTCACCGAAGGTTCGGTGTCCTTCGACCAGCGGGCAGCCGTATCGGGTCCGACGCGCATCCCGTCGACGAGGCCGATCGCCGGGCCGAAGTGAGAGGTGCAGCCCAGGAGGAATGCCTCCTCGCCTGCAGCCTTCCGGATAATTTCGAAGGCGCGTCGGAGGTGGGAGAGCGCGGTGGTCCCGGCAGCATGGTAGCGAACCCGGTCGGCCGGAACGGCGGCGAAGGCGAGAGCGTCGAGTTTCAGGTACTGGTAGCCCCATTCGTGCACGGCGGTGCGGACGACTGCGGCGAGCCACTCGGCACCGGCCGGGTTGGTGACGTCGAGCACGCCGCAGCGCCCCAGCCAGGTGTCGACACGGTAGAGCTCGCCGCTGGAGGTACGAAGCAGCATTTCGGAGCGTTCGCGAAAGAGGGTGGACTCCTCCGTCGCCACGAGGGGAGCCAGCCACAAGCCCGGAACCTTGCCAGCCTCGCGGATGCGCCTGGCGACTTCGGCCATCCCCGAAGGGAACCTGCCGTTCGGGACCAGCCAGTCGCCGGTCGCCGATTGGTACCCGTCGTCGACCTGGATGACGTCGACGGGGAGACGCCGGCGCACGACGACCTCGAGGTTCGCGAGCACGGCCGCCTCGCTGACCTCGCCGTACAGCTCGTACCAGCTGCACCAGACCGTGGGCGCGCGTCCCGGTTGGCGCGCCCGAAGCCGAGCAGCGACCCGGTCGGCGTAACGCTCGGCCAGTTCCCAGCCGTCGTGGCCGGCGAGGACGAGGAGTTCGGGGAGGACGAGGCGCTCGCCCGGGGCCAGCGTCGTGCCCTCGAGGGGGATCGAGATGTGAAGGGAGCGGAGCCGGCGCTCCTCCGGGTCGAGGTCGACGGCGATGTCGGTGCAGAACCGCACGGGCTCGATGCTCCCGACGAGGAGGCACGGCGAGGGCTGCCCGGGCACGGAGAGGACAGCCATTTCCCGCGAGACGTAGCGCACGCCTCCTTCCGCCGTCTTCCGGTACCGGCCGTCGAACCCCTCCTCCGGGGGCGTGGCGAACGCCCGGATGAGGGTGTCCATCTGCATGTACCGACCTTGAATCCAGTACCAACCGCCTACAGCGGGAAGGTCGAGCGGCGACGAGAGCTCGAGGCGCTGGAGCGCTATCGGCAGGAGGCCATCGTTACGGATTTCAGCCCGGATGGTGTCGCCCCCGCGCAGCTCCCAGGTGACGACCGCCGACGGCGTGGGCGGTTCGAGCCGAGGGGCAAGGCGGAGGTCCCACGGGAGGCGCGGCCCTTCGCCGAAGAGCGCCGCGATTTCGTCGCGCGTCACGGATTCAGGATAGGCCCCCGGCTTCTTCGAGGGGACGCGGCTCGGGGGGTTGCCGTCGCCAGAGCCCGGTGGCCTCCTCGAAGAGCGCCGCCGCTTGGAGCAGGCGAAGCTCGGCCCTCGGAGGCGCGACAAGCTGCAGTCCGACCGGCAGCCCTTCGGGTGAAAACCCCGCCGGCACGGAGAGCGCAGGGCAACCGAGCACCGTGATCCGCGTGCAGGCGCGCATCCATTCGATGTAGCTGGTCATCGGGACCCCTGCGACCTGAGCAGGGAATTCGAGCTCGGCCGGGAACGGGAGCACCTGCGTGGCCGGGCAAGCGAGCAGGTCCCACCGCGAGAAGAAGCGCCGCGCCCGCTGCAGGAGGGTGCCCCAGGTCCGCCAGGCGGCCGCCACCTCCTCCCCCGTCTGGCGCCGCCCCACTTCGATGTTCCAGCGGACGGTTTCCTTCACCTGGTGAGGGTGTTCGTCGGCCAGGGGGCCGTAGGCGGCGGCCATGGCAAGCCCGCGGAACGTTTCGAAGACGTGGTCGGCGCCTTCCAGGTCGGGCTCGGCCTCCTCCACGGCGCAACCCAGCGTCTCGAAGGTACGGACCGCGGACTCGAGCACATCGAGGACGGGCCGTTCCACTGGCAGCCCGCCAAGAGTGGGGCTCCATGCGATACGGAGACCGCGAATTGCCCGCGGCGCGAAGTCCAAGAACGGAGCCGGGTCGCCGCCGAAGGCGAGCGGGTCGCGGGGATCGTCGCCCAGCATCACGCCGAAGAGGAGAGCGACATCGGCCACCGTCCTAGCCATGGGTCCGGTGACGGCCAGGGGTAGCCACGGCGTGGCGGCAGCGGCCTGCGGGACCCGGCCAGGTGTCGGGCGGAGGCCGACGACGTTGCAGAACGAGGCCGGATTCCTCAGCGACCCGCCCATGTCGGACCCGTCGGCGATCGGGACCATCCCGCAAGCGAGCGCGGCCGCCGCGCCACCGCTGCTGCCACCGCTCGTCTTGCGGAGGTCGTACGGGTTCCGGGTCACGCCGAAGAGCCGGTTGAACGTCTGGGAGCCGGCCCCGAATTCAGGGGTGTTCGTTTTCCCGATCGTGACCGCCCCTGCCGCCCGGATGCGAGCGATGGCGGGAGCGTCCTCGTCCGGGACGAACTCGGCGAAAAGGGGCGACCCGTAGGTCGTCCGCATGCCTGCGGTCTCCGCCAGGTCTTTGTGGGCGACGGGGAGCCCGTGCAGCGGACCGACGGGCCCCTCCCGAAGGTAGCGGTCGTCGAGCTCCCGCGCGCGGCGCCGCGCACCCTCGGCATCGAGGGTCACGATGGCGTTCACGAGCGGATTCCACCGCTCGACGCAGGCGAGGTGCGCCTCCAGAACTTCGGATGCCGACACCTCGCCGCGTACGAGCAGCGCGGCGAGGGTGCGTGCAGGCAGGCGGCAGAGGTCGTTCGTCACCGTTCGTCGATGAGCGGTTGTTGGCGGGCCCGGCGCTCCATGGCAGCAGCCATGTGCCGCATGCGCTCCTGCATGACCTCCTCGTTCTGCTCGATGCCGGACAGGGGCGGGGCATCGCGGAGGCCGCCGTCCATCAGGAGGTACGAGCCGGTCATGAAGTCAGCATCCGGGCTGCAGAGGAAGGCGATGAGGCCCGCGATGTCGGCGGGACGGCCGACGCGGCCCACCGGCGTCCGCTGTTCGAGGGCGCGCCGGATTGGCCCGCCTTCGTCGCCGGCAAGGCCATGGGCGAGGGGCGTGTCGATGACACCCGGGCCGATGGCGTTCACCGTGATGCCGAAGCGCCCGAGCTCCTGAGCCCAGCCGCGGACCATGATCGCCACGCCCGCTTTCGTGGCCGAATACCCCCACATCCCCGGGGCAACGTTGAGTGCGGCCAGGGACGAGATGCAGATGATCCGTCCGCCCTGGCCCAACCTGACCATGCGCTGGGCAGCCGCCTGCACCGTAAGGAAGACCCCCGTGAGGTTGATGTCCACCTGGTCCTGCCAGTCTTTGAGCTCCATGTCGAGGATGGAGCCCATCCGCCCGATCCCCGCGTTCGCGACGCAGATGTCCAGCCTGCCGAGCTCCTGTACGCAGCGGTCGGCAGCAGCCTGAATCTGCGGCTTGGAGGCAACGTTCGCCTTCACAGCGATGGCGCGTCGCCCGAATTCGCGGACGAGCGAGGCCGTCTCCTCCGCTCCCGGAAGGTCGATATCGACGACGCAGACGTCGGCCCCCTCGCGCGCCAGCCGCTCGGCCGTGCCACGCCCGATCCCCGAGCCCGCTCCCGTGATGAATGCGACTTTGCCGGACAGGTAGCTCACGACGTCCCCCCGTAACTTGGTGCGGGCGTAGTTTAGCGGAATGCGAAAGGAATCGAAGCGACGTCATCGCGTAGACTGCGGCCATGATGGACGTGCCTCCGAACTCCGCGATGCCCTCCACCCGAGGGCTGAACTTCTTCGAGGCGGACCCCAACCTCCCTGCGGTCCTCGCCCTTCGCGCCGGACCCGGGGAGGCCGAGCGAGCGCTTCCCGTCCTGCGGGAGCTGGGAGAGATAGCCGGAACCGAGCTCGACGAGCTTGCGACCATCGCCGACCGGAACCCTCCCGTGCTGGTCACGCACGACCGCGAAGGGCGCCGCGTCGACGAAATCGTGTACCACCCTGCCTACCGGCGCATGCAGGAGCTGGGGTTCTGCCGCTTCGGGTTCGCGGCGATGTCCCACCGCCCGGGGGTCCTCGGTTGGCCGGGCACGGTGCCTCACGTGGTGAAGTACGCCCTCTCGTACGTGTTCGTGCAGGCGGAGTTCGGGCTCTTCTGCCCCATCTCCATGACCGATTCGGCAGCGCGGGTGCTCCGCCTCTTCGGACCCGATGAGCTCCGAGCGCGATACCTGCCCGGGCTCACCAGCACCTCGATGGAGACGCTGCTCCAGTCCGCCCAGCTCATTACCGAGCGCACGGGCGGGAGCGACGTTGGGGCGAGCGAATGCGAGGCCCGCCCTGCCGATGGGTACTGGGAGATCTGGGGCGAAAAGTGGTTCTGCTCGAACGCCGGCGCCGACGTGCATCTCGTGCTCGCGCGCCCGCCGGGTGCGCCACGGGGCACCAGGGGGCTCGGACTCTTCCTGGTGCCGAAGCTCCTCCCCGACGGCTCCCGGAACCGGTACGTCATCCGCCGGTTGAAGGAGAAGCTCGGCAGCCGTTCGATGCCGACCGGCGAGTACGAATTCCACGGCGCCGTCGGATACGTGGTCGGGCAGCTCGACCGCGGATTCCACCAGATGGCCGAGATGATCAACGTCTCCCGGCTCTCGAACGGGATGCGTGCCGCTGCGCTGATGCGCCGGGCGCTCCTCGAGGCGGCGGTGCACACGAAGGGACGTTCGGCGTTCGGACGGGCCCTGGCGGACCTGCCGCTGGTGCGGGAGCAGCTCCTCGAGCTTGTCCTGGACGCCGAATCGGCCATCAGCATCGTCCTGTACGCTGCGGCAGCGCTCGACGCGGCCGACGGGGGCTCGGAAGGCCATCAGCGGGTAGTGCGCATCCTCACACCGCTCATCAAGTACGCCGTCTGCCGGCAGGCGCGGAGCGCGGCGGGGCTTTCGATGAACCTTCGGGGAGGGAACGGCTACATCGAGGAGTGGCCGAACGCCCGCCTGCTCCGCGATGCCTACCTGGGGAGCATCTGGGAGGGGGCCGAGAACGTCGTGGCGCTCGACGTCGCGCGGGCCGCGCGGAAGGAGGCGGCACACGAGGCGCTCTTGGCCGATTTGGAGGGGCGGCTGGCGCGCGCCACCGACCCGGTCGTATCCGAGGACGCAGCGGCGGTTCTCCGCGAGCTCGCGTCCGTTCGCGAGGGGTTCGCGCGGTTCCTCGACGCCTGGGACGACGAAACCGAGGCACGAATCACCGCCTGGTGCGACCGCTTGGCGGCGGTGACGTGCGCGGCGCTCTTGGCCGAAGAGGCCGACGCCGAAGCCCGGCAGGGGCGCGGATACCGGAAGGCGGCCGTCGCGCGGGCGTACCGCCTCCGGCGCGCCGAGCGCCGGGACCCCCTCGGCTGGCGCACGCCGCCGGCGTCGGTGCTGCGCGCCATCCTCGACGGCGCGCAGCTCGATGCCCGGGCGCTCGCGGCGATCTCGTAGCCAGAAGGAGAGGACGTGTCTATGGCCCTGTACGTTCGGTTTCGCCGGCCTGACGGGACGACTGGAGCCGGGCTCCTGGAAGGCGACCGTATCCGCGTCATCGAAGAACCCTTCTGGGAGCGGACCGTGCCCACCGGCGAGGTCCTCGACACTGCCGAGGTCTCCCTGTTGCCTCCCTGCCAGCCTCGCTCCATCGTCTGCGTGGGGCTGAACTACGCGAGCCACCTCGGGGGACGCCCGGCGCCGAACCCGCCCACACTCTTCTTCAAGCCCCTGTCGAGCATCGCCGGTCCCGGGGACCCGATCGTCCTGCCCGCGGGCGCTGGGCGGGTCGACCCCGAAGGCGAGGTCGTGGTCGTCATCGGCCGCCGGTTGAAGCGGGCGAACCGTGAGGACGCGCTGGCGGGCATCTTCGGCTACACGGCCGGTAACGACGTGTCGGCTCGGGAATGGCAACGGGCCGACGGGCAGTGGTGGCGGGCGAAGGGCGCCGACACCTTCGGCGTGTTCGGGCCGGCAATCGCGACCGGGCTCCGCCACGACGACATCGAGGTGGTCACGCGTATCGACGGGCGGGAGGTGCAGCGCGGAAACACGCGCGAGCTCATCCTCGACATCCCAGCCATCGTCGTCTACGTCTCGGCGGTGATGACCCTCGTCCCCGGGGACATCATCTACACAGGGACGCCCGGCGAGCCTCAGCCTGTGGCCCCCGGACAGGTCGTCGAGGTGGAGATCCCCGGCGTGGGCGTGCTCCGCAATCCCGTAACTGCCGAGGAATGAGCTCCCGCACGACGGCCGCACACACAGAGGGTGCGCTACCATCGGACCATGGCACGACGCGACGACGGTGACTTCGACCTGGGGCCCGACGAGCGCGACCTGGACCTGATGGACGGCAGCTGGGAGCAACAGTACTACTCCGGTCAGCTCCGACAGCGCGACTGGCAGGCGATCCTCCTGGGTCTTGCCCTGCTCGCGCTGCTGGCGATGATCCTGCCCCTCGTCATGGTGTTCCTGCGGTGAGCGGCGAGAGAGGAGCGCTGGCGCTGGTGGGGCGAGGCACGCCGCTGGACCGAGCGGTCGCGGTATGGTGGGCGGAACGGCACGGTCCGCTCGCCCTTGCCACCATCGACCCGACGTCGGAACAGGAGTACGCCCTTGCGTCCATCGCCAACGAAGCGTGGGCCATCGGTCGGCCGCAGGTTGTGGAGCGCATCGATGCGGCCCACGCGGCCAGCATCACCGCCTTCGCCTCGGAGGTGTTCGACCGCTTCGGGACGTGTGCCGTCCTGGTAGTGAACGCAGGCCAGCGGTCGGAGGCGCCGCTGGTAGAGCTCTCCGCGGACGAGTGGGCGGCCGTGCTGCGAACGAACCTCACCGTGCCGTTCCTCGCGCTCCAGGCATTCGGGCGGCTGATGCTGCGGGAAGGGCGCGGCGTGGCCGCAGCGATCCTGCCACCCCTCGACAGCGGCGATGCGGCGATGGCCGCGGCACGCGCGGGCCTCATCGAAGTCGTGCGGCGGATGGACGAGGCATGGGGCGAACAGGGCGTTCGCGTCATTGCGGTCGAAGCCGCCGATCCCGAGGCGCTGGTCGCGGTCCTCGCCGATGCCCTCGAACGGACAGCGAAGGGTTCTTAGGGGCCTGGCTGGGCGGCAAGCCGATCCACCTCCCGCAGGAGCCCGGTGACCCCGTTGGCGTTGACGAGCACGCACCGGTCCCCCGCGGCCGTCCGCGCCCGTTCGGTGGCGGCGTGGCTGATGTAGGGGACGATGACGAGGACGTGGTCGCAGGCGCCAGCCGCGGCCTGGGGCAACTGATTTCCGTCTTTCGCCTCGTCCGGTCCGAGCCACTGCACCTCGTGCCCACGCGCTTCGAGCTGCGGCAGAGCATGCCGCCGGACGCGCTGGTGTCCCCCTACGACGAGGAGACGCAAGCGGCGAGGCGGTGGGGCATCGGCGGGTGGTTCGACCGCAGGAAGAGGGATCTCCGGAAGCGCGAGGCCGTCTCCGAAGCGCTCGCGGAGTTCACGCCAGAGGAAGAGCACTTCGCCGGCGAGCTCTGGCGGAGGCTGCCCCTGGAGGTTGGCTTGCAGTGGTGCCAGCACCGTCGCGACCTGGTCCGGCGTGTCGACGGTGTCGAGCATGGCCGTGGCGTACTCGATCGAGGCGAGCACGCGGATGCTCCGATGGCCCTTGTTGCACCACTCCGCGAGCCATGCGCGGACAGCCTCCGGTTCCCAAGCCGCCTGCGCGTGTCGGAGCAGCCGGAGGAAGGCCTCGCGGCCCTTGTCACGATTGCCGGCCGCTTCGGCGAGGGCCGCCTGGTACAGTCGCTCCCGAGCTTCACGGCTGCTGGGGATCTCGTTCCGGTCTTCCACCAGCGCGGCAAGGCGGTTGAGACCCGCCCCGTCACTCTCGGCCTTCGCCAGCTCGAGAAGACCGTCGAGGGTGTCGCCTTCCGGCAGCCCGAAGGCCTCGATTCGTGCCCCGAGGACGCCGTGCTCCGAGAGCGCCCGCCCCCACGCTTGGGAGCCCACCAGCGCCATCTCCTGGAGATAGGCATCGAGCGACTCCTCGCCCACGGTGCGGGCTTTGACCCGGCGGATGAGCTCCGACGCGAGACCGGGGTACTGGTCGGGAGCGGGCGCTCCCTGGGAGAGAACCGCAGGGCGGAAGACGGCGAGGAACTCGGCGAGCGCGCGCCGTTCGTCGTCATGTGGGACAGCACGAAGGAGCCGCCGGCGGAGGTTCATGTCCGCCAGCTCCTGGTCAAGCGCGGCCACCAGCGCGAGCGCCGCGACCCCCGCTGCCGGACGGTCGGCGGCCGGCAAGGAATCGACCAGTTGCACCAGAGCGCCCGCTGCCTCTCCCAGATGGGCACGTTGGCCCGGAGGAGCGGCAGGCCACCAGTCGCGTACCTCGGCCAGAGCGGCTGCTCCGGCGAGCCAGCACGCCGCGCCGAGCAGCGCTGCCCTCCGAACCTGGGGCGGTGCGCCGCTTCGGACGATGGTCAACAGACCAACGAGCGAGCTGCCGTCGGGCCCGGGGGCCACGGAGAGAGCCTCCGCCAAGCGCTTGAGGGCCTCCAGGTCCGGAGCCTCGGCGACGATCCAGTGCCAGTGCCGGGAAGCGGCCGCGTCGGCGAGCCCGGCCCGATGTTCCGGCCCGAGACCCGGACCCTCGAGCGCGGTTGCGAGGGCTGCGCCCGCCGACTCGATGTCCCCCGCCTCCGCGGCCAGTGCGTTGGCCAGGAGCGCCGATGCGGCTCTCGCCACCGTCTCGCGGCGCGCGTTGGCGATGCTTCGCGGAAGTGCAACGCCGCTGGTAGCTTCGAGCCAGCGAAGCGAGCGTTCCCAGTCGCCCGCGTTCGCAGCCGCGTACGCCTCGAGAGCACGCCAGGTCGGGGAAGGTTCGATGGCCAATTGCCGGGCGATTTCCTCGAGCGCACTCCTCGGGTCCGTGCGGCAGAGGTCGAGGAGCTCTTCCGGGCGGCGGGAGGCGGGAGCGGCAGGCGCGCCGGACGCGACATCGCGGGCCCCGGGTATCGCCGCGACCTCCCGGAGTGCGCTCAGCCCGTGCTCGAGCCGTTCGAGCCCGTCCGCGATGCGGCGCTCGAGCCGCTCCAGCCGCTCGCCGATTTTCCTGTAGGCCTCAGCGAGCTCCGTCGCGCGCTCCTCGGTCCTGCGGCTCGCCTCGAGCAGTTGCCGGCTCGCTGCCTCGAGTTCGGACCACGTCGCGGGAGACGGGGCGCGCACGCCGACCGGGGGCTGCTCGGCGGGGGCCGGCCACGCTGCCATGCCGGCCGGCCCTTCTCCGGCGTTGATGTAGGCGAAGGCGACCATCGCCACGTGCAGGCGAGTGTCCGGATAGACCCATGCCCGTAGCTCCGGGTCCCACCGGTAGCCGGGTATGCGCTTCGCTTGGTCGCGGTCCTCGAAATGGCAGAAAACGAGGATCTGCCCATCCTGGACCCTGACGGTGTGCGGCTGCCCTCGCGGACAGCGGTGCGCCTCCGCTTCGCGAATGCGGCGTTCGACCTCTTCCTGGACATCCGGGGATTCGTACTCGATGGCAGCCCCGTCGACGAGCCTACGAAGAGCGGGAACCACGGTGCCCGCAAAGCGCTGGGGAATGATCACCGCTCCGCCGTCTCCGGCGTAGGGCAGGGCGCGTTGGAATTCCGCCAGGAGGCCGGCAGTCTCTTCGTCCGGCGTCCCGAGGGAGATTCGCAGGAGGTCGAAGCTCCCCGATTCGCGCTCAACCCTCAGCCGGATTCGATTCGGAGGCGAGGGAGGGCGGGACATGGCGGAAGGATACCCCGTCGTGCCCCGCCCCCGGAATATCCGACCCCTTCCGTTCCTCCGTCAGTTCCCACGCGCAGGCGTAGGTGTGGAGAAGAACCCACCGAAGTCGCTCACGGGATATGGCGGCTCGAACAGGGAGTCGGGCACGTCGGTGCCGTACTCCTCCAATTCGAGGGTGTACTGCTCGCCTTCGACGGTGCCCTCGACGTAGGTGAGGACCGGCTGCTCCTTCCCGAGGCAGAAGAGACCTTCGAACTGTTGAGAGACGGCGCGATAGCAGTCGGAGTCGATCCCTCCGACCTTCCGGCTGCCGGCCTCTTCGACCTTCACATCGGGGTCTTGCAGAACCAGCTCGCTCACGTCGCCGAGGGCGAGGAGTTCGCTCACGTCCACGTTGGCCGTATCGCTTTCGCCCTTCAGGCACATCCCTTGAGTGTCCGCCTTGAAGCAGAGGTAGGTATCGGTGCCGTCGTCGATGACGGTGAACCCCGCGAAGGCGCCGCCGAGCATATCGGAATCCGGGGCTCCCTCGAGGTCCATCCGGAAGAGTAGCTTCGGCGGCTTCTGGGCCAGCTCGAAGCTCCCCTTGATCTCCTGCCCCTCGAACGACCCCCGCAAGGCATAGCGCATGCGGAGCGTCCGCTCACGTTGTTCGGAGACGCGGGCCCGCAGCTCTTCGACCGCGCTCGCCCCATCGCCCCTCTCGCTTGTCGGAGTCCGGCCGGCCGGCGTGGTCCCTGCGGGCGTGCCATCGCCGCCGGGCTGCGTAACTCCGCCGTTACCGGTCTCGCCGTCATCGCCGCCGCAAGCCGCAAGCGTGAGGAGGGCGAGGACGGCACCAGCCCACAGCAGCAAGGTTCTCCGTGCCATCATTTGTCCTCCGGAATTCGTCTGCGCCGTGCAGGAGGCGCCCACCTACCTTCGCCCCTTCCGGACGGGCGTGCAAGGGCCTCGTGTGACTTGTTCGAACGGTCCTACCGAGTAGGCTGAAAGCGGCGGAGATGCGTACGACGGTCATCTGCCAGCGCCAGTCCCTCGCAGGAGCCAGCGGTGGCCGAGGAGATCACGGCCCTGGGCCTCGTCGAGGATGTGCGGAAGCTGCTCGCCGCTGGCGAGTGGCAGAAGGCCGTTGCGCTCACCGCTTCACTCCACCCCGCTGACCTTGCCGAGCTCGTCCTCGACCTAGAGGAAGACGAGCGGCGGGCACTTCTGGAACACCTCCCCAGCGACCTCGTCGGGCAGCTGTTCGAGCACTACGAGACGGACGAGGACATCGACGCCCTCATCCGCGCCGTGGGCATCGACCGGCTGCCGACGGTGTTGGCGGATGTGGCCGACGACGTCGCGGCCGACGTCATCCAGCGACTCGACCCGGACGACCAGATTTCGGTACTCGCGCGCCTCGACCGGGAGGAGGTGACCGAGCTGCTCCGGTACTCGGAGAGCTCTGTCGGCGGGATCATGAGCCGCGGCTTCATCGCCCTCAACGAGGGCATCACGGTCCAGCAAGCCATCGACTACCTCCGCGTCCTCCGTCCGCCGGCCGACCGGGTCTACTACGTCTACGTGGTCGATAGTCAGGGGAAGCTCGTCGGGGCGGTGAGCATCCGCGACCTCATCGTTGCCTCGCCGCGGACGAAGCTCGCCGAGATCGCCCGGCGCGACGTCCACGCCTTGACCACCGATGTCGACCAGGAGGAGGCTGCGCGCACGCTCCAGCGGTACGACCTCCTCGCCCTCCCGGTCGTCGACGAGGACGGGAAGCTCGTCGGCGTCATCACCGTCGACGACGTGATCGACGTCCTCCAGGAGGAAGCGACGGAGGACATGTACCGCCTCGCCGGCCTCTCGGAGCAGGAGAGCGTGTTGGCCCCTGTGGGGCGTTCGATCCGGCGGCGGATGCCCTGGCTATTGGTGAACTTGGCGACGGCCTTTCTCGCCGCTCTCACGGTCGCCCCCTTCGAACACACCATCGGAAGGGCGGCGCTGCTGGCAGCCTTTATGCCCATCATCGCGGGGCACGCTGGCAACACCGGCACCCAGGCGGTGACGCTGGTGGTCCGCGGGCTGGCCATCGGAGAGGTGAAGCTGAGCGACGTTTTCACCATCGTGCGAAAGGAGCTCGCCTTCGGCTTCGTCCACGGGGTCGTCGCCGGAGGTGTGACGGCAATCCTCGCTTTCGTGCTCTCGTTCAACCCCTGGATGGCGCTGGTCGTGTGGGCGGCGCTGCTGGGGAACGTGATGGTCGCGGGGCTGGCGGGCGCCCTCATCCCCCTGGGAATTCGGAAGCTCGGCTTCGACCCGGCGGTGGCCAGCGCCATCTGGCTCACCACCTTCACCGACATTCTCGGATTCCTGATGCTCCTCGGGTTGGGGACACTCCTGCTGGACCGGCTCGCCTAGCGGAGAGGAGAGAACGACTGGGGCGAGCGGAGGGATTCGAACCCTCGATCTTCTGGGCCACAACCAGACGCGTTGACCACTACGCTACGCCCGCCGCGCAGCACTTCCATCGTAGCCGGCGGCCGCCCAAGGGGCCACGGCACGCGTGCCTGCCTCCCGTCAGTACTTCGAGACGTTCGTCTCCTCCATCTGTCCTGTGACCGTGTAGATGATGCGCTCGCAGATGTTCGTGCAGCGGTCGGCGATGCGCTCGAAGTTGTGCGAGGCCCAGATGAGGTAGGTGTTCCGTTGGATGGTCGATGGGTCGGCGATCATCGCCTTGAAGGCCTCTTCGTAGACACGGTCCTGCAGCCGGTCCACTTCGTCGTCCGCTTCGCAGATGCGACGGGCCGCCTCGACGTCACGCTCGATGTACGCCTTGAGGGTGTCGCGGAGCATCGCGACGGCGCGGTCTGCCATGGCGGGCAGGAGGCCGAGGCGGCGTGGGGGCGGCTCCGGGCCCATCATGAGGTTGATCTTCGCCACGCCCTCCGCGTGGTCGGCGATGCGCTCGAGGTCGGTGACGATGTAGAGGACGCTGACCAGGTCGCGGATGTCGGTCGCCATGGGTTGCTGGGTGGCGATCACGAAGATGCAGCGCTCCTCGATTTCGAACCGTTTGGCATTTATCAGCTTGTCCTCCTCGATGATGCGGCGGGACCACTCGAGGTCGCCGTCGCGGAGGGCCTCCATCGCCTCGACGATCGCCTTTTCGGCCATGGAGCCGAGGAAGAGAACCGCGTCGTGCAGCTCGCGGAGTTCCCTGTCGAAGAGTGCGCGTGTCACCGGTGTCCCTTTCCCTTACGGTCAGCCGAAGCGGCCGCGGATGTAGTCCTCAGTCCGGCGGTCCTTCGGGTGGGTGAACAGCTCCTGCGTCGGCGCGTATTCGATGAGCTGGCCGGGAGTCCGCTCGTCGGTGAGAAGGAACGCCGTATAATCCGAGACCCTCGCAGCTTGCTGCATATTATGCGTCACGATGACGATCGTGTACTGCTCGGCGAGCTCCCGCATGAGGTCTTCGATCTTGAGGGTTGCGATGGGGTCGAGCGCCGAGCACGGCTCGTCCATCAGGATGACGTCGGGGTCGTTGGCGAGCGCCCGGGCGATGCAGAGGCGCTGCTGTTGACCACCGGAGAGGGCGAGCCCCGACTTCTTGAGGTCGTCCTTGACCTCGTCCCAGAGGGCGGCACGGCGGAGGCAGCGCTCCACCAGTTCGTCGAGGTTTCCGCGGTAGCCATTGACGCGGGCACCGAAGGCCACGTTCTCGTAGATCGATTTGGGGAAGGGATTCGGCTTCTGGAACACCATCCCGATGCGCCGTCGCACCTCGACGGGGTCCACGTTCTTGGCGTAGATGTCCACGCCGTGGTACCGCACCGTTCCCTCGATACGCACCCCAGGGATGAGGTCGTTCATGCGGTTGAAGCAGCGGAGGAGGGTCGATTTACCGCAGCCGGATGGGCCGATGAGGGCGGTCACCCGGTTCTTGGGGATGGCGAGGCTCACGTTCGTGAGCGCGCGCTTCTTCCCATACCAAAGGCTCAGGTTGACCGCTTCGAGAGCGATCTCCTCCTTCGGCCGGAAGCGGGCAGCAGGCTGGGGATGCTCCGCGGCCTCGGGAGCGGGGTGAGGAGCGGGAGCACGAATGCCGAGTTCGGTCACGGAACACGCCTCCTCTCGCCGGGCGATGGTCACATCAGTACCGCCGACGCATCAGTTCGCGGATGAGGATCGCACCGCTGTTCATGAGCAGGAGGATGCCGAGCAGGACCACGATGCCTGCAGCCGCGACATGCTGGAAATCCGCTTGGGCGCGCGACGTCCAGTTGAAGATCTGGATCGGCAGGACGGTGAAGCGGTCGAGCGGGCCTTGGGGCGTGAAGGGCACGTAGGTGAGGGCACCGATGGTGATGAGGGGGGCGCTCTCGCCGATGGCCCGGGAGGCCGCCAGGATGTTGCCGGTCAGGATGCCCGGCAGGGCGTAGGGCAGCAAGTGGTGGCGAATCGTCTGCCAGCGAGTCGCACCCAGAGCGTAGGAGGCATCGCGGATGCTCGGGGGCACGGAACGGAGCGCCTCTTGCGTGGCGACCACGATGATGGGCAGGACGAGCAGCGCCAGCGTGAGCGCCCCGGCCAGCACACTCCGCCCCAGCTCCATCCAGCGCACGAAGACCTGGAGGCCGAGGAGCCCGTAAATGATCGACGGCACCGAGGCGAGGTTGGCGATGTTGATCTGGATGAAGCCCTTCAGCCACCCCTCGGGGGCGTACTCCTCCAGGTAGATGGCCGCCATCACGCCGATGGGGAGGGAGAAGAGGAGTGTGAAGGCCATCACCCAGGCGGTGCCGTAGATGGCCGCTTTGGCGCCGGCCCGCTCCGGGAATCGGGAGTCGAAGGAGGTGATGAACTGCCAATCGAGCCAGCCCACCGCCTTGAGCCCGGTCTCGATGAGCAGCCAAGCGAGCATGGCCAGCCCGATTGCGATGGCAACCAAGCCGATCCCGGTGGCGACGGCGTTGTAGGCGCGACGGATCCCGAGGCGAGGACGGTACGCCTGCGTGCGCTCCAGTCGGCCCAAGCCTGCAGCCATCTCAGTCGTACTCCTGGCGGAAGCGTCGGACGAGCACGTAGCTCGCGATGTTGAGGACGAAGGTGAGCGCGAAGAGCGTGGAGCCGACGGCGAAGAGCGTGCGGTACGAGAGGGAGCCGTAAGGCGTGTCGCCCAGTGACACCTGCACGATGTAGGTGGTCATGGTCATGATGGGAACCGTCGGGTCGAGCGTGAACCGGGGGTTCTGTCCGGCAGCGATGGCAACGATCATCGTCTCGCCGACCGCACGCGAAAACCCGAGGATAACCGCCGCGGCGATGCCCGAGAGCGCAGCAGGCATCACCACGCGGAAGGCGACCTCCGCCCGGTTGGCGCCGAGCCCGTAACCGGCCTCCCGAAGCGACTGCGGAACGGCCGACATCGCATCCTCGCTCAGCGACGCGACCGTCGGCAGGATCATGATCCCCATCACGATGCCCGCCGACAGACCGTTGAAGAGGCTCAGGTCGATGAAGTGGCGCAAAAAGGGTGTGACGACGGTCAGCGCGAAGTAGCCGTAGACGACGGTGGGGATGCCCGCAAGAACCTCGAGCGCCGGCTTGAGGAAGGCGCGCAGGCGAGGGTGCGCGAACTCGCTGAGAAAGACCGCCGCGAGCAGCCCCAACGGCACCGCAACCAACAGGGCGATGACGGACGTGAGGAACGTCGCGGTCACCAGGGGCCAGATGCCGAACTTCTTCACGGAGAAGAGCGGCGTCCACTCCGTCTCCGTCACGAACTCGACGATGGAGACGTCACGGAAGAAGGCGATGGTTTCGCCGATGAGCGAAAGGATGATGCCCGCGGTGGTGATGGCGCCGACCGCAGCGGCGAGGAACATCACCGCTGCGACGGCGCCCTCCTTCAGCTGGCGCGACCGCTTGTAGCCGAGCTGCTCCGGGGTGAACGGGCTCGTGCGGCCGTCCAGCGTCACCTTTCGCAACCTCCTCTACCGCGCCTGTAGGTAGCGGTCGAGCGTAGCGCCCACTTCCGGTCCGTTGGGGAAGAGGGTACCCAGCACCCGCTGCTCGAACCGCTGGAGCACGGCCTCGTAGATCTCGTCGGGAAGGGGCACGTAGCCGACCTCCGGCGTAGGGATGAGCTCCGTGAACTCCTTCGAAAGGTAGAACCGGATGAACGCCTGAACCTCGGGTCGTTCGGCCGCCTCCTTCCGGACGTAGATGAAGATGGGGCGGGAGAGCGGCTGGTAGGTGCCCTTCCGGATGCTCTCCTCCGAAGGCTCCACGCAGTTGCCGTCCCCGTTGTCGATGGCAACCGCCTTCACCTTGCCGGCGTTCTCGACGACGTAGGCGTAGCCGAGGTAGCCAAGGGCATTCCGATCGCCCGAGACGCCCGTGATGGTGACGTTATCGTCTTCGGTCGCCTGGTAGTCGCCACGGCTGGCCTTCTCTTTCCCATTAATCGCCTGCGTGAAGTAGTCGAAGGTACCCGAATCGGTGCCGGCCCCGAACAGGACGAGCGGGCGGTCAGGGAAGCTGGGGCGGACCTGATTCCACCGCGTCACCTTCCCCTGGGATTCGGGGGACCAGATCGTCCTCAGCTCCTGAACCGTCAGGCACTGGGCCCAGTCGTTGTCGGGATGCACGATGACCGACAGACCGTCGTACGCGACCGGAAGCTCGATGAACTCGATGCCGTTCTTCGCGCACACCTCCCGCTCGGCCGGATCGATGGGGCGGGAGGCGTTCTGGATGTCGGTTTCGCCGGCGCAGAACTTCTTGAAGCCGCCGCCCGTACCAGAGATGCCGACGGAGATGCGGACGTTCGGCGCCTTGGCGCGGAACTCCTCCGCCGCCGCCGCCGTCACGGGGTACACGGTGGAGGAGCCGTCGGCGATGATTTCGCCTGCCAGGTCTCGGAGGTTGTCGGTCGTAGGGGCGTCTCGGAGGTTGTCGGTCGTAGGGGCTTCGTCGTCACCGCCACAAGCCGCGACGGCGACGAGCGCAACGGGGAGAAGGGCAGCAAGGACGAGGCGCAGCATGGAGCGGTTCCGGATGGGTATCATAGCGAGTACGTTCTCCCTACTTCTCGGGGTGGTGTGTGTGCCGGACACGGCCCCGAGGGTAGGGAGAACGTGTTAACAAGCGTCGATCTCCCCCGGCCGACGTGGATGGCGGGAGTTTTTACGCGCAATTTGCCCCTCGTCGGTGAAGTCGGGCCGGCCAGCGCCGAAACTGAAGGCGCAGCGGTCGGATGACGGCCCCGCCCGCCGATTCACCCCTCCAGAGCCGAGGGCTCCCCTCCCGCCATGAAGGACCCCGCTGGCGGGAGGGGAGCCCTCGGCGCATACTGCGAATGGCGCCTATGGCACAGAAGATTCTCGTGGTCGACGACGAGGCGAATATCCGCGAACTCGCCGCCCTCTACCTCGAGAAGGAGGGCTTCCAGGTCGAAGCCGCCATCGACGGGGAGGACGCGCTCGCCCGCTTCGAAGCATCGCCCCCGGCGCTCGTCATCCTCGACCTCATGCTCCCCCGGCTCGACGGATTCGAGGTTTGCCGTCGCATCCGCAAGGTATCCGATGTACCGATCCTGATGCTCACGGCGCGCAGCGAGGACGTCGACAAGATCGTGGGGCTGGAGCTAGGTGCCGACGACTACCTCACCAAGCCGTTCAATCCCAGGGAGATGGTCGCCCGCGTGAAAGCCATCCTGCGGCGGGCGGACGGGCGAACGCGCTCCGCCCGCCAGGTGTTGCAGGTGGCCAACCTCACGCTCGACAAAGCCCGGCGCGAGGTGTACGTGGAGGGTGAACCCATCCAGCTGCGAACGAAGGAGTTCGACCTCCTCGCGGCGTTCATGGAGAACGAGGGGATCGTTCTGACGCGCGAGCAGCTGTTGGAGAGCGTTTGGGGGTACGACTATCCCGGTGAGACCCGGACCGTAGACGTGCACGTCCAACACTTGAGGCAGAAGCTGGCACGGGCGAAGGTTCAGATCGAGACGCTGCGGGGCGTGGGCTACAAACTCGTGCCGAGCGAGGAGTAGCTCCGCCCCGGAGAGGGCGCCATGGGCAGCCTGCAGCTCCGCCTCTTCCTGACGTACTTCGCGGTCATCGCGGTGACGCTGGGGCTGGCGGCGCTCAGCCTCTTCCTCCTGCTGGGCGGATACCGCGACTCCATCACCTACGCCAACCTGAGTGACTTGGCGCCGGTGCTGGAGCAGCAGATCGCCGCGGAGGCACGGAGCCTGGCCGAGGCGCCGGACACCGCCGACGGCATCCCCCCAGGGTCGAGGCTGCTCCTCTTCGTGCGGTCGCTCATCGGCGATGGCTCCGTCAGCCCGGGGGACACCTCCCTGGCAGTTGTCGACGCTGAGGGACGAATCCTCCCCAGCGGGTGGGCGAGTGGCATCCCGCTGGACGGGGGACGCATCGAGCCTGCCCCTTCGGCGGCGAGCCTTCGCCGCTGCACGCTCAGGCTGCCGGAGGGGCCAGCCCTCCTCTGCGTCGCCGTGCCCCTGAGCGAACCGACACGCGCGGCGTTCGCCGAGGCCGGGGGCGTAGCCCTCGTGGTGGCGAAGCCGGCTGCGGGGCTCGGCGACGTCCTGGGAGACCTGATGCCGCGGCTGCTCTTTTCCGGTCTCATCGGTGTGGCGGCAGCGCTCGTTCTCGGGTTCCTCCTCGCCCAGAGCGTCGCCGCGCCATTGCGGAACATCGCCAGGGCAGCGCGCAACGTCGCCCGAGGGAACTACCAGCAGCGCGTACCGGCGACCGGGCCCGCCGAGGTGCGGGATCTGGCCGCGAACTTCAACCGAATGACGGAGGAGGTGCAACGCTCCCAACAGACCCTGCGGGAGTTCCTGGCCAACATCTCGCACGAGCTGAAGACCCCCCTCACGTCGATCCGAGGCTTCAGCGAGGCGGTCCTGGACGGGACCATCGACGACGAGCAGGGCGTCCGCCGGTCGGCGCGGATCATCCGCGACGAGTCCGAACGCGTGCTGCGCCTGGTCGAGGAGCTGTTGGACCTCTCCCGTATCGAGAGCGGTCAGGTTGCGATGCGGCAGGAACCGGTCGACCTGCGGGAGCTGTTCGCGCACGTTGCCGAAGTGTTCGCCTTGCGCAGCGAGGAGCTGGGAGTCCAGCTCATCGTCGATGCCCAGCACGAGCGACTGGTGCGCGGCGACGTGGACCGCATCGAACAGGTGCTGAACAACCTCCTCGACAACGCCTTCAGGCACACTCCGCGGGGCGGGCTCATCCGCATCGCCTCCAAAGATGTGGGCAGCGACGCCGTGCAGGTCTCGGTGAGCGACACGGGTTGGGGGATTCCGGCCGACGAGGTGCCCCACCTCTTCGAGCGCTTCTACCGGGCACGGAGCCAGTTCGCGACCAACGGCAAAGGGCACGGCCTCGGGCTCGCCATCTGCCGGGAGATCGTGCGGGCCCACGGGGGCGATATCTGGGCCACGAGCGAGGAAGGCCGCGGCACCACCTTCGTGTTCACGCTGCCCAGCGCGGACCGAGCAGCTCGCAGAGACGGCGCTCGATCGTCTCCCGGGCGCTGAAAAACGCGCCCCAGCCTCCCACTCCCGCCATGACGATGGCGAGCTTGAAGAGCCCGAGGGCTTCGAAGTAGGCGAGGTCCGGGAGCCGCACGCCGGTGACGTCCTCGTAGGCGCGCGAGAGCGGGGTGACGCCGGGAACCGGCGGCGGGGCGAAGAAGACGGTCTGGAGTGCGGCGTAGAACCCGAGGTCGGAACGTGGGTCGCCCAAGGCTGCGAGCTCCCAGTCGACCACCGCGGCGACCTCCTCCCCGCGGAGGATGAAGTTGCCCGGGTTCGGGTCGCCGTGGAGCAGCCCAAGGCGCAAGTCGGAGGGCCTTTCCCGGCGGAGCGTTTCGCCCAAAGCGACGAGGAGCGGATGCCCTTCGAGTCCGCGGGCCGCGGCCCGGATACGCCAGCCGGCTAGGTCGCAGGCCAGGGGGTCGCGCCCGGCGGCCTCGGGCACGAGGAAGGCGAGGCCCGCGCGCTCCCAGTCAAGGGCGTGAATGGCGGCGAGCTGGGCGGCAATGGCGCGGAGCTCGGAGCCCTCGGCGGGGTACCAGAACGCCGGCAACGAGCGCCCTTCGACCCGAAGCATGAGGAAGAACGGCGCCTCGATTCCTTCGCAGCGGGCAGCGGCCCACAGCGGCCGGGGCACGGGGACCCCCGCGCGGTCCAGCGCCCGCAGTACGCGGTGCTCACGGAGCACGTCGTAGGGCGCAAGGAGACCGTACTCGCGCTGCAGGCGCAGCACACAGGCGAGGTCACAGGCCGCGCCCGCGCACTCGATGTGGAGGTCGACGGCCCAGGTGGCGTTGCTGGCTCCACGGGGCAGGGCGCGAAAGGCGACAACACGGACGGCTTCCGCCGCGGGCAGCCGTTCGTGCAGGAACGCCTCGAGGGCGCTCGCCAGCCTCATGCGCCGACCTCTTCGAGGGCGCGTGCCAGAGCCTCGGCAACCTGATGGCGGGTATACCACGGCTCCCCGCCGGTGAACATCACCCAGCCTCGATGGATCACCGCGAGCTGCCAAAACCAGAAGGCGCGGAACCACTCGAGCCCCCGAAGGCTTCGCCCGAGCACCGCTTCGTAGCGGCGCACGAAGGGCGTCGACCGCGGCTCCATCCACGGCTGGCCCTTCAGGTGGGCGAGCGCCAGGAGCTGGCCGACGTCGAGGCGGGGATCGGAGATGGCGGCCTGCTCCCAATCGACCACCGCGACAACCCGCCCGGCACGGAAGAGGTAGTTGTAGACATTGATGTCGCCCTGGCAGAGGGCGAGCGTGCCGTCCTCGGGAACGCGCCGGGCGAGCGTCGCGAAGCCCGCCGCGATCTCCGGGTCGGCAGCGCAACCCCACGATGCCGCACGGCTCCGGACCGCCTCCAGAGCGGCACGGACGGCGGCCTCCGCGGTCGGATGGACAGCGAGGAAGGAGAGACCCGCGCCTCGCCAGTCGAGCGTGTGGATGCGGACGACCATCTCCACGTAGGCGCCGAAGTCGGCCTCCGCCCCTGCCACGCCCATGTGCGGGGCATCGACCCACTCGAGGACGGCGAAGGGTGCGCCGAGCGGTTCGGCCGAGGCGACGGTGAACAGCACCTCGGGGACGGGGATCGGCGTGCCGCGAAGGGCCGCCACTATTTGGGCCTCCCGGAGCACGTCGTACGGTTCGAAGATGCCGCGCTGGCGTTGAAGCCGTAGAGCCACGGCCCTGCGGGGAGCACGCGCAAGCTCGACCCGGAAGGTAAGGTTCGAAGCTCCACCTTCGACCGGGCGGAGGCTCACCACTTCGGCTTCGGGCCAGCCTCCCCCGCTCCGGAGCCACCGCTCGAACCGGGTCGCAACTTCCACGGGGCGATTATGGCAGGTCGGGACCGTCCGGCTACGGAGCGCCCCCGCTCCGTGGGTATACTTCGCCCGATGAGCGCCTACGACCGGCTGCGTCCCCTGCTCGAACCGCGCGTGGTGGCCGTCGTGGGCGTGTCGCGACAGGGAAAGCAAGGGGCGGTGTTCCTCCAGGGACTGCTCGACCCGGGCTTCCGCGGTGAGGTCTACGTCGTCAACCCGGGCGCGACGGAGATCATGGGTGTACCGTCGTATCCCTCCGTCTCGGCGCTGCCGAAACGGCCCGACCTGGCGATTCTCGTGCTGCCGGCCGAGCCGGCGATCGCCGTGGTTCGCGAATGCGCCGAGCTCGGCGTTCCCGGCGTCGCCATGTTTACGGCGGGGTTCAACGAGCTTGGCACATCCGAAGGGGAGGAGCGCGCACGCCGGCTCATCCAGGCTTCCGCCGGCCGGGTCCGCATCATCGGTCCCAACTGCATGGGGGCGTACAACCCCCGGGTAGGCATCGCGATGTTCGGCGGCATGCCGGCGTTGCCGGGGCCTGTGGGGCTCATCTCCCAGTCAGGCTCGCTGGTGCAGTTCATCGTGACAGCGCTTGCCGAGCGCGGGCTCGGCTTCTCGAAGGCCGTGAGCATCGGCAACCAGCTCGACCTCACGGCGGCCGATTTCCTGGAAGCGTTCGCCGAGGACCCGGAGACTGGCGTCATCGCCGCCTACCTCGAGGGGGTTCCCGACGCGCGGCGCTTCGCCGGCGTCCTCCGGACGGTGGCGGCGTGCAAGCCGGTCATCCTCTGGAAGGCGGGGCGGGCGGCCGCCGGGGCGCGGGCGGCGCGCTCCCACACCGGACAGCTGGCGGGCGAGTTCCGAATCTGGCAGGGGTTGGCGCGGCAGGCGGGCGCGGTGCTGGTGCGGGACATCGAAGAGCTCACGGACACGGTGGTGGCTGCGGCAGCCCTCGGTGGAGCACCGGCCAGCGGGAGGCAGGTCGCCATCGTGACGGGCCCCGGCGGGCCCGCGGTGAGCGCGAGCGACGCCTGCGAGGAGGCGGGGCTGGCGCTAGCCGAGCTCGCCCCGTCGACGCAGGAGGCGCTGAGGCGCGTCGTGGCAGCCGCCGGGACGAGCGTCCGAAACCCGGTGGACGTGGGGATGGTCCTTCAGGGGGCGACGGCGGTGTACGGCGAAGCCCTCCGGATCGCCCTTGCGGGCTCCTCGGTCGATGCGGCGCTCGTCATCGGGGGCGACCGGAGCGACCCGGCAGCCTTCGCCGAGATGCTCATCGACGCGCGGCAGCGGAGCGGAAAGCCGGTCCTGTACGCGGTCGGGGGACGATTCTTCGGAGGCGAGGAGCACCTCAGGAGGCTGGCCGAAGGAGGCGTGGCAACCGCCCCCACCGCCGAGAGAGCGCTGCGGGCCTACGCGCGCCTGGTAGCCGCTCGGGCGAGCTAGCCGGCGGACTCGGCGGCCTCGGGAGCGTCCACCACTTCATCGAAGGGGACGGGGAGCCGGTGCGCGCGGAGCCGCTCGAGTTCCGCTCGCAACCGTTCGATCTCCCGCTGCATCTCCCGCATCTGGTCGCGCATGCGGAGGATGATGTCGACGCCGGCGAGGTTCACGCCGAGCTGGTCGATCAGGCGCTGGGCCTCGCGGATGCGTTGGATATCCGCATTGGAGTACATGCGGATGTTGCCGGCCGTGCGCTTCGGGGTGACGAGCCCGGCCCGCTCGTAGTACCGAAGGGTCTGTTGGTGCATGCCCACGAGTCGGGCCGCGATGGAGATGACGTAGCAGGGCTCGTCGTCGGGAACTGTTTCGTCGAATTCGTATCGTCGCCGAGAACGGGGCATCGGCAGTGGCCTCCTTTCCCTCAGACCGCGGCACCGCTCCGGGCGCGGGCGCGCAGCCGTTCGAGGAGTTCGCGCTCCTCGGGCGTCAGGTGGTCGGGAAGCTTCACACGCACCTTGGCGTACAGGTCGCCCCGCCGGCCGGGCGAGCCGAGGACAGGCATCCCTTTTCCGGCGAGACGGAACTGTTGGCCGTTCTGCGTCAACGGCGGGATCTTCAGCAGCACGCGGCCGTCGATGGTCCGCACCGGTACTTCGCCGCCAAGGATGGCGTCGAGGTAGGGAACTTCGACTTCGGTGTAGAGGTCATCGCCGCGGCGCTCGAACAGCGAATGCGGCAACACGGTGACCAGGAGGTAGAGGTCTCCCGGCGGTCCGCCGGCGATGCCAGCCTGGCCCTCGCCGGCGACGCGGACGCGCGACCCGGTCCGAACGCCGGGCGGAATCTTCACCTCGAGCCGCTTCGTCCGACGGGAGGTGCCGGTGCCACCGCAGGCCGTGCAGAAGGCATCGCGCTCGACGCCGCGGCCACCGCAGACACGGCAGGGCTCGGTGGTATCGAGCTGAATGGTACGGGTGGTGCCGTGGAAGGCCTCCTCGAGGGTGACCTCCACCGGGGTTTCGATGTCCTGACCGCGGCGCGGGGTGGCCGTGCGCCGGCCGCCCCGCTCCCGCCGGAAGAGGGTGTCGAAGATGGAGCCAAAATCGGAGAAGCCGCCGAGGTCGCCGAACTCGAATTCGAACCCGGGAGCCTCGCCCGTCCGGAACCAGTGGGCTCCGCCGGCCTGCTGCTGACGGCGCTGCATCTCCTCGATCTGGTCGGCGTACTGCCACTGGTCGCCGTACTTGTCGTACTTGGCTCGCTTCTCCGGGTCGGATAGAACCTCGTAGGCGGCGTTGATCTCCTTGAAGCGCTCTTCGGCCTCCGGGTTACCCGGGTTGACGTCGGGATGGTATCGACGGGCAAGGCGGCGGTAGGCCGCCTTGATCTCCTTCTCCGACGCCGTTCGAGGAACGCCGAGGATCTCGTAGTAGTCCTTGGCCATGTCGCGCTCACCATACCAGGAGCTCAGGCGGGAGCTCAACCATGGCCCCCGTGAACAACTTAGCTAATGTCATTATCAACTCTCTTGACGCCGCGGTGAAGGCTCGCTATCCTTCGTGGCGGAAGGAAACCCGAAGGAGGTGATGGGAAGATGGCCACGACCCTCACGCGCTGGGATCCGTTCGCCGAGCTCGGCACGCTGCGGCAGATGATGGACCGCATGTTCGAGAACTTCACCCGTATGCCGCTCTGGCGGCCGAGCGAGGACGGCCTCGAGGTTGCCACCCTGCCGGTCGATGTCATCGAGACGAAGGACGCCTACTTGGTGAAGGCGGCTGTGCCGGGCGTCGACCCGAAGGACGTGCACATCGAGGTCGATGAGGACGTGCTCACCATCCGCGGCGAGTTCGCCAAGGAGGCGGAGCACGAAGAGCAGAACGTCATCCGCCGCGAGCTGCAGTACGGCGCCTTCCAGCGCTCGCTCCGCCTGCCGCCGACGGTGGACGTGGAGCGGGCCGAGGCGAAGTTTGAGCACGGCATGCTCCACATCCGCTTGCCGAAGAAGCCCGAGGCCCGCACCCGGACTATCCGCATCACGCCGGTGGTGGAAGGCGAGCACAAGAACGGCGCCCAGAGCTGAGGCAGCCTCTCCCGATGCCAATTGAGGGCGGCAGCGAGGCGACTGCCGCCCTCTTTCCTTCCCCACGGCGATGCCCGCGATTCCGTTGCAGGACGGGCGACGGAGTAGTTTCCTGTTCGCAGAGGGGAGCGTAGCATCGAGTGATCGAACTTCAGGCCATCGGCATGCGGACGGCAAACTACATCTTCGCCGTGACCTCCCTCGTCCTCGGCGTGCTCCTCATCCTCTTCATGCTCACCCAGACGACGAGTTGGAACATCGGCTTCGCCATCGGCATCGTGCTGGTGTTCAACGGGGTCGTCCGGCTGTGGTTTGCGCGCGATGATCGGTAGAGGGTTCCTGCAGCCGGAACGCGGAACCGTTGGCGCGGTAGTGCAGCTACCAAGGAAGCTGCTGGTCCCTGTAGTGGAATCGGTGGCCAGCCTCGAAGCGCTTGCAGTTGCGTGTGCGATCGCCAGGGCTCAGCGGGGGACCTCGGTCCACGTCGTCCACGTCATCGAAGTGCTCCGTTCGCTGCCGCTCACAGCCGAGATGGAGACGGAGGCTCAGCACGGGGAGCAGGTGCTGCGGCGGGCAGCGGACCTCGCCAGCCAGCTCGAATGTCGCGTCACCACCGAACTCCTCCAGGCGCGCGATGCCGGCGTCGCCATCGTCGAAGAGGCGGAGCGGATCGGCGCCGATGCCATCGTCCTGGCCGTCGGCTACAAGCGACTCATCGGGGAGTTCCAAACGGGGCGGACGGTCGATTACGTGTTCCGTCACGCACCATGCCAGGTGTGGCTCATCCGGCGCGAGCTGCCGAAGGAGCGGCGCCCTGGACCACGGAGCGAACCATGAGGGAGGTGCGGCTGCGGTGAAGGTCGTCATCATGGGGTGTGGACGGCTCGGCGCCCGCCTTGCCGCCACACTCGACCAGAACGGGCACGAGGTCACGATCCTCGACGTGAACAGCGCAGCCTTCCGCAGGCTGCCGCCAACCTTCAGAGGGACGAGGGCCGTCGGGAACGGCATGGACGCCGAGACACTCGAGCGGGTCGGGATCCGAGAGGCACAGGCGTTCATCGCCGTGACCCAGGGCGACAACCGGAACTACTTCGCCAGCCAGCTCGCGCGGGAGGTCTTCCGGGTTCCCCGCGTCCTTTGCCGCATCTACGATCCCCAGCGGGCCGAACTCTTCCGCGAGCTCGGCATCGAAACGTATAGCCCCACAAGCGTCGGCGCGGACATCCTGGTAGGGATGCTCCTCGCCGAGCGGCCCCCTCGGAGCTCGTAGATGTACATCATCATCGCCGGCGGAGGAAAGGTCGGGTACTACCTAGCGGAGGAGCTCCTCCGCTCCAACAACGAGGTCCTCGTCATCGAGTCCGACGCGCAACGGGCGGCCTTCCTCTCCGAGGCGCTTTCGGCCGATGTCCTCCACGGGGACGCGTGCGAAGTCGCGACCCTCGACGCGGCCGGCATCTCCCGCGCCGACTTGGTTGCCGCCGTGACCGGCGACGACGAGGACAACCTCGTCATCTGCGAGATCGCGCGCCTCCGGAACGTCCCCCGCACCATCGCTCGGGTGAACAACCCCCGGAACGAAGAGCTCTTCAAGCGACGCGGCATCGAGACCACCGTCTCCGCCACGCAGGCCATCCTCGCTCAGATCGAGCAGGAGCTTCCCACCGCCGACGTTATCCCGCTCCTGCAGCTGCAGAGCGGCCTCGAGCTGGTGGAGCTGCGCCTCCCCGACACGTCGCCGGTCGTCGGCCGTTCGGTTCGGGAGGTGCTCCTGCCGCCCGAGTCGCTCATCTGTCTCGTCGTCGACCCCGGGGGCGTTCCCCGCATCCCGAGCGGTGACACCCGCCTCCACGCCGGCGACGCGCTGGTGGTGGTGACGCGCCGCGAGGCGCTCGAAATGCTGCGCGAGGCCGTAGTCGGCACGGCACATGGGTTGGACACATGAGCGGCGCGAAGCGGGTGGCGTATCTCGGTCCCCCGGGCACATTCGGCGAGGAGGCGGCGCTCCGCTACGCCCCGGAGAGCGAACTCCTGCCGTTCCCGTCGCACGCCGCGGTGGCGGCGGCGGTGGAGTCGGGCATGGCCGACGTGGGCGTGGTCGCGATCGAAAACTCCCTCAACGGCTCCGTCGCCGAGACACTCGACATCCTGATCCACGATACGACTCTGCAAATCATCGACGAGCTCCTCCTGCCCATCGTCCACAACCTCGTGGTGAAGCCGGGCACCCGGGCGGATCGAATTCGGGTCATCTACTCCCACCCCCAGGCGCTGGGGCAGTGCCGGCAGTTCCTCGAACGCTGCTTCCCCAACGCCCAGCTCGAGGCCGCACTCTCCACCGCTCACGCCGTCGAGCTCGCCCTCAAGCACGACCACGATGCGGCAGCCATCGCGACGGTCCGCGCCGCTGAGCTGGCGGGCGCGGAAGTGCTCGCCCGGTCGATTCAGGACGCCCGCAACAACGTCACCCGCTTCGTGGTCTTGGGGACCGAGCGGCGTCCGCCCACGGGCTTCGACCGCACCTCGATCGCCTTCACCTTCGCCGATGACCGCCCCGGCCTCCTCGCCAGCGTGCTGAACGAGTTCGCCGCGCGGTCCATTAACTGCACGAAGCTGGAGAGCCGACCCACCAAGGCGGTGTTCGGCGAGTACGTCTTCCTCATCGACTTCGAGGGGCACCAGGACGACCCGCCCTGTCGGGATGTCCTCGATGCGATCCGGCCGAAGTGCGCGATGCTGAAGGTCTTCGGGAGCTACCCCCGCTGGCGCGGCTGAACCCCGCTCAGAACGTGAAGAAGTCCGGCCAAGACTCGCAGGTCACGGAGTCGAAGCCAGGGCCGCCGTAGCAAACGTCGTAACCTGCGCCCCCGTTGATCGTGTCGGCCCCGGGCCCACCGAGAATGACGTCGTCCCCGCCGTCACCCCTCAGGTTGTCGTTCCCGCCGCCGCCCACGATGCAGTCCGACCCGCCGCCACCGGCGATGGAATCGGCGGTTGGCCCGCCGAGGATGAGATCGTTCGCGTTGCTTCCGTTGACCGTTCCGGAGCCCACGATCAGGTTCGTCACCATGATTCCGGCGCACTGGGCCGGCTTCAGGTCGTTCGGGGTAACGGCGAACTGGGAGAGCGAGGCCCGCGAACCGGCGACGGTGGAATTCGCGGCGCTGCCTGCCACGGCCACGAACCCCGCGAAGGCGAACCCGAGCCAGCCCGTGGCCCGAGCCAGCCGCACCCTCACGCCGCGCGCCCTTTCTGTCCACGTTCGAGCCGCACCGCCGGCGCGACTTGGAAGCGGTAGAGGTCGAGGCCATCGGCCACCGCATACCACGCGGCCCGTCCCTCGGATGCACAGAGGATAACCGTCCCGAGCTGGTCGGCGATGCGCGCGAGGTCGTCGAAGGAGAACACGTCGATGACCCTCGTGGCCGGACCGAGGGGCAGTTCGCGGACGGCCACGAGCCGCTCCCGGTGGCGCGCGGTGAGCGGGAAGGCGTCGCCTCGCCGCCGCCGGGCCGCCGCAGCCGACACGGCGCCCACCACCACCAGCCCGAGCCCGGCGAGCGCGCCACCGACGGTGCGAGCGAGGGGCACCGGAACGTCCCAGGCGAAGACCCGGAAGCCGTTCGTCACCGTTCGCACGCTCTCGAACATCCGCTGCACCGATGGCTGGAACGGGTCGGCGTCGCCCTGCGGCCACTGCAACACGAGCTGGAAGGGGTCGAGCGCGAACCTCATCGAAGCCGTGTAGGTGTCTTCGAAGGGTTTGCCCGCGAGCGTCCCCCGCAGCGTGACACGCTCCTCGAAGGTGAGGGAGTACTCTCGCGACCGGACTCCGGTGCTCGTTTCCAGCGCGTCGATGAGGCGCTGCACGTCGGCGAGCACGAGAACGCGCTCGAGGCTGGCCTTCCCGCCGGCAAGCGGCTGGGGGGACCCGAGGGGGATCTCGCGCCGCCAGCCGTACTCGTTGCCCACGATCGCGACCAAGGCCGCTTCGCCCTCGACCGCGGCCTTGGCCGCCGAGCGGAACTCGTAGCCGGCGCGAACGGTTACCGAGTCGGAGAGGGCGCGGAAGACGGGCTCGCCCGGCCGCGGCTCGCTCCCGTCGTAGACGAGGCCTTCCGGCGCCGTCGCCGAATAGGCGAAGGAGGCTGCGTGCTCGTAGGGCGTGAACTCGGTCGCGTTGCGAGTCGGGGGATGGGCGAATCCCGCGGCGGCGAGGGCGAATCCGCCCAGGAGAAGGACCGCGCCCACGAGCAGCGCATCCTGCCACTTCTGCCACAGGGCTGTCATCGGTTTCCTCCGGAATCGAGAATGGCCGCGGCGAGCGCCGCCGACGGCCGTCGGCGGCGGCGCGGCGCGGCCGCCGCCGGCCACAAGGCGCCCGCCGCGGCCAGGGCGGTGAGGGCGGCGAAGGGGACGGGCTGCCGGAGCGCAAGCAACCAGCGGCCGACGCTGGGGACATGGAACCAGAGCCGGCCTGCTAACTCCGCCTGCACCGGCTGGTACCCGTCGGTGAAGTCGTTGTTGTCGCCGCGGAAGACGAACCGCTCCCCCTCGCGGCCGATGATGCGGTGGACGACGAGCCCGACCTCCGGGTGGCGGTACGCGGCCACGTCGCCAACGCGGTATTCCGGGGTCTCCCGCGTCACCACCAGGTCTCCGGCCGAAAAGGTCGGCTCCATGGAGTTCCCGCGGATGACGACGTACCCCACGGCGCCGCCGAACTGCGCCGGCGCGAAGACGGCCCAGGCCGCCAGTCCGCCGACGATAGCGGCTGCGGCGGCGAACGTGCGAAGCAGCACTCCTCCCCACATCGCTGCGCACTCCTCCCAGAGGCGGCGGCCCCGCGCTCCGGCTTCTCGCTGGTAAGTTCGGCCGGTGGATGGCGCGTAACAGGGTGGACCGCCACTGTTCCGCACCTTTCACCGTTGCTCCCCCGAACTGGCGCTCCGGGGCCGGAGGCGGCCGCCGTCCACTGCGGCCCGCCTCCGGCCGGCGGTCAGCGCCAGGACGGCGAAGCGGCAACCGTGGCGCAACCGAAGGCGGGCCGGTCGGTGACCGGCCCGCCTCTACGGTGGGTTGGCGGGAGCCGCGCGTCAGTCAGCCGCCACGACGCGGAGGCTCGTCACAGGCAGAACCGGGACATCCGGCGAAAAGTCGCACGACCAGTTGTTTCCGCCCGTGTTCGTGCAGCTGGTCCAGCTCGAGCCGTTATCAACCGAGGCGTAGACATCCCCGGCCGTAGCATCGAGCGTGAAGCTGACGCTGTCGATGTTGGCAGGGTTCGCCGCGGCGAGGTTGTAATTGATGTTCGAAACGGTGTAGCCGCTCACGGTACCGGAGCCGTCGCCGGCGCGAGAGCCTGGGACCGTGTTGCTGGCCGCGAAGCCGAAGGCCGCCACGGCCAGCGCTGCGATGATGGCGACTGCGAGCAGCCGCCGGGTGCGGGAACGGACCATACTCACTCCTCCGTGTGTCGTCCGGCGGGAGCCCTCCCCGCCGTGGGATTCGCCGGGCCCCGTTCGGGGCTCCTATGCGAAAGCAACGACCGAGAAACACGCGAGGGAAGAGGTGCAGGTGATCGGTCACCGAGTTGTCACCCGACCAACGCCCCACAGCCCCCAAGTCCCGTGCGCGGCTGCCGTTTGGGTTCGGCCGACGGCCTCAGGGTTGACCCTCACGGCGGGGCTCTTCGTCCCCGACGAACGCGGCGCGTCGGTGCCGCCCCGACCCTCCGGCGGGGCCGGCCTCAATTGGTAGCCACGATGCGGAGCGAGTCGGCCAGTGCGACCGGAAAGCCGCCCAGCGGGCAGACCCATTCCCCACCCGATGGCGAACACGGAAACCACGAAAGCCCGCCATCGGGCGAGCAGGCGACGTCGCCCGCCGGCCCATCGAGTTGGAAGCGCACGGAAGCGAAGAGAGCGGGATTGCCCGGGACAGGCTCCCAGCGGACCTGAGAGACGGTGTACCCGGAGACCCCGGCGCTTCCGTCGCCCGCGCGTGACTGGGGGACGACGTTGCAGGCCGCTGTTCCGCCGGAAACGGCCGCGACGACGGCAAGGATGAGCAGCGCCGGCGCCCCCACGGAGGCCCGCATACCGGTTCCGTCCTCACCTTTCTACACGACGGCCGACGGCTGGGGGAACAGGGGAGCTTGCGACGGCGTGTCGAAGCCGCCACGATCGAGGCATGCAGGCGGAGATCTACCGGGAGATCGCACGGGCCCTCGAGCGCGGTGAACCGCTGGCGCTCGCCACCGTCGCTCGCACGCGCGGCTCCACGCCGCGGAAGACCGGCGCGAAGATGGTGGTCCGCGCCGACGGCTCCTTCTTCGGGACGATCGGTGGGGGCTGCGGCGAGGCGGAAGTGTGGCAAGCGGCGATGGACGTCCTTCAGGACGGTAAGCCGCGCATCGTCACCGTCGACCTGACGGAGCCCACGAGCGGCGAAGACAAGATCTGTGGCGGCGTGATGGACGTCTTCGTCGAGCGGATCGGCTAGGGGGCAGGCGTCATTCCTCGACTGGTGGGCCGAGCGGGCGCACCTGCTCCAATCGCAGCCGCTCTTCGAGGGCCTCGCCTTCGAGCTTCCGGAGCTCCGCCAGTCGCGCCTCGCGCTCCTCGCGTTGCTCCCGCTCCTCGGGAGTTTCGACGACGAGACCGCCCTGTTCGTCGGTGCGGAACGTGACCTCCATCGGGCTGCCGAGCACACCGTAGCGGCTTCCACCGAGGTACACGAGGGGCGAGTGCTCGAGGCTCTCAAGCCTCCAAGTCTGCACGTACGCCTCGTCGAGCGCCTGGACGCGGAGGACCCGGCCCACGTAGAGGTCGTGGTCGCCGAAGCGCGTCACGGACTCGAGGCCGCATTCGATCCAGGCGAGGCAGCCCTCGATGAGAGGCGCATCGACCCGCTGAGCCCGGAAGACGGTGAGACGGGCTGCCTCGATCTTGTTCGTCTCGATGCCCGTGATGCTGCCGAGGAAGGCGACCTGCTTGGCGAGCGATGGACCCGGGATGTTGAGCGCGAACTCCTCGCTGTGCCGGGCCATGAGGCCGGTGAGCCGGTCGGGGTGGAGGACGCACCCCACGAGGGGAGGCTGGACGGAGAGGGGCACCGTCCAAGCGACTGGCGCGGCATTCGCCATGCCGCGCCACGCCACCGTCATGATGACCACGGGTCCGGGCTGGAGAAGCCGGCGCGCGTCCGCCTCGTCGCAGAGACGGCGGACCATAGCACCGTCCTCCGGGGTCAGGATTGACCGTTCCGGTGCGCTCGCCGCCAGCGAAGGTACTGCCAGTAGGCGAGAAGCTCGGGGAGGTCCTCGGGATGGCGCTCCAGCTCTTCGATGAGGCTGGCAATTTCGCTATCCCGGACGTACAGCATCTCCCCGTCTTCGCCGAGGAAGTAGTGGAGCGGGCGATTCAGGATGCGGGCGACGTTGAGCAGCATGTCGATGCCGACCGACCGCTGGCCCGCCTCGTAGAGGCTGATGGCGCTTTGCGTGGTGTTCAGCAGCTGGGCCAGCTGGCCCTGGCTCATCCCCGCGTCCCGCCGAGCCTGGCGAATCCGCTGTCCCAGCATCGCGGAGACCGGTGGCTTTCCGCCTTCGACGTAGGCTTTGCTCATCCTTCTTCTCTCCATTCCTTCCTCAGTATCCGGCGTTGCCGGTGGTGCGTGATGGCCAGGATGCACTCGCCCGTATGGGATTGTGAAATGCCTCGCCGGTAGTGTCCAGCCGCTCGGCCCCGGCGAACGGTGTGCGCACCCAGAATAGTTGGGGCACGCCGAAACGTCATCGTCCGAGCGCGAGCCGCAGCGCCAGCGGCTCGGGGAGTCCCGCCGCCCGAATCCGTCGCTGCGCTTCGCTCACGGGATACGCCGCTCGCCGCAACTCGAACCACCCCTCGGAGAGGTCGAGGAGGGCGTAGGCGGCCCGTGGGTCTCCGTCACGTGGCTGGCCCACGGAACCAGGGTTGAGACACGCCCGCCCCGTCGACGGCAGCCGCAACCGCTCGCCCGCCTTCGGCCGGAGAGCCTCGATTTCGCCGCCACGCTCGACGAGGAGGAGCGGCACGTGCGTGTGACCGACGATCGAGAGGCCCGTGGTCTGGAGCGCGAAGTGCGCCCGGGCCGCTTCGGCAGTGAAGAGGTACTCCCACAAGGGTTCGCGGAGAGTGCCGTGGCAGAGCGTGACGCCGTGCTCCCGGCGCACCTCCGGGAGGGATTCCAGCCACGCCCGGCTTTCGGGGCCGAGCACCGAGGCCGTCCAGCGAGCGGCTTCGGCTGCAAGCGGATTGAACGACTCGGTGCCGACACGGCCGAGTGCGGCGGCATCGTGGTTTCCCAGCACGGCCGACGCTCCCGCCTTCCGCAGGAGCTCGACGACGGCGTTCGGGTCCGCGCCGTACCCCACGATGTCGCCCAGGACCCACACGCTTTCGACCCCGCTCCCCTCCGCGTCAGCGAGGACCGCCTCGAGGGCGGGGAGGTTGGCGTGGATGTCGGAGAGGAGGAGCACTCGCATCTGCGTTCACGGTAGCAGCCCCGGCTGGGACGGAGGCGACGCCTTGCTATGCTGACTTCGTGAACTCGGTCATCGGGACGAGCGAGTTCCTCACGCGGAGCGAGGAGGAGACTCGCGCCCTCGGCGAACGGCTGGGGCGCTTCCTCCGTAGGGGCGACGTGGTGTTGTTGAGCGGCGACCTCGGCACCGGGAAGACGTGCTTCACGCAGGGCATTGCACGCGGCCTGGGCGTCTCCGTCCCGGTGAACAGTCCATCGTTCGTCATCATGAACGAGTACCAGGGCCGGGAGCGGCTCTTCCACGTGGACCTCTACCGCATCGAGGATGTGGAGGAGCTGGACGAGCTGGGCCTATGGGATTACGCAGAGCGCGGCGTACTCGTCATCGAATGGCCCGAACGGGGCGCCGACATCCTCCCTGGCGACGGCCTCATCGTCGAGCTCCGCTACGGCGACCGGGAGCGGGAGCGTCGCTTCACCTTCGTCCCGCGGGGTGAGCGGGGCCGGGAGCTTGCTGCGGGCATCGCGGGCGCACCATGACCACCCTGCTCGTCATCGACACGGCGTCGGAGGAGCTGGGCGTCGCGCTCGTGCCCGCGATAGGGAAGCCTTCGGTGCGGACCGCCGCCGGCGGAACGAACCACAGCCGCCTCCTCATCCCCCTGGTCGATGCGCTCGTGCGCGAGGCAGGAAGCCGAGCCGACGGCATCGTGGTCATCACCGGGCCGGGAAGCTACGCAGGCATCCGGGTCGGAATCGCGACCGCCGGCGGCTTGGCGCTGGGCTGGGGCGTTCCGCTCTCGGGGGTCCCGACGTTGCGAGCGGCGGCGGCGGCGGCGGGCGTGGTGGGGCGGTTCGCCGCCATCCATCCTGCCGGGCGGGGAGAGTGGGCGGTGCAGCTCTTCGACGGTGTGGAACCCGTCGGCCCGCTCTACCCCGCGAGGCGGGAGGAGCTTCCCTCGCTGCCCCTGGCCGGCGAAGGCGCCGGGGCGCTCGGCGGCGCGGAGGTCGGGGTGGCGGAGCGCCTCGTGGCCGCTGCGCGACTCGTACGGGATGGGCTCGCGGGAACGGCCGAGGCCGTCTATCTTCGTGAACCGCACGTCACCCTCTCGCGGGCGCGTTGGCGCCGCGAACGCGCGCCCGAAACTTTCCCCAAGGAGGAGCCGCCTTGACGAAGACGGAACGGACACTGGTGCTGGTGAAGCCCGACGCCATGCAGCGCGGGCTCGCGGGCGAGATTCTGCGCCGCATCGAGCAGCGCGGACTCCGGCTCGTGGGCCTGAAACTGCTGCGCATCGACGAGGCGCTCGCCCGGCGTCACTACGCCGAGCATGAGGGGAAGCCGTTCTTCCCCGGTCTCATCTCCTACATCACCAGCGCACCCGTGGTAGCGGCCGTCTTCGAAGGACCGGAGGCCGTGCGGGCGGTCCGCGCGACCGTCGGCGCCACGAACCCCATCGAGGCTGCGCCCGGAAGCATCCGCGCCGATTTCGGGCTCGAGAAGGGGCGGAACTTGGTCCACGCGAGCGACAGCCCGGAGAGCGGGGAACGGGAGGTCGCGCTCTTCTTCCGGCCGGACGAGCTCGTGAGCTGGGAGCGGGACGTCGACCGCTGGATCATGGAGTAGCGGCCCGACCGTGAACCCCGACGAGGTGCGGTTCTGCCCGCGCTGCGGAGCGCCGACGGCGCCGAGAGCGGCCGGCGGCCGCGAGAGGCCGGTGTGCACGGTCTGTGGCCAGGCCGTCTACGGCGGCCCCGCCGTCGGTGTGGCGGTCATCGTGCAGGATGCCGACGGGAAGGTGCTCCTGGGGCGGCGCGCTCGGGGGCGCTACGCGGGCCGCTGGTGTATCCCCTGTGGGTATGTCGAATGGGGCGAGGAGGTGCGAGCCGCCGCCGCGCGCGAGTTCGCCGAAGAGACCGGGCTCGAGGTCGAAGTCGGCGAGGTCGCCGCCGTGCACTCGAACTTCCACGACCCCGACCGGTTGAGCGTCGGGATCTGGTTCCGGGGCCGGGTCGTTCGGGGCGCGCCGGCACCCCGCGACGGCGAGCTTTCGGCGCTCGGCTACTTCGACCCGGCCAACCCGCCGACGCTGGCGTTCCCCACCGACGGCATCGTGCTCGGAATGCTAGCCGAAGAGCTGCGCCGGAAGAGCGGCCAGTAGCGGAACACCACCCGCCCTTCGAGGTGGTCGAGCGGAACGGGGCCGAAGGCTCGGCTGTCGGTGCTCGCGGCGCCATTGTCTCCCTCGAGCCAGACCATCCCGTGGAGGTCGACGCGGGCGACCCGCTTCACGAGCAGGCGCTCCCCATCCCGGGGGTCGCGAGCGACGACGATATCGCCCCGTCTTGGAACGCGGCCGTGGTAGGCGAAGCGGTCGACGAGGACGAAGTCGCCGGGGCGGAGCGTGGGGACCATGCTCTCCCCGGCGACCTCGAACCGTTCGAAACGGCGAGCCCACCAGGCCAGCCCTGCGACGATTCCCAGACCGCCGAGACCGAGGAGTGATCGTCGCATGGGATGGCACCTCCCGCCAGCCGCCGGAGCGGCCAGCTATCTACGGGTTCGCGAGGTAGAAGGGAACGTCACTGCGCCCCTTGGTCGCCCAGAAGATGTCGTGGATCTCCTTGATGGCGTCGAGCAGCGCCTGGCCGTTGGCCGGGTCGTTCTCGTGCTTGTTCTTCGAGCAGAGCTTCGCTGCTTTCCAGAAGAGGTCGTGGAGCTGCGGATACTTCTCGAGGTGTTCGGGCTTGAAGTAATCGTGCCAGAGGATGTCCAGCTCGCGCTTGCAGATCTCCGCCTGCTGCTCCTTGATGAGGATGAAGCGTGCCCGGGTATGCTCGCTCGCCGGGTCACCAGCAGGCAGGGCCGCGATCTTCTTCTCCATGGAGAGCACCGCCTCAGCGGCGATCCGCGCCGCGGCAGGGTCGTAGACCCCACAGGGGCCATCGCAGTGGGCACGGACCACCCGCGCCGGCCGGAGAAGGCGTTGCAGTGCCTTCATCGTCACTCCTTTCGTTCACGGTATCGGCTCCAGGGCGTTCAACTGCGCATCGACCGCCCTCGCCTTTCGAGTATAGCCCCCGCCCGTTCGCGGCGCTCCCACCTCGCCCGGCACCGAACGGTCTTTCGTTCGAGCCGAAGAATCGCTAGGATACCCGCGCAGCAACGGGAGGGAGGCGGCATGCCCGAAGAGACTCGCCGGGTGGTGCCCATCGCCGTCCGCCGCGCGCTCGGGGCCGACGCGGAATGTGGCGAGCCGAGGCTGCTGGCCGGCGGGGCGATGCACGACTCGTGGGCGGTGACCGCTCGCTGCGGCGGCCGCGACGAAGACCTCGTCGTCCGGGTGAGCCCGGCAGGCCGGGCGGACCACGAGAAGACCCAGCGCGAGTTCGTGGTGCTTCGCGCGGCGCGGGAGCACGGCGTCGCTTGTCCCCGTCCCATCGCCTGGGGCGTGTGCGAATCGGGCGAGGATTTCCTGGTGATGACCCGCATGCCCGGCGACACGAACCCCCGCCAGCTCGTCGCCTCGCCCGAATACGCCCGCGCACGCGAGGCGATCGTTCCCCAGCTGGCGGAGAACCTGGCACGCATCCACGCCATTCCGCTGGCGGCCATCGCCGAGGCCCCGAACATGCGCGCGCCGGCGCCGGGCGAGGACCCCCTGGTCGCGCTCCGCCGCCAGACAGAAGCGGAGTACCGGCAGCTGATGCTCGACCCGCACCCGGCAATCGAGTGGGCCTTCCGGTGGCTCGACCGGCAGCTCGCTGCCATGCCGGCACCGAAGTCCGACCCGTGCGTCGTCCACGGCGACTTCCGCATCGGGAACATCATGTACGACGGGGAAGGGCTGACGGCGATCCTCGACTGGGAAGGGACGCACCTCGGGGCCCCGGAAGAGGACATCGCCTGGTTCTGTACGCGCGTGTGGCGATTCAGCCGCCCCGACCTGCCGGCAGGCGGCCTCGCCTCCCGCGACGCCTGGGTAGCAGCGTACGAACGGGCCAGCGGCCGTACGGTGGACCGGGCGCGGCTCCTCGCCTGGGAAGTGCTCCAGAACATCCGTTGGGCGGTCATCACCTTCATGCAGGCGCGTGCGCACCTGGACGGACACACCGTCAGCCACGAGCTGGCTGCGATCGGTCGCCGGACCGCCGAAACGGAGTTGGAGATCCTCAGGCTGACGGGAGTGGTCGAGGAGGCCCGCCGTGCAGGATAGGCCGACCGCTGCGGAGCTCCTCGATGCCCTGGCCGGGTTCTTCCGGGAGCGCGCCCAGCACGCACGCGACCGCTGGGAACGGTTTCAGTTCCTGGTCGCCGCCAATTCGCTCGCCATCCTCAAGCGGGAGGCCGAGCTGGAGGAGGACGCCATCCTGGCGGAGTGGGAGCGGCTCGACTCCCTCCTCGGTCCGGAGCCGCTCCCGTTGCGCCATCGGGACCGCGTTGCCCGCCTTCGTGAGCGGAACGCCGAGCTCTGCGAGGCGATCCGTGCGGGAAGCTTCGATGGCGAGCGGGAGGGGGAACTGAAGCGCCACCTTTACCTGACCGTGCGCGACAAAGTGCGCATCGCCAGCCCCGACGAGCTGGGCGAGGAAGAAACCAGCGGGTAGCAACCCCCAAAGGAGTGCGGGCATGGACTTCGATATCCCAGAGGACATCCAACAGCTGTTGCGGGAGCTCGACGAGTTCATCGAGGCGGAGATCAAGCCTCTGGAACAGCAAGACGACAACATCCGCTTCTTCGACCACCGCCGGGAATGGGCGCGCACCGATTGGGAGAACGGGGGCGTGCCACGGAAGGAGTGGGAGGAGCTCCTCGCCGAGATGCGCCGCCGAGCCGACCGGGCTGGGTTCTACCGGTACTCGTTGCCGAAGGAGTACGGCGGACGTGATGGGACCAACCTGGGGATGGCCATCATTCGGGAACACCTTGCCCGGAAGGGGCTCGGCCTCCACAACGACCTGCAGAACGAGTCATCGGTGGTGGGAAATTTCCCAACGTTCTGGATGTTCTACCACTACGGCACCGAGCAGCAGAAGCGGGAGTTTCTGGAGGACATCATCACGGGGAAGAAGCGGGTGGCGTTCGGACTCACGGAGCCGAACCACGGGTCCGACGCCACCTGGCTGGAGACGCGCGCCGTCCGCGACGGGGACGAGTGGGTCATCAACGGCACGAAGCGCTTCAACAGCGGCATGCATAACGCGACGCACGACCTCGTCTTCGCGCGGACCAGCGGCGACGAAGGGAAGGCACAGGGTATCACCTGCTTCATCGTCCCCACCGACGCTCCGGGCGTGAAGGTCGAGTTCCACTGGTGGACCTTCAACATGCCGACGGACCACGCCGAGGTCACCTTCAACGACGTCCGCGTCCCGAACGACGCGATCCTGGGGCGAGAGGGGGAAGGCCTGGCCCTGGCCAACGTCTTCGTGCACGAGAACCGCATCCGGCAGGCGGCGTCGAGCCTGGGGGCGGCCCAGTACTGCATCGACCAATCGGTTGAGTACGCCAAGAAGCGGGTGACGTTCGGCGAGCCGCTGGCGAGGCGCCAGGCGATCCAATGGCCGCTGGTCGAACTCCAGACGGAGGCGGAGATGCTCCGACAGCTCATCCGACGGACAGCCTGGGAGCTCGACCGGAAGCATCACCTGGAGGTGAGCCACCTGGTGGCGATGTGCAACTACCGCGCGAACCGGCTCGCCTGCGAGGCGGCCGACCGCGCCATCCAAGTGCACGGGGGGATCGGCTACACGCGGCACCTGCCGTTCGAGCACATCTACCGTCACCATCGGCGGTACCGGATTACCGAGGGCTCGGAGGAGATCCAGATGCGGCGCATCGCCCAAGTGATGTTCGGGTTCGGGCGGCCGCGGGAGCGGTGACGGCGGGGGGCGGTGGCGGGCCGCCCCCCGTATCGTCACTTCACTGGGGCTGGATGAGCCACTCCGCGAGTCCGCTCCCGAAAGCCTGCTGGAAGCGGAAACGGTACGGCGCCTTGTCGATAGGGACCTCGAAGGCCACTTCGCCTCGCGCGACGTCCCCGGGTGCGATCGTGACGTCGAGTGAGCCGCGGAGCTTCGGAACGAAGGTCACGTTGTACGTGCGAGCATCGCTGTCTCGCAGCTTGAACTGCAGGAGAGTCGAGAGGGAGTACGCGTCATCGCCCACGTTCCGCACTTGGATGTCGACGACGAGATACTGGAACCCTGGGTCAGGAGGGAGGACGTCCTCGCTGGTAATCGTTCGGAATCCGACAACCGTCACAACGGCGTCACCTACCTCGACCGAGGTCCCAATGGGGTGGGGCCCAGCTTGGTCCGTCTCGCGCGGGGTGCCCTCCGCAGTCTCCTCGGCCGCCGTTGGGGTTGACACCACGCGAGACTCATCGTCGTCGCCGAGCGAGGCGATGGCGGCCGCCACCACGACCACCAAGAGGATGGCCGCCGCGACGCCGAAGCAACCGAAGAAGCCACCCTTGAACGCTTTCACGCCCTCATCTCCTTCCTTGCGTGACCTCGCCGGCCAGGAGCCGACGCTGATGCCATCCTCGACCCGCGTCGCGTCATCCACGGTCGCGACGAGGCCCGATGCGACGACGAAGCCGACTGTTTTCGATACCTGCTCGAAATGGCGAACCCCCGGAGCACACGCTCCGGGGGCAGCCGGAAGGAGGGTGGAGTGCCTGATGGCCAGTTGCCGGAGCAGCTTCGCGCGCCGACAACTGAGACTAAGTATCAACATTGCCAGGGCGGGTGTCAACGGCAGGCGTCGAAGGACCCCGCGGCAGGCCGGTCGGTGCCCCTCAGGGGCCCTCGAAGCACTGACGGACGCCTCGGCGATTCCGCCCGGATACCGCCATCGCGTGAGCACCCGCTCTCCGCAACGCCGAGGAGAGGACCGACTGCACAGGGGCGGCCATGGGCGACGGCCGGGCGCGCAGCGAGGGGTGCGTGGCCACGGAAGTTCGAGGTCCTCCACCACCTTGAACCGGGCTTGCGGGTCTGCGGCGGCGTGGTGCCGCGCCCGCCACGACCGCGGTGGCGCGGGCGGGTTACCACCACCGAGCGAGCGCGCCCCCACCCGTGAGGCCCTTAGGGCTTCCGCTGGCCGAGGCGGGACGTGGAGGCGTACGCTGGTGGCGGGCCCGTAGCTCAGCGGTAGAGCAGTGGACTTTTAATCCATTGGTCGTGGGTTCGAATCCCACCGGGCCCAACGCACGGCGCGACGGGCCTCACGATTCCCGTGGTAAGCTCGGGCCGTGGCCGACGCTCTCAGGCTCGATTCGCTGCCCGAACTGCGTAGCCCGGTGGCCGTCGTCGCCTTCGCCGGCTGGAACGACGCGGCCAGCGCGGCCACCAACGCCGCCCGCTTCCTTGCCCGCCGGCTCGGTGCCCGCCGCTTCGCCTCCATCGACCCCGAGCCGTTCACCGACTTCCGTTCGACCCGACCGACCGTCCGCCTCAACGCCTTCGGCGAACGGGAGATCGTCTGGCCGCAGACCGACTTCCTCTATGCTCGCAACCCCACCGGGCCTCACGACGTCGTGGTCGGTATCGGCGTGGAGCCGGACCTCCGCTGGCGAACCTACAGCGGGATCGTCGTCGAACTCCTGAGGCGTCTCGGGGTCACCCTCTTCGTTTCGCTCGGAGCGCTGCTGGCCGACGTCCCTCACACGAGGCCGGTGAGGGTGACGGGCACGGCCCCCGACCCCGAAACGGCAGCACGCCTCGGTCTCACCGTCTCGCGCTACGAGGGCCCCACGGGCATCGTCGGGGTCCTGACCGACGCGGTGCGGCGGGCTGGTATTCCGGCCATGAGCCTCTGGGCGAACGTCCCGCACTACATCACCACGGCCCAAAACCCGCCTGCGACCGTGGCGCTCCTCCAGCGGCTGCAGGAGCCACTCGGCCTCACCTTCGACCTCACGGAGCTGGAGAAGGCCGGCGATCGGTTCGTGCGCGACGTGAACGCGGCCATCGCCGCGAACCCCGAGATCCAGGCCTACGTGCGACAGTTGGAGGCGGATGCGGACCAGGCCGCGACCGAGGAGCCGTCGCTGCCGCCGGCGAAGGAACTCCTCCTCGACATCGAGGAGTTCCTCCGCCGGCAGCGGGGCGAGCGCGACGGCTGACCGCGCGGCGAGCGACAGCGCAGCGGCGGAGCGCCGCACGCGCTAGATGCCGAACTTCATCCCTAGCGCGCCCTTGATGAGGTTGATCTCCCCCAGGTGCATGAAACCGTGCGTCATCACCACCTGGCGGAGCACCTTCCCCCGGCTCATCTCACCCAACGGGCGGATGAGCTGTACCTCGTCGAGTTCCTCGAGCGGAACGTTCTTGATGTATTCGATCGCGGCGGCGCCGACCTCCCGGCCGTACTCGCAGAGGAGGCCCGGGTCGGTGATGGTGAGCGCGCGGGCGTCCTCGATGCTCATCCCAGTCCCCTGCTCTACCTTCGGAAGGCCCAGCCGGTCGCAGTACCCCTTCTCGAGCCAGATGGTTGGCTTTCGGTTCTGCAGGACGAAGTTGACGATGTTGTCCGTCGTGCGCCAGACATGCCACGCCGAGAATCCGATGCTGGTGGTGTTCCCCGGTGGGAGCCAGTTCACCTGCTCCGGGGTCAATCCCTCCAGGGCCTGCAGCATCCAATCGTTGAGCTGCTGCACGCCGTCGACGAGCATCTCGCGAACGTCCACGAAGCCCTCCTCATGCGTTGCAATTCGAAACGTTCCGGCGCAGTCTAGGGCGACGTGGCCGCTCGCGCCAGATTCCGCCGGTCGGCGTGACGCACCAGGGCGTAGAGTGCGGCGATAGTCGGCGTGTCGACACCGAGCTCCCGGGCTCGCCGCAGGGGCGCGCCGAGAATGGCCTCAACCTCGAGGGGCCGCCCCTCCAGGTAATCGATGAGCATGCTGGTTCTGTAGTCGGCGATGACGCGTGTCTGGGCGAACATCCGTTCCACCACGAGCTGCGGGTCGAGCCGGTGCGGCTCGCCGTGGGCGGCAAGGTCTGCGTTCGCCACGGCAACGACCTCGCGCATCGCCCGCTCGGCGACGTCCGCGAGCGCATCGTCCTCGAGGACGGTGCGCGTCCCGACGCCCCCGGCGGCCACGCTCAGGCCGTTGAAGGGTACGTTCCAGCAGAGCTTCTCCCAACGGGCGAAGCGGAGGCTCGGCGCGACGAGAGCCTCGATCCCGGCTCCTTGGAGGAGGTCCGCGAACTCCTGCGCCGCGAGAGTGTCGCCGGCGACGTGGCCCACGGTCACACGTCCGTAGGCGATGTGGTGCACGACCCCTGGTTCGCCACGGTTCACGCCGACGAAGGCCATGGCTCCCAGCACGCGTTCGGTGCCGAAGCGAGCGACGAACGGGTCTTCCACGCCGAAGCCGTTCATCAACACCACCAGGCGGGTATCCGGGCCGACGGCGGGAGCGCAGAGGTCGGGCGCGACATCCAAGGCCGTCGCCTTCAGCGAACAGATGACCCAATCGGCTCGCCCTGCCTCGGACGCGTCGGCAACCGCACGGGCTTGTTCGAGGCGGAAGCTGCCTTCCGGGCTCTCGACGAGCAACCCCCGCTCCCGGAGCGCGGCCCGATCGCGCCGGGCGACGAAAACGACTTCGTGGCCCGCGCGTTGCAACCGCGCACCGTAGAAGAGACCGACAGCCCCCGAACCGACGACGACAATCCGGGCCACGGCGGGAGCATAGCGAAGGGCGCGCTGGGGCGGTAGCGTGCGCGGATTGACGGGGACGAACGGCCGTGGGAGGATTGTAAAGGTTTAGTGAGGGATAGGAGATGTCGGAGGGCGAATCGACACCTGCGTGGCTCACGCTCGGGGCGGCAAGCCGCCTTCTCGGCGTGAGCGAATCGACGATCCGGCGCTGGGCGGACAGCGGTGAGATCCGCTCCTTTCGGACTGCGGGCGGCCACCGGCGCGTGGCGGCGGAGGACATCCGGGCGATCATCGAACAGGGCGGACAACGGGGCGGCAGCGGAGCGGAGCGGATCGGTTCGCTGGCGCTGGCACGGGTTCGGCGCCGGCTGGCGCGGACGCGAGGGACGCCGCTCATGGCCCACCTCCAATCTCTGGACGAGGAGTCGCGGGAGCGTCTCCGGCTGCTGGGGCGCCAGCTCGTGGACCTCTTCGCCCGCTGCATCGCCAGCGGAGCCCGACACGAGCGGTACGCCGAGGATGCCCGAGCGATCGGGAGGGAGTACGGGCGCGTGCTCGCCCAGGCAGGCGTCGGAATCGGCACGGCGGTCTCGATCTTCAACCGTTTGCGGCGCTCGCTGGAGGAAACGGCCTCGCAGACCGCGAGCGAGGCGCGCCTGCCGGCGGAGCGGGCCGTGGAAGCCATCGAGCACGTGCTCGAACTGGCCGACGTCGTGCTGGAGGGGATGGCCGACCTCTACGAATCCCTGATGCCGGTTCAGGCCGGGTCGGCGAGGTCGCGGAACCCGTAGCGGGCGTGCGGACCGACCACCAATGTTTCGAAGACGCCGATGCCGTCGCGTCCGCCCCAGTGGGCCCGAACGATGGTCTGCACGTGGGGATGTGCCAGCGGCTGCTCCTCCGCGATGACGAACTCGACGCCGTCGACGGCGTCGACGCCCACCCACATCCCATGTCCCCACTCCGGGTCGCCGTATCCGAGGCCGCGCATGAGGAACTGACCGATCGCCTCGACCTCGATCGTCTCGGGGTCGCGGCCGGGAGGGGTGAGGACGATCGTGGCCCTCTCCAGGTGGCGCGTCCCCTTCCTGAACGAGATCCGATGCTCCACGGCGCAGTGAACGACGGCCGCCTCGGGGAGCGGGGAGAGGATGGCGCCACTTTCGTGCCATCGCGAGCCGTCGGCCGTCTCCGACACCGTGGAGAGGGTGCAGCGGTCGTCGAAATTGAGCGGCGCCCAATTCCAGAAGAACTGCGGTGGTTCCGGAGAGGGAGCCCCTCGCGCCTCCCGCCTCCCCACTGGCCTGATACCCCAGGAGTGGTCCCGGCTGCCCCACCAGCGTTCAGGCCGTACCTCGAATCTGCGGCCGTCCACGACGAACCACCCCTCCCACGTGCCGTGCTGGGTGTAGCGCGTGTAGTCCATCACCACCGCGCCGACGTGGTTCTGGCGGAAGAAGTGCGGCTCTTCGAAAGGCACCGCCCTTCCCTCGAAGACGAGGTCGGCGGCGAGGCCCCAACGGTTCTCGCCGACGACGAGGCGGAGGCGGCGCAGCGGGTCCAACACCTCGACAGCGATGGGACCGACCCGCGCGGCCAGCCGGTCCTTCAGCACCGTCGAGGCCCTCACCACCCGCTGACGGCCGTCGAGCAGGACGCTGAAGGCCCCGTCGACGATCCCGAGGTTCGGGTACAGGCCAAGGGCGGCGGCGAAATAGGTGGAACCGTCGCGAGGGTACCCATTGAAGAAGTATCGGTCGTAGAAGTTGGTGTCGCTCGTAGCCGGACGGGCCACCGGCCACGTCGTTTGGTGGACGAGAAACTCGTCGCCACTGGTGATCATCCGCGTCGCCCCCGCCGGATCTCGGGCCGATTGTACGGGAGAGGGCTTGTCTCGAGGGGGTATGCTGGAGACGAGCCGTACGACAGATCGCGGTATGCGCGAAGAGGAGGTCTCCCATGGCGCTGCTCGATCGGGCGAAGTCGCTTGCCGGGACGCTAAGCAAGACGGCCCAGAAGGGTGCCACTCGGGCCAAGCTGGAGCTGGAGATTCGGAATCTGGAAGGGAAGCTGAAGAACGAGTACGCGCAGCTCGGGCGGGCGGCGTACACGCAACTGAAGGCGGGCGAGTCGGCGTCGGCGACCCACCCCGACATCGCCGCCAGTATCCGCGCCATCGACGAGCTGCAGGCCGAGATCGAGGAGGCCCGCCAGGCGATCGCCAACCTCGGGAGCGAGGAGGAGAGCAAAAGCCCCGAGGAGACACGCTCCGAGTCGCAAAGCTAACGGACGGCCTCCCAGAGCGGGTGGAGCGCCCGGAAGGCAGCAGCGCAGAGAGCGCTGAGGGCGACGAGCGCGGAGAGAACGTACCACCACTCCAGCCGCTGGCAGTCGAAGGTCAGCGCCGGCATGGCCAGTCCAGCGGCCGCCGCGATGGCGCAGAGGGCGGCGCGGTTCGCGACCGAGCCGGGCGGCCAGAGGTGCGCCCCGCCGGCGAGAAGGAAAAGAGCCGCGAGGGAGGCGCCCGCCGCCAGGGCCATCGTCCGGCGCAGCCCGCTGTCGTCTTCGCGGTTCGAGGCCGACGCGGCGGCCGCGAACCCGGCGACGCCCGCCGCCCACGCTGCCGCCCAGGGTGACGGCGGCAGTGCCGCTCCGAGAAGCGGCGGCAGCACGCCTCCGAGCACGGCCCACGCCGCGAGCTCTGCAGACGCTGAACGCAACGGGCCAGCCTGTGCCGCTCGAGCCATCGGACGCCTCCGCGAATGATGACGTCCGAGGACCGGTGATTGTTCCGAGCGGCTTCCCGCGCGTACGATACCGGCCGTGGCGGAGGGGGTCCCAGCGCCGACGCTCGACCGGGAACGCGCCGCCTGGGCGGCCGGCGCCCGCTGGGTCGCCGGCGTCGACGAAGTGGGCGTCGGAGCGATGGCCGGCCCGGTCACGGCAGCGGCCGTCGCACTGCCCGCCGAGGCTCGATTCCGATGGTTCGCCGAGGTGCGGGATTCGAAGGTACTCCTTCCGCGCATGCGCGAGCGCCTCGCTGCGGAGATCCGGTCGACGGTGCCGTGGGCGGTGGGCTGGGCATCGGCAAGGGAGGTGGACGACCTGGGGCTGACGGAGGCGCGGCGCCGGGCAGCCCTGCGCGCCCTGGAGGCGCTGGGCCTCTCGCCCGATGCCGTGATCTCCGATGCCCTGACCCTTCCGGTGCCGGGGAACGTGGCGCTCGTCGATGCAGACGCCCTCTGCGTATCGGTCGCGGCAGCCTCGATCCTCGCGAAGGTGGCGCGCGATGCCCATATGGTGGAGCTCTGCGAGCGCGTGCCCGGCTACGCATTCTGCCGGCACAAGGGTTACGTGACTCCCGAACACAAGGCGCTCCTGGCGCGCCGGGGGCCCAGCGCCGAACATCGGCGGCGCTTCGCCCCCGTAAGCCAGTTGGCGCTGCCGTGGTAACCGGCCGCCAGCGACTCGGTGCCTTCGCCGAACGGGTCGCTCGGCACTTCCTGGAGGCCCGGGGGTACCGGTTCATCGAGGCGAATGTCCGCCTCAGCCCGGGTGAAATCGACCTCGTCATGCGCGACGGCGATGAGGTCGTTGCTGTGGAGGTGCGAGCACGGCGGGACGCCGAAGGGGCGGCAGCGGAATCGGTCGGGCGGCGGAAGCTGCAGCGGCTGTGGCGTTGCGCTGCAGCCTACGCCGAGGCGCGAGGCGTGCCGCTCGAGCGGATGCGCGTGGAGCTCGTGGCGGTGGAGCTCTCCGCAAGGGGGAGGGTCGAGCGCGTGGAGCACTTCACGGCGCTCGAGATCCCCGATGAAGACCCCGCAGCGTGGTAGGATCGCGGCGATACCGTCGCGCGAGCATCCGCCATGCCCATCTACGAGTTCCGGTGCAGCGACTGCGGCAAGATCACGAACTACTTCACGCGGAAGATCGACACGGAAGTGCGCCCACCGTGCGAGCATTGCGGGAGCGCGAACACGGCGCGCATGATGTCGCGGTTCGGGCGCCGGTACACGCAGCAGGACATCCTCGAGCGGTACGGGGACCCGGCTGAGGGAGACCTGGGCCCCGACGCCTACCGCGACCCACGGCAGATCGGCCGCTGGGTGGAGAAGAAGTTCGAGGAGTACGGCATGGACCTGCCCGAAGGCGCCCGGGAGCTCATCGATGCGGCGCGCGAGGGGGAGTTCCCCGAGCCGGTCAAGGACCTCTGAGGTGAGCGCGCCCCGGCCCGATACCTCGCCGCTCGACGACGTCATCCCACGCATCGTGGCGAACTTCACCGAAAAGCACGCCGCGCGCGAGCTGGCCCTCGGGGCGGCACGGGCGATCATCCGCGCCAGCGCGACCGCGATCCGCGCCATCCATCGGAGGGACTTCGAGGCGGCCCGGGAACGCCTGGCCGAGGCTCGCCGGCTCAACGCCGAGGCGATGGCCGCACTCGCACCCCATCCCGACGTGTACCACGCGGGGTTTCTCCACGACGCTCAGAAGGAGCTCGCCGAGGCCGAAGCCGTCTACGCGCTGGCGACCGGAGGTCCCCTCCCGACTCCCGAGGGGGCGAACGTGGAGTACGCGGCGTACCTCAACGGCCTCGGCGAGGCGATCGGCGAGGCGAGGAGGATGATCCTCGACCGTCTGCGCGAAGGCTCCTACCGCGGCTGCGAGGAGCTCTTGGCCGCCATGGACGACATCTACGCCGCCCTCGCTTCCATCGACGTGCCGGACGCCCTCACGGGGAACCTGCGGCGGACCCTCGACACGGCACGGGGAATCCTGGAACGCACCCGGGGCGACCTGACGATGGCGATCGTCCAGAGGAGGGTAGCGGAAGCGCTCCGTGCCGAGCTTCCGCCGAGCACGGCCGACTAGCGGCCTCCGCCCGACGACTGCGCGGCGAGCCGCCGGACAAGCGCTTCGGTGAACCCGCGCGTATCGAGGTCGCCGCCAAGGTCAGGGGTGCGCTCGCCGGCAGCGATCGCATCGCGGATGGACTCCACCACGCGGCGGCCGAGGTCGTCGAACCCGCAGAACTGCAGGAGGTAGGCGTAGGCCTCGAAGGCCCCGGCCGGGTTGGCGATCCCCTTTCCAGCGATGTCGGGAGCGGTGCCGCCGGCGGGGTCGAAGATGCCGATGAGAGGCTGGTGGCTGGGCGAAAGCGCGTACGACGCGCTCGCGCCTAGCCCGACGGAGCCGACGAGGCCGTACACCATGTCGCTGAGGAAATCGCCGTACTCGTTCGGCGTAACGATGACGTCGTACCGTTCGGGGGCAATGATGAGCTTGGCGAGGAGCGCATCGAAGAGCTCCGCCCGGTGCTCCACGTTCCGGTACTCGCGGGCGACTTCAGCCACCACCTCTTCGAACAGGCCATCGGTGGCGACTTGGATCGTCCACTTGCTCGTCGAGACGACGCGCCGGCGGTGGCGCTCGGCCAGTCGGAAAGCGAAGTGCGCGGCGTGCTCTACCGGTGCCCGTTCGATGACGCGGATTGCCACCGCCGAGTGGTGCCCGATGCGCCGACCCGCGTCTTCGTACGTTCCGCCCGTCGCTACCCGTACGACGTGGAGGTCGATGACGCCCGTATAGTTCCGGGAGACGCCGGGGTAGGAGCGGCAGGGCCGATGGATGACCGAGAGGTCGAGCCGCTCCCGGAGAAGCTGGTTGGGGGAGACCGTCTTCGTCACCGTGGGGTACTTCATCGCCGCACCGAGAGCCCGGATGGCTTCCAGCGCCTCATCGATGACGGAAGGACGGGTTTCCCTCGCCTCGAGGCTCCAGTCCACCGCCCTGAAGGTGACGGGAGAACCGAGCGTCTCGTTGAGCGCGCGGACCGCCTCCCGCAGCTCGGCAGCGATCCCGTCGCCCAGGAGTTCGACGACCTCAGGCACGCGTCCAGTATGCACCGAATCCGGCTACGCGGCGCTCGTCCCGAAGGCCCTCCTCTCGACCGGCCCGGCGAGCAGGAGGTCGCAGAAGAGGAAGCGCTCCTCCCGGAGCACATGCTCACCGAGGAGGACGTCCAGCGGGCGGGGAAAGATGGGGCCGCCGATGACACACGTGTGGAATTCCCCTCGCTCCCCGCAGGGATCGACCCCGGGCGGAAGGTCGGCGAGGAAGGCGGCGTCGTACGTTCGGCCGGCGAATTCGGGCGCGAGCTGGTGCGTGTCGACGCAGGTGACCACGGCACGGAAGCCGCGTTCGATGACCTCGCGGGCGAGGACGGTGCTCGATTCGCCCCACAGCGGGAAGACGGCCTCCCAATCGGCGCGGAGGAGGCGTTCTTCGCGATACCGGCGGACGTCTGCGAGGAAGATGTCGCCGAAGGCGAAGGTGCGGACGCCCTCCCGGGCGAAGGCTTCGAGGGCGGCCATCATCGCCGCTTCGTAGGCCTCGTTCGGGCATGGGTCGGGGAGCTCGACGACGCGCAGGGGAAAGCCGAGGGCGTCCGCTTGGGCCTCCAGCAGCTCGCGCCGAATGCCCTGAAGGCTTGCGCGCTGGTAGCGGGCGTTGACGGTGGTGAGGAGCGCGACGACCTCGTACCGCGGGTCGGCGATGAGGCGGTCCAGGGCGAGGGTGCTGTCCTTTCCGCCGCTGAACGAGAGAACGACGGGTGTTCGCACAGCGGCATGGTAGCAGCGGGTTGGCGAGAATTTCCCGTAAGTTTGCACGCTGGTAGACTCGCGGCTGCCTTCACGGGCCGGACTTTTGCTTCCGGCCGCATGCAGGCACCAGCGTTCCCCGCACCACACCACGGAGAGGGGTTGGCAGGCCATGGTGTTGCTCTGGATTGCCCTGGCGGCGGGCGTCTTGGCGCTCGCGTTCTCGGCGGCCGTCGCACGGCAAGTGCTGCGCCACGACACGGGCACCGAGCGCATGCAGGAGATCGCCTCCGCGATCCAGGAGGGGGCGCGTGCCTTCCTCATGCGCGAATATCAGTTCCTCGCGGCGTTCGTCGTCGTCGTGGCGGTGGTCCTGGCGGTGTTCATCGATTATGACGTGCTGGACCGCTTCGGGCCGCAGCACGGGAGGCTGACCGACTGGCCCCGGACGGCCATCGCCTACGTGCTCGGAGCTATCGCCTCAGGGACCGCCGGTTACGTGGGCATGTACGTCGCGGTGCGGGCGAACGTGCGCACGGCGGCACGGGCGCGGGAGGGGCTGAACCCCGCCCTGCGAGTGGCCTTCTCGTCGGGCTCGGTGATGGGCATCACCGTCACGGGCATCAGTCTGGCGCTGCTGGCGCTCATCTACCTGGTGGTTCGGGACGTCCAGCCGCTCACCGGCTTCGCCTTCGGGGCTTCCTCCATCGCGCTCTTCGCCCGCGTGGGGGGCGGCATCTATACGAAAGCCGCCGACGTGGGAGCCGACCTCGTCGGAAAGGTGGAGGCGGGGATTCCCGAGGACGACCCACGAAATCCGGCGACCATCGCCGACAACGTCGGCGACAACGTCGGCGACGTGGCGGGCATGGGCGCCGACCTCTTCGAGTCGTACACCGGCTCCATCGTCGCCACGATGGCCCTGGCCACGGTGGCCGTTTCCGGCGCCACCAAGTTCAGCGAGAACGCGCCCTTCTCTGCAGGAGCGCTGACCGACTGGAAGTCCGACCCCTTCGTCCTGCCGCTGCTCATCATGGGCATCGGCATCTTCGCCTCCATCATCGGAACGTTCCTGGTGCGGACGAGCGAAGACGCGACCATGGGGCGGCTGCTCTGGGCGCTTCGGACCGGGATCTTCTCGGCGAGCGGGCTCGTGGTTGTCGGAACGGCGGTTGCGATTGCCGTTCTCGACCTGCCCTGGAGCCTCTTCTGGTCGATGGTGATCGGTTTGGTAGCCGGCCAGGTCATCGGCACGGCGACGGAGTACTTCACGGCCTACGAGTTCCGGCCGACGCAATCGCTGGCGAAGCAGGCGGAGACGGGCGCGGCGACGGTCATCATCGGCGGACTGAGCCTCGGGATGCTCTCGACAGCGGTGCCGCTGTTGGTCATCGTCGCCGCCATCTGGTCGACGTACGAACTCGCCGGCCTCTACGGCATTGCCCTGTCGGCGGTCGGAATGCTCGCCCCGCTCGGGATCACGCTGGCGACGGACGCCTACGGCCCGGTGGCCGACAATGCCGGCGGCATCGCCGAACAGGCCCATCTGCCGCCCGAAGTTCGCCAGCGGACGGACGCGCTCGACAGCCTGGGGAACACGACGGCCGCCACCGGCAAGGGCTTCGCCATCGGCTCGGCGGTGCTCACCGCGCTCGCCCTCATGGTGACGTACGCCACCGTCGCCGACCTCGACGCGATCGACGTCCTCCGGCACGACGTCATCATCGGCATCCTCATCGGCGGGCTGATGCCGTTCGTGTTCGCGGCCTTGGCGATGGGCGCGGTGGGCAGAGCGGCCATGGCCATGGTCCAGGAGGTTCGCCGCCAGTTCCGGGAGATTCCGGGGATCATGGAGGGCACGGCACGGCCGGACTACGCGCGGGCAGTGAAGATCTCCACCGACGGCGCCATCCGTGAGATGGTCCTCCCGGGCATCCTCGCCGTCGTGGTCCCCATCGTCGTCGGGGCAGCCATCGACGCCCAGGCACTCGGCGGGCTCCTCATCGGGTCCATCGCCTCCGGTTCGGTCCTGGCGCTGATGATGGCGAACGCGGGCGGCGCCTGGGATAACGCGAAGAAATTCATCGAAGCGGGGCATTTCGGCGGCAAGGGGTCCGACGCCCACAAGGCCGCGGTCGTCGGCGACACGGTCGGCGACCCGTTCAAGGACACCGCCGGCCCGTCCATGAACATCCTCTTGAAGCTGATGTCCATCGTGGCGGTGGTGTTCGGTCCGCTGTTCATCGGCTGAGCGAGCGGTGCCACACCTCCGAGGGGCCCCGAACGTTTCGGGGCCCCTTCCACGTTGAGGGTGGTCCCCGCTTGCGACGCCGTACCTGCCCCCTCACGATGCACCCGACACCACATGGAGGGCACCGTTCGATGTGGATTCGCTTGCGGCAGATCGCGATGGTGGTGGCCGACCTGAACCGCGTGGTCGAAGACCTGCAATCCGTCTTCGGCCTGGAGGTGGCGCACATCGACCCAGGCGTCGAGGTGTTCGGATTGGAGAATCGGATCCTGCCCATCGGCAGCCAGTTCCTGGAGGTTCTGACACCCATTCGGGAGGACACGGCTGGGGGCCGGTACATGGCCCGGCGCGGCGGCGACACCGGATACATGGTCATCTGTCAGACCGATGACCACGCCTCGTTCAAGGCGCGGGTGCGACAGCTGGGCATCCGGTCGGTATGGGAGCGTGACGGAGCGGCGTACTCCCTGCTGCAACTCCACCCGAAGGACACGGGAGGGTCCTTCCTCGAGGTCGATTGGGCCCAGGGCGGGGAGGACCCGTCCGGTCCCTGGCCGCCTGCCGGCGACCACTGGCAGCCCCACGTCCGGACCGAGATCGTTCGGGCGATCACCGCCGCGGAGATTCAATCGCCCACGCCGGAACCCCTTGCGGAACGCTGGGCGGCGATCCTGGGCCTCCCGCTCGACCGCGGGCCGGGGGGTGAACCGACCATTCGCCTTCAGAACGCGGACCTGCGGTTCGTTTTGCCACCGGACGGCCGACCAGAGGGGCTAGGGGGGATCGACCTGGAGGCGGCCGACGCCGGGACGGCGCTCGCCCGTGCCCGCGAGCGGGGCCTCCCGGTAGAGGGCTCGACCCTCCTGTTGGGCGGGATGCGCTTCCGCTTGGTGGGTGGGCGCGGGGGCGCGTAAGGCATCGACTGCGCGTAAATTTGTGAAGAAATTCCTTATCGGGGGTTGACATGCCCCATCCGGGGCTGGTAGGGTTCGCGCTGGCAGGCGGAAGCCTGCGCGCGCTCGGCAACGAGACAACCGAATACTGCTGAATGCGCCCTCGGGCGCAGCGGGGGACCCACCGCGTGGGGTGAATTCGGCCAGGACGCCGATAGGGTGCCCTTCCACCCGAACCCGTCAGCTAACCCCGTAAGCAGTCGGAAGGCCCTGCGAGCGGGTGGCTCGCCGCGAGGGCTTTTTTGCTGTCCTCGATAACGCACCACATCGCGATGCGGAAGGAGGAACTCAGTATGCCTGCACTCCAGGAGGCGCCGCCGAAGCAGTGCCCGAAGTGCCGTGGCTCGATGATCATCGAGCGGGATTGGCACGGGACGTACGGTAGCTGCATCATGTGCGGCTACGTTCACGAAGTGCTGACGCGGCCCCCCATCGATATCGCGGCGGAGGAGGCGGCCCTGCCGCAGCGGCAGCGGCGCCGCCAGCCCTCCCACGGAAAGCTGCGCCTGTAAGCGGCCGCAGGCGCGTCCCTACGTTCAGCGGAGCCCGACCCTAGGGTCGGGCTCCGGCTTTTCCCGGCGTGGGGGATGTCCGGCGCGAAATCATGGCGGAGCCGGAGGGTCGCCCCGGGATGATCCGGCGGTGGAATCAGGGTTTCCCAGGATTCGATCGCCTTCCCCCAGGGATAGACTCCCACTTGCTCGTTGCGAAACCCCGAGGCGCCGGGCTCGCCGGCCCCGACGGACCGAGGAGAGGAGTCGAATCGCATGGGAACGCTGAGCACTACCCGTCAGACTGCCAGCACACCGCTGAGCGCGCCTGGCACGAACCCACGGACCTCGCGCCGCATCCGCATCCTCCTCGTCGATGACCACGCGGTCATCCGCCAAGCGCTCCGCATGCTGCTGGAAGCCCAGCCCGAGCTGGAAGTCGTCGCCGATGTCGAGAACGGCCGCGAGGCGGTGCAGGTGGCGGAGCGGTTGCGCCCGGACGTGGTCCTGATGGACGTGGTGATGCCCGGCCTCAACGGGCTCGAAGCCACCCGCCAAATCCGCAAGGTTTCCCCCTCCACGCGGGTGGTGATGCTGAGCGGCTTCGTGGACGAAGACCAGCTCCTGGAGGCGATTCGGGCGGGCGCGTCGGGATACCTCATCAAGCGTTCGGACGTGTCGGAGCTCGTGCTCGCCATTCAGACCGTGCACCGCGGCAACAGCTACTTCTCGAGCGCGCTGAGCGAAGGCTTCGACCTCACGGAGGTGCTCTACCAGGCGAAGCGCGCCGAGCCGAAGAGCAGCACCGACCCGCTGACCCCCCGGGAGCGGGAAGTGCTGCAGCTCATCGCCGAGGGCTACACCAACCAGGGGATCGCCCGCGAGCTGTACATCAGCGTGAAGACGGTCGAGGCTCACAAGGCGCACATCATGGCGAAGCTGCACGCCCGGAACCGGGCCGACCTCATCCGCTACGCCATTCGGAAGGGCATCGTGCGGCTGGAGAGTGCCGACGAAGGCCAGCGGATGCTCGACCTGGAAGCCATGGCCGGATAAGGCCACACCCGCGGACCGATGGCCCGAGCCGGCCGGGGGATTCCCCGGCCGGCTCTCGTTTCGGCACGGCATGAATCGGGAGCCGCTCGGTGGATCCGCTGCGAAGGTTCGGGAGCACTGGATGGACTCGTCGGGGAACGCTGGCACGGCAGCGGGGAATCCCCCGATAACCGGCGGGGACGGTGGGGCCTAGGGTGGTGGCAGCACGCCCGCGAGGGAGCGCCATGGTGGAGCTGACGCGCATCGACGGGACGCGGTTCTACCTCAACTCCGACCTCATCGAGGTCATCGAGGCGAACCACGATACCCACATCACGCTCACGAACGGCCACCGCTACATCTGCTCCGAGCCGCCCGAGGTCATCGTCGAGCGGATCGCGGAATTCCGCCGGAAAAGCACGGGGTTCGTCGTCCGGAGGGCGAGCTAGATGGACCTGGCCACCGTCTTGGGGCTCGGCATCGCCGTCGTCGGCATCATCGGCGGAAACATCGTCGAGGGCGGCAACCCGATGAAGCTCATCAACATCCCGGGCTTCATGATCGTCGTCCTCGGCACCCTCGGGGCGACGATGGTCTCCCAACCGCTCTCGATCATGCTCGGGCTTCCCAAGGCCATCATGAAGGCCTTCTTCGGGCCGAAGGACCACGACCCAGCGGCGATCGTCGACCTACTGGTAAGCATGGCCGACCGGGCACGGCGCGAGGGGTTGCTGGCGCTGGAAAGCGAGATCGAGAAGATTCACGACCCGTTTTTGCGCAAAGGTACGCAGCTCATGATCGACGGGACCGACCCCGAGCTGTTGCGCCAGATTATGGAGATTGAAGCCGAGGCGATGAAGCACCGGCACCATGGCCATTACCACGCGCTAGAGTTCATGGGAGGCATCGCACCAACTATCGGCGTTCTCGGTGCGGTGATGGGCCTGATGTCGGTGATGCAGCATCTTGATGAACCAGACCACATCGGCCCTGGTATTGCCACCGCATTCGTGGCCACGTTCTACGGCGTTTTCACGGCGAACGTCCTCTACCTTCCGCTCGCGAAGAAGCTGGAAGTAGTGAGCAAGCACGAGCAGGAAATACTCAACCTCATCATCGAAGGCCTCATGTCGATCCAGGCCGGCGACAACCCGCGCATCGTCCGCGAGAAGCTCGAAGGCTTCCTCAGCCCGGTGCAGCGGAAGTCGTCGCAGGAGCACGAGCCAGCGGCAGCAGCCCGGGAGGCAGCATGAGCCGGAAAGCTCAGGAGGAGGCGAAGAAGGAGAACCACGAGCGATGGATCGTCAGCTACGCGGACATGATCACCCTCCTGCTGGCGGCCTTCGTGGTCCTGTACGCGATGAGCAACCCCGACGTGACCAAGCTCGAGCGCGTCCGCGAGTCCATCGAGGAGGCGTTCAGCCCGAACGTGCTCAGAGGCAGCTTCGGAGCCTCGCCCATCTTCGAAGGCGGGGCGGGAGGTGTCGTTCCAACGCTGGCCGAGCTGCGGTCCCGTGACCTGGTGAAGCTCACCGACCAGCTCGGTGAGGCGGCACGGCGTCTCGGGGCGGTTTCCGGCATCCAGATCCGCAGCGACGAGGAGTCGATCACGGTGAGCCTCGCCGACAACCTCCTCTTCGATTCCGGGAGCGCCGAACTGCGGCCCGGTTCGCAGCAGGTCCTTTCCGCCGTGGCAGCGGTGCTTCGCGAGCTGCCCAACCAGCTCCGCATCGAGGGCCACACCGACAACGTGCCCGTGAACAATCCCGAATACCCCACCAACTGGGAGCTGTCGGCAGCCCGGGCAACCGCGGTCGCGCGCTACCTCATCGAGCGAGAAGGGATCCCGCCGGAGCGTGTCTCCATCGCCGGATTCGCGGACACGCGGCCCATCGCCGACAACTCGACGCCGGAAGGCCGAGCGCTCAACCGCCGGGCCGACATCGTCATCCTCTACCCAAGCGAGGAAGACCTCCGGCAGACCCTGACAGGGCGCCCCACGCCGACCCCGACGCCGATGCAGGAGGGCCATCGATGAAGCTGAACGTCAAGGTTCTGGCAGTGGCCGGAGTTCTCCTCGCCGGCGGCTTCTGGTTCTACGTGAAGCCGAACTACCTCGATGCGAAGACGCCCCCTGTGTATACGGAGGAGCAGCTCGCCGCTGCGCCGCGGCCGACGGTGCGGCTCGAAGAGCGGGTGCTGAATCTGAAGGCTCCGCCCACTGCCCCGCATTACGTCAAGACCATCATCGCCCTCGAGTTCGAGGACCCCACGCACGCCTGGCTTGGACTGAAGGGAGAGGCGCTGGCGAAGAAGAACGAGGAGTTCGCGAAGGAGCTGGAACCGGAACTCCATCGCATCTGGGACGTGGTCACCTCGGTCATCGGGGCCAAGACCATCGACGAGGTCTCCACGAGCGAGGGGCGCGAGGCGCTCAAGGAGGAGCTGAAGGAAGCCCTGAACCACGTGCTCCACGACCACAAGGTGGAGCGGGTCTACTTCGACACGTTCGTGACTCAGTAGGCAAGGAGGCGGGCGATGGGCAGCCCCAAACACGTTGTCGCGCAGCTCCTCTCGGAAACGCAGGCCGAAACGCTGGCGCAGGCGGGGCGCGCCCTTTGGGATGTCGCGGCTTCGACCCTCCATACGGTCTTCGGCGAACCGGTGCGCCTCGAGTCGGCCGACGGCCTCCTCCTCATGCCCGAGGAGGCGGCGGGACGGCTACCAGCGCGTCACCTCGTGGTTCAGCTCGAAATCTCGACGTCCTCGGAGCAAGCAGCCGGCTGCTACCTCTTCCTCGAAACCGACGGCGCGGCCCGCGCCCTGGGTTCAGAGGCCGACGACCCCGACGACCAGGAACAGCAGACCATCGTCGTCGCCTCGACGATCCTCGGCCAGGTGCTCCAGGCGCTGAACGCGAAGGTGCTGGGCCCCACTCCGGCCGGTCTGGTCGCCGCGCTGGACGACGTCGTGGCGAACACGGGGGCGGCGCTCCTCTCGGAAGTCGAAGACCCCGGGCTCTGGCTCACGCTCACCCTTGCCCGCCAGCGGCCGCTCACAGCCTACCTGTTCATTCCGGGCACAGCGCTGGACATCGTGGCCAACGGCTGGGGAACCGTCAGGGCAGCGAGCGACGCGTCGGGGGCGGCAGCAGCGTTCTCCGTGAGCCAGCAGGAGATCGACGAGGCCGAGCTGATCGAGGAGTCGAGGCAGCCCTCGCCTCCGCCGAAGGAGCCGACGCCGATCTCCAGCGCCGTGGCCCAGAAGGCGCAGTTCGCCCCCTTGGCACCGCCTCCGGCGACGCAGCAGCGCCAGCCCCTCGACCTCATCGCCGACCTCCAGCTGGAGGTGACCGTGGAACTCGGGCGCACCTCCATGACGGTGGCAGAGGTCCTCGGGCTTGGCCCGGGTTCGATCATCGAGCTGGAGCGCATCGCTGGGGAGCCCGTCGACATCCTCGTCAACGACCGACTCATCGCCCGAGGCGAGGTGGTGGTCGTCGATGAGAACTTCGGCGTCCGCATCGTCGAGGTCGTGAAGAAGGGCGGCGAGCGGGCTCTGGAGGAGGCGAGCTGATGGAGGAGCGGCATCGTCGCCGGCTGGCGTGGATCGCGGGCGCCACCGTTCTGTTGCTGCTCCTGCTCGTCGCCGTGACGACCATCGTGCCGAGCGGCTCCGAGGAGGCGCCGCTGGCTGTCACGCCGCCCACCATCACAGCCGCCGGTGCGCCCTCCGAGCCAGGCGAGGCGTCATCCGGGGGGTTCTCGTTCGGTCTGGGCGATGCTCTTTCGCTCGCCTGGCGCCTCGGGCTCGTCGCTGCCGTGCTCGGCGGCGCGGTTGTCGGCCTCCGGTGGTGGGGGCGCCGGCTTTCGTCGCCGGCGAGCCAGACAGGGTCGCTGCGCATTACCGACACGTTGGCCTTGGGCAGCGGCCGCACCCTGCACCTCCTCGAGGCCGGCGAGCGGGTGTTTCTCATCGCGGCCACGCCCCAGCAGATCAACCTCATCGCCGAGCTCGACCGCGCGCCCGCGACGGCCGCCCTCACGAACGGGGGCGTGTCCGAGGCCGTGCCTGCATTTGCCCGTGCGCTCCGTGTCGCACTTGGCGCCCGGAGCTCCCGAGACGATGGTGCCCTGGAGGTGCGGGCATGATGAGACGGCAGTGGCGGCTCGCGGTGCTCGCGACGCTGCTGCCGCTCGCGGCATCGGCGTGCGCGACGGACCCGAATGCAGCTCCCGCTCAGCCCGTTCCCGCCGACGATCCGCAGCTCGTGGGGACGGCTATCCAGATTCTGCTCCTGCTCACCGTCCTCTCGCTCGCACCGGCCATCCTCGTGATGGTGACCTCCTTCACGCGCATCATCGTCGTGCTCTCCCTGGTGCGGAGCGCCATCGGGGTCCCGCAGCTCCCGCCGAACCAGGTGCTCATCGGCCTGGCGCTCTTCCTGACGGCCTTCGTCATGGCGCCCGTCTTCCGCGAGGTGAACGACGATGCCCTGCAGCCGTACCTGGCGGGCACCATCGGGCAGGAGGAGGCCCTGCGGCGAGCCGAGGCTCCCCTCCGGGCATTCATGCTGAAGCAAACGCGGGAGTCGGACCTGGCGATGCTCATGAAGGTGGCGGGCCAGCCGAAGCCGGAGAACGCCGACGACATCCCGACGTACGTCCTCATCCCAGCCTTCACCCTTTCCGAGCTGAAGACAGCCTTTCAGATGGGCTTCGTGATGTTCGTGCCCTTCCTGGTCATCGATTTAGTCGTTTCATCGGCGCTACTAAGCATGGGCATGATGATGCTCCCGCCCGTAGTGATCTCGTTGCCGTTCAAGCTCCTGTTGTTCGTGCTCGTCGACGGCTGGTCGCTCATCGTTGGCTCCGTTGTGGGGAGCTTCTTCTAGGAGTGCTCGAATATGAACGAATCCGTCGTGCTTGCCTTAGCAAAGGAGACGCTCTGGATCACGTTCCTCGTGGGGGCGCCGCTCCTGGGAATCACGATGCTGATCGGCATCGTCATCAGCATCTTCCAGGCTGTGACGCAAATCAACGAGATGACCCTCTCGTTCGTTCCGAAGATCGTCGGCGTCTTCATCGCCCTAATCATCTTCGGACCGTGGATGCTGGAAACGATCGTGTCGTTCACCGCGACGCTCTTCGGCAACTTGTCCATGTACGGGAGGTAGCACGTGCCGGGGCTCACCTTCACACCGGAGACGGGTTGGGCGCTGGCGCTGCTGTTCATCCGGACAGGCGGGCTGGCGGTCACGGCTCCCGTCCTCAGCCACCGAGCGATTCCGCCGTTGGCGAAAATCGGCCTGGCCGCCGCATTGGCGGTCGCGATGCTCCCCTCAGCGCAGGCAGAGGGCTTGGTGGCGCCCGTCTCCCTCGGCAGTGTGGTCGAAGGCGTGCTCCGCGAGACGCTCTTCGGCCTGCTGCTGGGGTTGGCGATGAACTTAGTATTCGTCGCCCTCCACATGGGTTCTCGGCTCGCGGGCGTGCAGGTCGGCTTCAGCATCGGCGGGGTGCTCGACCCGGTGACGGGGAACGACTCTGCCGCGCTCGACCAGTTCTACTCCGTGCTGGCAGTCCTCATCTTCTTCGCAGTTTCGGGCCATCTGGTGGTGGTCGCGACGCTCGCCGAGACCGTTCGCGCCGTTCCCCCCGGCACGTTCGACCCTTTCGGTCTGAGCGCGGCCGCGGCCGCGAGCTTCGGGGCGGGGTTAGTGGTCACTGCCGTGCGCATCGCGATGCCGGTCGTGGCTGCCCTCCTCCTCGTCGACGTCGGACTGGGAATCGCCGCCCGAACGGTGCCCCAGATGCAGGTCCTACTGGTAGGGCTGCCGGTGAAGGTCGGTGTGGGCCTGCTCGTTCTCGGAGCGGCGATGCCCGTTACGACGTACCTGATGCGGGGGGTCATCGAAGGGCCGCTGGCCGGCGCCAGCCTGCGGTTACTGGGGGTGCAGTGACATGGCCGGAGAGCGCACCGAGGCACCAACGCCCAGGCGGCTGCGCGATGCCCGCCGGCGGGGCGACGTGGCGAAGAGCCAGGAGGTCGCCTCGGTGGGCGTGCTGCTCATCGCCGCCCTCGCCCTGCGCTTCCTCGGCGGAACGATGGCCGGCGAGCTGGGGGCGGTCATGAGGGAGTGGTTCGCCCGCGAGCCAGCGGCCCTCACGCTCGATTCGGCCGCTGGGATGGGGCGGGCCGCGGGTCTGGAAACGATGCGCATCCTCGCGCCGCTGCTGGGCCTCCTGTTGGTGGGCGGCGTGACCGGTCACGTGGTCCAGAGCGGCTTCCTCGTCACGGGCGCGAAGCTCCGGCCCCGCCTCTCAGCCATCGACCCGGTCAAAGGCACCCGCCGTCTCCTCTCGCTCGACGCCCTGGTCAACCTCGGAAAATCGGTCCTGAAGCTCGCCATCGTCGCCGGCGTGGTGGCCCTCACACTTCGGTCACGGGCCGACGACGTCATCGCCCTGGGAGCGCTGCCGGTGGGCGCGGCCGCCGCGCGGGTAGCGGAGCTCATTTTCGACGTGCTGATTCGGGCAACGCTGGCGCTGTTCGTGCTCACGGTGGCCGACTACGCCTGGCAGTGGTGGATGCACCGGCGAGCGCTCCGCATGTCGAAGCAGGACATCCGGGAGGAGCTGAAGGAAACGGAGGGGAATCCGGAGATCAAGGCCGCCTTCCGTCGGCGGCGGCATCAACTGCTGAACCGCATGATCGCCGCGGTCCCGAAGGCCGACGTGGTCGTGACGAACCCCGTCCACTACGCCGTCGCGCTGAAGTACGACCCCATTTCGATGCAGGCGCCCGTGGTCGTCGCGAAGGGCGAGCGGCTGCTGGCCCAGCGGATCAAGGAAGTCGCACGCAAGGCAGGCGTGCCGGTGGTCGAAGAGCCCGCGCTGGCCCGTGCGCTCTTCAAAGCGGTGCCGGTCGGAAAGCCGATCCCCGTGTCCCTCTACCGGGCGGTGGCTGAAGTTCTGGCGTGGGTCTACGCCGTGCGCGAGCGGGCCGCGAACCGGTGGCGACCGGCAGGGGAGGCTGCGCGATGACGGCGAGCGTGCGACCCGCGAGCCCAACGCCGTGGATGCGAGCCCTCGGTCAGACGGACGTCCTCCTCGCCGTGGGAGTCGTGCTGGTCATCGGGATGATGGTCATCCCCCTCCCGACGGCGCTCGTCGACCTGTTGCTGACCATCAACCTGGCGGCCTCGGTGCTCATCCTGCTGGTGGCGATGTACACCGAAGACCCCCTGCGGTTTTCGGTCTTCCCGTCACTCCTGCTCATCACGACGCTCTACCGGCTGGCACTCAACGTCTCGACGTCGAGGCTCATCCTGCTCCACGCCGACGCGGGCCATGTGGTCGACGCGTTCGGCGGCTTCGTCGTCGGCGGGAACCTCGTCGTCGGCCTGGTGGTGTTCGTGATCCTCGTTGTCATCCAGTTCGTCGTGATCACGAACGGCGCCGGGCGCGTGGCCGAGGTGGCAGCGCGCTTCACGCTCGATGCCATGCCAGGCAAGCAGATGGCCATCGATGCCGACCTGAACGCGGGGCTCATCGACGAGGCTGAAGCACGCCGGCGGCGCCAGGCCGTGGCGGAAGAGGCCGACTTCTACGGGGCCATGGACGGCGCCAGCAAGTTCGTCAAGGGCGACGCCATCGCCGCCGTGGTGATCATCCTGGTGAACATCGTCGGGGGGCTGGGCATCGGTGTGCTGCAGCAGGGAATGGGGCTCTCCGAAGCGCTCCAGCGGTACGCGAGGCTCACGGTGGGCGACGGCCTCGTCTCGCAGCTCCCGGCGCTCCTCCTCAGCACGGCGGCAGGCATCGTCGTCACACGCGCTTCCGGCGATACCCACCTCGGAGCGCAAATCGGCCGACAGCTCACCCAGCATGCCAGGCCGCTCTTCATCGCGGGAGCGATGCTGGCCTTCTTCGGGGTGCTCCCCGGGCTTCCCACGCTCCCCTTCCTGACCGTCGCCGGCTTGGCCGTCGCAGGCGGCTGGGTCGTTCGGCGCCAGCAGGAGGCAGAGGCGCGCGCAGCGATGGCGCCGCTGAGCGAGCCGCCGAGGGCGGAGCCGGTGGGGCCCCAACAGGTCATCCAGATGATGACCATCGAGCCCCTGGAGATCGAAGTAGGCTACGGGCTCATCCCCATCGTCGACGAGCAGGCGGGCGGCGGGCTCCTGCGCCGCATCGGGGCGATCCGCCAGCAGCTGGCGCTCGAAATGGGCTTCGTGCTCCCCACGGTGCGCGTCCGCGACAACCTGCAGCTCCCGCCCAACCAGTACGTCGTGAAGCTCCGCGGCGTCGAAATCGCCCGAGCGAACCTCATGCCAGGGCATTATTTGGCGATGGACCCCGGCACTGCCGAGGGCGACGTGCCGGGCTTCGAAACGGTGGAGCCGGCTTTCGGGCTGCCGGCGAAGTGGATTGCCCCCGCTCAGAAGGAGCGGGCCGAGCTTCTCGGCTTCACGGTCGTCGATGCGGAATCGGTTCTGGCGACGCATCTGACGGAGCTCGCCAAGCGTTTCGCACCGGACCTGCTGAGCCGTCAGGACACGCAGAACCTGCTGGAGAACCTCCGCAAGGAGTACCCCGCCCTCGTCGATGACCTCGTCCCCAACACCCTCACCGTCGGCGAGGTCCAGGAGGTGCTCCAGAACCTGCTCGCCGAGCGCGTGTCGATCCGCGACCTCGTGACGATCTGCGAGGCCTTGGCGACGCACGGTCGAACCACCCGTGACCCCGACCTGCTTACGGAGTACTGCCGGGCGGCGCTCGCCCGGCAGATCACCCGGCAATACGCGGACGAGAACCTCGTCCTGCGGGTCATCACCATCGCCGGCCCCACCGAGGAGGCCCTGGCGAACGCCGTGCAGCACACGGAGTACGGGAATACGCTCGCACTCCCGCCGTGGGAGGCGCAGCAGCTCATCGGAGCGGTGGCCGCGCAGGTGGAGCGAGCTGCCGCGATGGGATACGAGCCGGTGATCCTCTGCTCGTCGCGAATCCGCATCGCCCTGCGGCGCTTGCTGCAGCGACGCCTGCCCAATGTCGCCGTCATCTCGTACGCCGAAGTGGCGCCGAACGCGACGGTGGAGGCCATCGGGAGCGTGGAGGTGAACCTTGGAAGCCAAGCGATTCATCGGGAGTGACTTGACGAGGCTCTTCGCCCGCGTGGAGCGGGAGCTCGGGCCGGACGCCGTAATCGTGCGAACGCGGACGCTGCTGCGGGAGGGCGGGCCACCCCTCATCGAAGTCGTCGCAGCCCCCGGCCCCGGAGACGCCGACCTCGAGCTCGCGGCCGCTGTCACGGACTCGATCATCCAGCGGGTGACGGCCATCGACCCCGGGCTCACCGTCGGCGAGCTCGAAGACATCATCGCCCGGGAATCGGCAGCACTTGCGGGCGAGGAGCAACCCGTCGAGGCAGAGCCGCCGAGAGACGAGCCGGGGTCGGGCGAGGGAACGCCGCTGCCCTTCCCTCTCGAGCTGCGGGCGGTCGACCCCGAGCCGCCACTGGCTGCGCAACTCCGCGCAGCCGGGTTGAGCGAAGCCGCCATCGAGACCGTTCGCCGCCTCGCCGAGGGAGCGTGCGACGCCGAAGAGGCCGTCGCCCGCGCGCTGGCCTCCCTCGAGGCGCGCTTCCCCGTCGAGCACGAGACGGCGGTCCTGACCATCGTCGGCGGGCCCGGTTCGGGCCGAACCACGGCGCTCGTACGGCTAGCCCTGGATTGCATCGACGCCGGACGCCCGGCCGTGCTCGCGTCGGCCGACCGAGAACGGGCAGGGGCGCTCGCGCAGCTCCGGGCATACGGCGATGCCCTCGGAATCGCTGTCATCGATTGCCGCGACGGGCGTACGCTGGCGAAGGCCATGAGCCGGGCGCGGCCGGGCACCTGCTTCTTCGTGGATACTCCAGCGAGCGGGTGGCCCGAGGGACCCGTGGACGCTCCCCTCTACCGCTACCTCGCGATTCCCGCCCACTGGCAGGCCGAGGCGTTGGAAGCGCTCGTCGCGCCCCACGCCTCCCTGCCGCTAGCGGGAACCGTGATCACGTTCGCGGACGTCGCCACCGACCTGACACCGGCCCTTTCCCTGGCGCTCGCAGCCGGGGCCGGGATCGCCTTCCTATCCTCGGGTCGGGACATCGCGAGCGGGGTGACGGAGGCGGACCCCGCGACCTTGGCATCGGGGATTCGGCGGAACGGGAGCAGGGAGAGAACCGATGGCCGCCTTGCCGCCACCGCGTGAGGATCGCCTCAGAAAGCTCGGCATCGTCCCCGGGATGACGATCCGCATCGCATACCTCGCCGGGGAATCGATTGAGGAGTGCGTCACGTTGGTGGAAGAAGTCACGGCCGAGCGCATCGGGGTCGCGGTCCCCATCGTGAAGCTCCGGGAGCGTCCGCTGCCGCGGGGAGCGGCGCTGTGGGCCACCTATATGCACCGAGGGCGCCAGTGGCGCTTCGTCACCAAGGTGGTGGGGAGGAGCGAGGACGGCTCCCTGGAGTACCTCGGCACCCCAGCGGAAGTGGAGAGTTGCGACCGTCGGCAGTTCTTCCGCCTGCCCACGGCGCTCCACCCGCGCAGCGTCTACCGTCTCGTGATGGACGGAGGACCGGAATCCCTAACCAGCGAGCGCCCAGCGGTAATCGACTGCATGGTAGTCGACCTGAGCGAGGGAGGGTGCTGCCTGAGCACGCGCGACCCCTCGGTCCACGTCGGGGAACGGCTCGGCATCGACCTGGAGCTACCCCACGTCGGGCAGGTGTTGGCGCGGATGCGGGTGGTGGGCATCGAGGAGCCCACGCGCGACCGACGGAACCGGCGCATCCATTGCCAGTTCACCGAAATCAGCCTCGCCAACCGTGACCGCATCGCGAAGTACATCATCCGCCGTCAGCTCGAAATGCGCCGGAGGGGGCAGCTGTGAGGCCGCTTCCGCCGCTCACGCTCGCCCGTTGGGGGATTTACGGCGCCGCGGGGCTCGCGGCTCTCAGCGCCTGGCTCGGACTGCAAGCGGGCGGGACGCTCGATTATGTCGTGCTCCGTAGCGCCCTCGTGTTCGTGGTGTTCGCCGCTATCGCCTTCGCCGGCGACGCGCTCCTTTCGAGCCAAGGGCCGCGTCCGAACAAGGAGGAGCGGCGGCAGGATTCTCCGAGAACCCGAGGTGAGGCCGAATGAGCGACGCCCGCGCTGCCGCTGCTCGCTTGTCCATGAGCGACCGCGAGGCTGCCATCCGGCAGTATGCGCCCCTGGTGAAGTACGTGGTGGGCCGGTTGGCCATCGGCCTGCCGTCGATTCTCGACTACGAGGACATCCTCAGCTACGGGACCATCGGCCTCATCGAGGCACTCGACCGGTACGACGGTTCGAAAGGCGTCAAGTTCGAGACGTACGCGATCGCGCGCATCCGGGGCGCCATCATCGACGCGCTCCGCTCCCTCGACCGCCTGCCGCGGTCGGTCCGCCAGAAGGCGAAGCGGCTCGACCAGGCGACCTCCCAGCTCATGCTCGAGCTGGGGAGGGAGCCGACGGACGAAGAGGTGGCCCAGGCGCTAGGGATCACGCTCGAGCAGTACCAGCAGATGCTCATCGATACGAGCTGGGTCACCGTCTCGCTCGACGGGTTGCTCGACCGGGACGAACAGAGCGACACCGGCATGACCGACCTCCCGGCGGACCCGAATCAAGAGGATTTCACCCTTGCCATCGAGCGGCGGCAGCTCCTGGAGGCGCTGGCGAGGGCGATCCGCTCCCTGCCCGAACGGGAAGCCCTCATCCTCAGCCTGTACTACAAGGACGAGATGACGATGCGGGAGATCGCCGAAATCCTCGAGATTTCGGAGTCGCGGGTGTGCCAGCTCCACGCCCGGGCGCTCAGTCGATTGCGAGCGTGGCTGGCGCGGGAACAGGAGGGGTAGCCATGACCGACGCCGTCGCACTGCTTGCCCTGTCACAGCTCGTCTGCCTCGGCGGGCTCGGGTACCTCTACCTGCGGCTCCAGGAGCTTCGCAAGGCGCTGGCGAGAGCGAACCGCGGCCTGAACCGACCGATTCCGGAACATCCGACCGCTCGGGCAGCAACGCGGGCGTACTCCCAGGCGCAGCCGGTGGTCAGGAGCCGCACCGAGCTCGCTGCGCTTGCGGCTCGGCTGCGCGACGGGAGGACCGACATCGCCTCTCTGGCGCGGCAGCTGAACCGGAGCGAGGAGGAGATCCGCCTCCTTCTCCGCAGCCGAGGGGTGACATCATGAGAGGCGTCCTCGCCGCGGCGGCCGTAGCGGTGACACTGCTGGCAACGTTGGCTTCCCCGCTCCGGGGGGTCGCGAACGGCGTCCCCCAGCTCGTGAAGCTGACGTACTTGGAGGGCGTTTCGAACTGGGGCCCGCGCGATGCGGAGGGCGTCCTCGAATTCAGCTTCGCCGAGGCCTACGCGCGCGTCGACGTGAAGCGGCTGCCGCCGGCCGAAGGGTATACCTACGAAGGGTGGATGGTGGCTCCGGACGGGAGCGCATACTTGGTGGGTACGATCCCTGTCGGCGCCGACGGCATCGGCACGCTCGACACGAAGCTCCAGGGCCTCACACGGTACGATTACGACCTTTTCGTCGTGGCGGCCCGCGGACCCGGCGACCAACCAGGTCAACTACCCGCTGCGCGGTCGATAGCGGGCCGGTTCACGGTCATCGCCGATTCGACCGACGGCCGCTTCCCCGGCGACGTCCGGCCGGGAACCCTCCCCGATACGGGCGAGGCGCCGGCCGGCCTTCCGTGGGGTCGAATCATCATGACCGCCGGTGTGGTGCTCGGCACGGCCGTGGTCGCCGCTGCCGCCGTGCGCCGCCGATTGCGAGGTGGAGCATGATCAAAGGGCTCTATTCCGCCTACACATCGATGGAAGCGGCCTGGCGCTACCAGGAGATCCTCAGCGATAACATCGCTAACGCGACGACCGTCGGCTTCAAGCGGGAGGTCGCCGCAGCCCAAGCATTCCCGAGCGTCCTCGTGGTCCAGCAGGAACCGGTGCCTGCGCCCCTTCCCGCACGGATTCAGCAGGTCATCGGCCAGGTGGGGACGGGACGCTTCCTCGCCGAATTCCAGACCGACTTCTCCGCCGGGCCGTGGAAGCAGACGGGCGAGGAGCTCGACTTCGCGCTCGAAGAGGGCTTCTTCGTCGTCCAATCGCCAGCAGGGGAACGCTTCTACACCCGGGATGGCCGCTTCGGCCGCGATGCGAGCGGAACCCTGGTGACGAGTGCCGGCTACTACGTTCTGGGGAGCGACGGCCAGCCGATCGTCCTGCCCACGGAGCGTGTCACCGTGGCCGAGGATGGGACGGTCCGGGCCGGTGACATGGTCATCGGCCAGCTGATGGTCGTCGACTTCGCACCGGGGGAACTCCGACGCGCAGGGCCGGCGTACTTCACCGCCGAGGGCCTCGGAACGCCGGTCGGCAGAGGCGTGCACCAAGGGTACCTGGAGCTATCCAACGCCCAGCTCACGGAGGAGTTGACGACGCTGTTGGCCGTCCACCGCGCATACCAGGCGAGCCAGACGGTGTTGGCGACGATCGATGCCACGCTGGAGCGCGCGGCCGGCGAGCTGGGACGGTTCGGAGGGTAAGGGATGACGACGATTCTCGCCGCCGCGGCCAGCGGGATGCTCCATCAGCAAATCGCCATCGACTCGATCGCTCACAACGTGGCCAACGCGAACACCGAGGGCTTCAAGCGCGTCCGCCCGTTGGCCCAAGGGCAGCCGCTAACGGGGGAAGCCGCGCAGGCGAAGCTCGGGGTGGCGCTCACCACCCTCGACCGGATCTTCGCCCCGGGGCCACTGCGCGCCGCCGACCACGCCCTGGCCTTCGCCATTCTCGACGACGCCTTCCTCACGGTGCGCCTGCCCGACGGCTCCACGGCGTATGCGCGGGCGGGGCTGTTGCAAGCCGACGGGGCGGGGAATATCGTCACGGCGCAGGGGTACCTCCTCGACCCGCCGGTCGTCTTGCCGGAAGGGGCAACCGGCCCCCACATCGATAGCCGAGGCGTCATCACGGCAACAGGGGCGGACGGGACGCCGATTGAGGTCGGGCGGATCGTCCTCGCGCGCTTCCCCAACCCGCAGGGGCTTGTGTCCCTGGGCGAGGGGCTCTTTGCACCAAGCGCGAACAGCGGCGAGCCGATGCTGGGCGCACCCGGAGAAGCGGGATTCGCAGCCATCGCTCCCGGCATGGTCGAGGCTTCCAATGTCGACCTTGCTGAGGAGCTGACGACGCTGCTCATCGCCCAGCGGGCATACAGCGCAAGTGCGCGGGCGTTTCGCGTCGGCGACGACATGCTCGCCATTGCGACGAAGCTGACCGGATAGGAGGGCAGCCGTGAGCCGAATCGACGGGCTGCAGCCAGGTGGGCTGGAACGAACCCTCGGTGGCAGGAGCGTGAGCGAAACGTCCGGGGTCACGGGCGAGGGCCGCGCGGCGCCGAGCCGCGCGGACGGGGCGGACCGCGCCGTCCTTTCGCTGCGGGGCCGGCTCCTCGCCGCCGCCATGGAGTCGGTTCGGGCCGCACCGGAAGTGCGCAGCGAACGGGTGGCCGCTCTCAAGGCGGCCATTGCCGAGGGGAGGTACGACATCGACGCGGAAAGCATCGCCCGGCGGCTCCTCGCCGACGGGCTCGGAGAACTCGCCGGATGACCACCGGACAACCCGACCCGGAGGCGCTCGCCACCGCATTGGAACGGCTGAACGCCGCATCGCGGGAGCTGGAGACGGCGCTGTTGCGTTCCGACTTCGAGGCAATCGAACGAGCCACCCGCGCCATGGAAGTAGCGGCGTCGACCCTCGAGCCATGGCTCCACGGGCATGGGCCCCTGGATGTTTCGTCAGCGGCAGCCGATACCCAGGGCATGCAGGAGGCGTACCGACGCGTCGAGGGACTCGTGCGGGAGCTGCGCGAACGGCAGGAGCGGAACGCATTCCTGGTCCTCGCAGCGCTGAAGCTGCGCCAGCAGTGGCGAAACCTGCTGGCCGCCATGACCCCCGCGACCTATGGACCGACAGGAGAGCCCGAGATGAGGCCGGGCCGGCGCGTCATCTCCCGCAGGGCGTAGGAGGAAGTCATGGCGCTCTCCATCGGCCTCGATACGGCGGTCAAGGCCCTCCGAGCGCACCAGTTGGCGGTGGATGTGGCCGCTCACAACATCGCCAACGCCCATTCGCCCGGCTTCTCCCGGCAGCGGGTCCTCCTGCGGCCCGTCGGTATCGACGGGAGCGACCACTGGACGCGAGACGCCTTCCTCGGCCGGCCCGGGTACGGCGTCGATGCGAGCGAGGTGCGCCGGGTGCGCGACCTCTTCCTCGATTTCCAGGTGCGGCAAACGATCGGAAGCCGGGCGCAGTACGCCGCGCTGGCGAACGCGCTGGGGACGGCCGAGCTCGCCTTCGATGACCCGAGCGACCTCGGCCTCAGCTCCGCGCTGGCGTCCTTCTGGAACGCGTGGCACGACGTCGTGAACGAGCCGGAGAGCAAGGCGGCACGCACCGCCCTTGTCCACAGCGCCGAAACGCTCGCCTCGCGCATCCGCCGCGCGTGGGACGACCTCGACGCGCTGCGGAAGGACCTGAACCAGCAGGTGACGCTCGCGGCCCAGGACATCAACGCGAAGGCTGAGGAGATCGCCCGCCTGAACCTGCAGATCAAGCAGGTCGAGCTCAACGGGGACAGCGCGAACGACCTTCGAGACCGGCGCGACCTGCTCCTCGACGAGCTGGCGGAGATCGCGCAGATCAGCTACGCCGAGCAGGGCGACTCGACCGTCGTGGTGTACCTCGGCAACCACGAGCTCGTGGTGGGAACCGAGTTCCGACGTGTGCAGGCAGTCCCCGATGCCGGCAACCCGGGGATGGCCAAGCTCGTGTTCGCCGCCGACGGCGAGGACCTCGCGACGGCCTCCGGGAGGTTGCGCGGGCTGCTCGATGCCCGCGACCAGGCCCTCCCCGACCTGATTGCGAAGCTCGACACGCTCGCGAGCGCGCTGCGCACCGAGGTCAACGCCCTTCACCAGACGGGGTACGGGCTCGACGGCTCCACGGGGCTTGACTTCTTCACGGGTACCGGTGCACGCGACATCGCCGTGAACGGCACGCTCCTGGCCGACCCTCGGAAGGTTGCGGCCTCGGCGTCGGGCGCAGCCGGCGACGCTGCGATCGCCCTCCAGATTGCCAATCTGCAACGCAGCGCGGTCGCCAGCTTGGGAAACGTAAGCTTCGACGACTTCTACGCGAGCTTGGTGACCGTGCTCGGCGCGGACACCGCCCGAGCGGAAGGGCTCGCCCAGTCGTCCGAGCGGCTCGTGAGCCACCTCGAGGCCATGCGCCAGTCGGTCTCGGGGGTGAACATCGACGAAGAGGTGACGAACCTCGCCGCTTCCCAGCGCGCGTACGAGGCTGCGGCGCGGGTGATCACGGCCATCGACGAGATGCTCGACGTGCTCATCAACCGGACCGGTATCACCGGGAGGTAGCGGGCCATGCGCGTCACGGAGTCGATGCGGCTGACGAACCACCAGCGCTACCTGAACGAGATCGCCACGAAACTCGACGAGACCCAGCGCCAGCTGGCGAACGGCCGGAAGATCGAGCGGGCGAGCGACGACCCCACGGCGGCGGCCGTCGCGCTGCACTATCGGCGTGGCATCGCGTACGAAGCCCAGATGCGCCGCAACATCGAAAGCGGCATCGCCTTCATGAACGTCACCGAAGCTGCGCTAGCGGGAGCGACGGAGACGCTGCAGCGCATCCGGGAACTGACGGTGCAGGCCGCGAGCGACACGCTTTCGCCCGTCGACCGGGAGACCATCGCGCGCGAGGTCGACCAGCTCATCCGGCATCTGGTCCAGATCGCCAACACCGAATTCGGAGACGCCTACATCTTCTCGGGGACGGCCACCGATACGCCCGCCTACGCCGTCACCGGCGACCCGCCAACCGCCATCACCTACCAGGGCGACACGGGGCTCCGCATCCGCCAGATCTCGCGCGAGGCACAGGCCCCGGTGAACCTGGTGGGTTCGCAGGTGTTCGGGTCGACCTTCGACGACCTCATCGCCCTCCGCGACGCCCTCAGCAGCGGCGCGCCGGCGTCGGCCATCGAGCCGTACCTATCGGCGATCGACGCGTCCCTCGACCGCGTCCTTTCGGCGCGGGCCGAACTGGGTGCGCGCATCAACAGGTTCGAGGCAGCGCTCCAGCAATCGGAGACCACCGACCTGAACCTGCAGCAATTGCGGAGCGAGGTCGAGGACGTCGACCTGGCGCAGGCGATCGTGAGGCTGAGCAGCGAAGAGGTGGCGCTGCAAGCGGCGCTGGGGGCCATCGGCCGCGCCGCGAGCCTGACGCTCCTGGACCACCTCCGGTAGGACCTGCGAGCCGGATGCCGGCACGCCGCGCACAGGGGCCCCGCTCCCGTGCGGAAGTGGGTGGGGCGTTCACCGTCCGTTCCCCTAGGTTTCGCCGGGCAGACCCTTAGGGGACGCGCGGGGTTCCGATAACCATGGCGAATCGCTCCCTGGGTGGGGCGAAACCGAAGATTCCCGACGACAGGGGAAGGAGAAGATGGGACTGCAGATTGCGACCAACGTGGCTGCCATCAACGCGCAGCGCAACCTCTCCCTCACCGGCCTCCGCATGGGCAAGGTGATGGAAAAACTCTCCTCCGGCTACCGCATCAACCGCGCCGCAGACGACGCCGCAGGCCTCGGCATCTCCGAAAAGATGCGCGCCCAAATCCGCGGCAACCAACAGGCCGTCCGCAACGCCCAGGACGGCATCTCCATGCTCCAAACCGCTGAAGGCGCACTCGACGAAGTCCACGCCATCCTCCAGCGCATGCGCGAACTCGCCGTCCAAGCCGCCAACGGCACCTACGCCGAAAACGGCGCCGAACGCACCTCCATCGGCCAGGAAATCCTCCAGCTCAAAAACGAAATCGACCGCATCGCCACCGCCACCAAGTTCAACGGCCAAAACCTCCTCACTGGCACCCTCGCCGGCACCCTCAGCGCCTCCTCCGAACTCCTGGTCGGCATCCAGCTCAACACCACCGGCGGCGATGCCACCGTCACCGAAATCAACGTCCAGGGCGCCCGCGCCGGCAGCTACACCCTCACCGGCTCCGGCACCTCCCTCACCCTCACCCACGACACCCTCGGCGTCTCCCAAACCATCACCGTCAACGCCATCGCCCCGAACTCCTCCACAACCCTCAACTTCGCCAACCTCGGCGTCTCCATCAAACTCGTCTCCGATAACGGCAAATCCGCCGCCGGCCTCGTCACCGACATCACCGCCACCGCCAACAACCAGTTCACCGTCACCGGCTCCGGCTCCGCCCAGCTCCAGGTCGGCGCCAACCAGGGCGACAACCTCTCCATCAGCTTCGGCAACATGCAGACCACCCAGCTCGGCGCGTCGACGAGCCTGAACGCGCTCATCACCGACGACCAGAACGTCTCCACCATCGCCAAGGCGGAGACGCTCATCACCGAAATCGACGGCGCCATCGAAGACGTCAACCGCCAGCGCGGTGAGTTCGGCGCGGCGCAGAACCGCCTCGAGAGCGTCATCCGCAGCCTGGGCGTGACGGTCGAGAACCTGAGCGCCGCCGAGAGCCGCATCCGCGACGCCGACATCGCCGAGCTCTCCAGCCAGCTCGTCAGCCAGCAGATCCTCCAGCAGGCGGGCATCTCCGTCCTGGCGCAGGCGAACCAGATGCCGCAGGCGGCCCTGGCACTCCTGAAGTAGCTCACCTCGCCGCGTGTCCTCCCTCCGCGGCCCCCGGGGCGGTACCTCGGGGGCCGCCCCGTGCTCTCCCCTAAGTCACTCCCCCGATTTTTCAGGGCAACGCTCAGGTCCACCCCCACAGGCGACGATACCCAGGGTGTCCACCGCCCCCGGGGCGTGCCTCGGCGGCAATGCAGTCACACCAGACGAAGGGAGGACACCACTCGAAGATGGGACTGCAGATTGCGACCAACGTGGCTGCCATCAACGCGCAGCGCAACCTCTCCCTCACCGGCCTCCGCATGGGCAAGGTGATGGAAAAACTCTCCTCCGGCTACCGCATCAACCG
>Ga0197143_1000171_pt1 | contig 74989 bp, 79 predicted proteins | sample GBS70_MetaG_FD_148603 | JGI IMG/M metagenome (GOLD analysis project Ga0197143, IMG submission 148603) | Sediment microbial communities from Great Boiling Springs, Gerlach, Nevada, United States - GBS 70_MetaG | ecosystem: Environmental > Aquatic > Thermal springs > Hot (42-90C) > Sediment...
CGTTGTAGAGGCCCCGAACCTCCTCCCCCCTGCCGAAGAGGTCGGCCCAAAGCTCCCAGCGCACCTTGATGGTCGGGAGCCTGGCGGCGTGGATGTGGGCGTCGATGAGGGGAATCCCGTCCAGCATAGCTTACCTGCCGGGATGTTAACACCCCCGGCCCTCCCGGCGCCAGTCCCCTTCGGGGCCGTGGTATACTCTTCTGACTTCTGGCGGCCGCCCCGCATCCCCCGGGCGGTCGGAAAGGCCGTTGGTCCGGAAATTTCGGCTTAGCTTCTACGCCGCCGTCATCGTCGCCGGGGCCGTCCTGGTCGCATCCCGGGGGTTTCCGGGGGCGGCCTCGGCCGGCCCGGCCCTGGTGGTCGCCGAGTACTTACTCGACCGGACCCGAATCTGGGAGGTTCCGGCCGCCGGCCCCCACAACCGCCGCCTGGTGGGGGAGGTCCCCGACCCCCGGGGCTACGGCCTGAACGGTTCGGTGGCCCCCGACGGCCGCACCCTGGCCTACCTGGTCTGGCCCGGCCGGGGCCGCCCGGACACCGGCTCGGAGCTCTGGGTCCTCGACCTGCGGACCGGGGGCGGGCGGCGGCTGGGGGCGGGCCTTGACCTTTACTCACCCCCCCGCTGGCGTCCCGACGGCCAGACCGTCCTCCTCCGCCGGGCCGACTATGAGGGCCGCCGGTTCAGCCTGGTGGAAATCGACCTGGCCGGCAGGGAGCGGGAGCTGGTTTCGGCCCAGAATCTGGCCGCCGCCTTCCCCGTCGGCTGGGACTTCGCCGGCCGGCCCGTCTGGGTGGGCATCGGCCCCCCGAATGAGGTCCGGGTGGGCGGGGTCGGCATCCCCCTCCCGGAGGGTACTCCCCGGGACTTCAAGCTCGCCCCCGACGGCCGGAAGCTGGCCCTGCGGCTGGCGGCGTCCGGGGGCCCCGGCCTGCTTACGGTCGATTTGGGCTCGGGGCAGGCAAGCCCCGAACCCGGCCAGGCCTTCGCCTGGGGACCCGGTCCCGGCCGGACCAGGTTGGCGGAAGGCCGGCTAACGGCCGAATCCGACGGCCGGCTAAGGACCCTGGGGACGGTCGGGGAAGGGGCCGAGCCTTTGGCCTGGGACCCGGCGGGACGGCACCTGGTTGTCCGGACGGTTAAGGGCAACCGCCAGCAGTTGGGGCTGGTGGGGGCGGCCGGGGGGATCGAGTTTCTTGAGTTCGAAGGCTACCCCGAATTTTGGGGCTGGGCCGGTGGCGGTCCGTAGGCTGCCGGCCGTCCTGCTCCTGGGGGTGGGGCTTCTGGCCGCCGGGGCCAGGCCGGCGGCGGCCGACGACTGCGCCCAGACGGGCGTAACCGACGCCTACCAGCCGTATGTGGCCGAAGTGGCGGCCGCAATGGACCAGGCCGCGGCCAACCAGCTCAGGTTCGACCAGTACACCACCATTCCGGACCTGGGCAAGGGCTGGCCGAACCCGACCCCGGTGCCGGGCACGGTGCCGGCGGTCCTTTTAAAAGCCATCGGCACCGTCGAGTCGAGCTGGTACCAGGCGGTTTACTCGGTGCCCCGGGGCGGTTTCGGGCCGCCCCTTACCCCCAGCGGCGGCTGTGGGTACGGCATCATGCAGATTACCTCCGGGATGACCCGGCCGGGGGAACTGCCGCCGGACGTTCAGCGGCGGATTGCCCGGGAGTACGCCTACAACGTCGCCCGGGGCGCCACCATGCTGGGGTACAAGTGGCGGTTTACGCCGGCGGTGGGGAGCAACGACCCGGCCGTGCCCGAGCACTGGTATTTCGCCGTCTGGGCCTACAACCAGTGGACGTATCGAAACAACCCGAATAACCCGGCCTACCCCTGGCCCCGGCCCCCCTTCGACGGCTCCCAGCCCTGGAAAAACTACCCTTACCAGGAGCTGGTCTACGGCTTTGCCAACAACCCGCCCTACGGCCGCTGGCCGAAGCCTTCCCCGCCCCTGGTCCTGCCGCCCCGGGAGTGGGTGGGGACGACCACCCCCGATAACGCCCCGCCCTGGATTCCGGACCCCCGGGCCATCGCCCTGAGCGCCTACCGGGTGGTCCTCTTCGCCGAGCCGGGCGGCCCCCCGGCCCAGGCCGTCCTTGGGGTCACCGACCCGGCCGGCGGGTCGGTGGGCTGGCGGGTGACGGGCAAGGTCGGGGACTGGCTCGGCTACGGCCCGGCCTCCGGGACAACCCCGGGCCGGCTCACCCTGACGGCCAGCCCGGCCGGCCTCGGCAACGGCGTCTACACCGGCCGGGTCGACCTGGTGGGGGAGAACCGGCCGGAGATCACGGTTTCGGTGGCCGTCGAATTCCGGGTGGGGCCCTTTTACCGGCGGTTTATGCCCCTGGTCGGACGGGGCCCCTAACCGGCGGGTATAATAGCGGCGACATGTTCGTGGAGGTCTGCTTTCTGCCCCGGCTGCTGCGCAACCCAGCCGGCCGAACCTGCGTCGTCGTCGACGTTCTGCGGGCGAGCACGACCCTGGTGGCGGCCTTCGAACGGGGCCTGGCCCGGGCCGTTATCGCCCCGGGCCCCGGGGCCGCCCGGCGGATCGCCCGGACCCTGGGCCCCGACGTCCTGCTGGGCGGGGAGGTCGGGGGCCTGGCGCCCCCAGGCTTTGACCTGGGCAACTCGCCCTTAGAATACCTTCGGGCCGACCTGGCCGGCCGGACCCTGGTGTTCGCCACCAGCAACGGCACCCGGGCCCTCCGCCGTTCGGTGGGGGCGGCCGAAGTGCTGGTCGGCTGCCTCAGCAATGCCGGGGCGGTGGCCGACCGCATCCTGGCCGCCGGCCGGGACGTGGTTTTGGTCTGCGCCGGGCGGGGGCGGGGCCGGGCCTTCGGCTTAGACGACGCCTTCTGCGCCGGCTTTCTGGTGGAGGAGCTTGCCCGCCGGGCCGAAGTCTCGGCCGTTCCGGCCCCCGACGCCGACCTGCCCGGCCAGACCCCGCCCGACCGCCTCGTCCTGGACGATTCGGCCGTGGCCGCCCGGCAGGTCTGCCTCGGCTTCGGCCGGGACCCCCTGGCCGCCTTCCAGGCCAGCGCCCACGGCTACCGGCTGACCCAGCTGGGCCTGGGGGCCGACGTCGAATTCGCCGCCCGGGTGGACGTAAGCCGCAAGGTCCCGCGGCTCGTGGTTCGGGACGGCCGGCTGGAGGTTATCTGTGGTTGAGGCCGTCCTCCTGGACCTGGGCCACACGGTCTGGGACGTAAAACTTTCGGCCGATAGCTGGCTGGCCGCCTGGAAAGCCCTTCACGCCCGGCTTAAGGGGCTCGTCGGCGGGGCGCCCCCGGCGGAGGTCCTTTACCGGGAGGTCTGGGAGCGGATTCTGGGCCGGCGCCTGGCCTATTTTCAGGCCCGGGGCTACCGGGAGCTTCCCCCGGCGGCCCTCTTTGCCGAGGCCTTCGGCCGGCTCGGTTTGAGTCTGCCCCAAAGCTTTTACCGGGAGTGCCTGGAGGCGATGGCCCGGGCCGAGCTGGAGACCACCGGCCCGGCCCCGGGGGCCGGGACAGTCCTGGCCGAACTGCGCCGCCGGGGGCTTAAGGTCGGGCTCGTCTCCAACACGATGTACCCGGCCGAACTGATGGAAGCCCGCCTGGAGGAATTCGGCCTTAAAAGCCTTTTCGACGTGCTGGCCTTTTCGTCGGCGGTGGGCTGGCGCAAGCCCCACCCGGCCATCTTTCGGTTTGCCCTCGGCCGGCTCGGGGTTCGGCCCGACCGGGCCGTCTTCGTGGGCGACCGGGTTTACGAGGATGTGGGCGGGGCCCTTCGGGCCGGGCTCCGTCCGGTGCTCACCCACCAGTTCCGGCAGGAGGACCCGCCGCCGGGCGTCCCGGTTATCCGGGACCTTACGGAGCTTTTAGAATTAGACGCCCTCCTGGCCGGCCGGCCGTGTGCGGGCGGCGTGGCGGCGGGCGAGCTCGGCCCAGACGTCGGCCGGCCGCAGTCCCCGGGCGGCCATTAGCACCAGGGTGTGAAACCAGAGGTCGGCCAGCTCCCGAATCAGGGCCTCCGGGTCGTCATTTTTGGCGGCGATGACCGCCTCGACGGCCTCTTCGCCCACCTTCTGGGCAACCCGGTCCACCCCGCCGGCCAGCAGGCCTGCCACGTAGCTTTCGGCCCCCGGATTCTGCCGGCGGTCGAGAATAACTTTAAAAAGGGCCTCGGGAACCCGGCTTAAGGGCAGCCAGTCGCCTTCGTCGGGGCCGGCGAGCTTCTCGAAAAAACAGGACTCGGCCCCGGTGTGGCAGGTGGGCCCGGCCGGCTCGGCCAGGATGAGGAGGGCGTCCCCGTCGCAGTCGGCCAGCACCTGCCGGACCCGGAGCTCGTTGCCGGAAGTTTCACCCTTCTGCCAGAGGCGCTGGCGGCTCCGGCTGTAAAACCAGACCCGGCCGGTGGCCAGGGTCCGCTCGAAGGCTTCCCGGTCCTGATAACCCAGCATCAGCACCCGGCCGCTCACCGCATCCTGAACGACGGCCGGTATGAGCCCCGCCTGGTCAAACTTTAAACCCTCGGCCATAATCTAACTTTACCCCGGTTCGTCGGCGCCGTCTTCGGGAAGTGAATTTACCCAGGCCCCGACCTCCTCCCCGAAGACCCTGAAAAGGTCGGGGGCCTCTTTTAACGCCCGGGCAACCCGCCCGAGGTCCACCTGCAGGTACCCGTGCACGAGGATATTTCTAAAGCCGCCGGCGCCTTTCAGCCGACGGTAAAGGTCCTCGGAAATGACACCGCAGGCCCGCAGTTCCGCAAGGAGCCCTTCGTAGGTGTCGACAACCCGCCCGAAGTGTCGGACCAAAATGTGGTCGGCGACTTGGAAGATTAAGCTCAACCCCGCCAGCAGTCCCCGCTCGACGGCCCAGCGCAGGCTCAAGTTGGCCGCCAGGTCTTCAGGGGTAAGGTCGCGGTATTTTTCCAGCTCGGTGGCAACCCGGCGCAGTTCGGCAAGGGCGTTCCAGATAAACTCCCGGCGTAAACTCACCGGTGACCCCCTCCGAAAGATTACTCCCGCCCGCAACAGCCTCGGCCGGTCGTCCCGATAGCGGGCACGTACCGACCGTTCGAAGACCAGGCGGCTGAGCGGGGACCGCGAAAAGATGGGCTGGCCGGTGGTGACGACTTCCCACTGGAGCCAGACGGGGGCCCGCCGCAGGTCCACAATGTCCAGCCGGTCGGTGCCGAGGGCCAGGGATACGTCGGCGTAAAAATCCGTCGGGGAAAAACCTTCCCCCGGCAGGACGGCCAGGTCGATATCCTGAGCAGCCGCGGCACCTCTGGCCGCCGAGCCGAACAGGTAAACCAGTTCCACCGGGTGGCGCCTTACGACCTCGGTGAGGGCCGCCAGCCGCCCCTCGATGTCCGGGGGCAGCGGGGGCAGGCGGCCGTATTTTTCCCTGACGGTCAAATCAAGTCCTCCAGGCGGACGGGAATCCCCCGGGCGGCCAGGAACCGCTTGGCCTCGGCGATGGTCACTTCCCGGTAGTGAAAGATGCTGGCGGCCAGGACGGCGTCGGCCCTGCCCTCGGTGATGGCCAGGTAGAGGTGTTCGAGGCTTCCGGCCCCGCCGCTGGCGATGACGGGGACCGGGACGGCCTCCGAAACCAGCCGCAGGATTTTCAGGTCGTAGCCGGCCCGGGTGCCGTCGGTGTCGATGCTGTTAAGGACGATTTCGCCGGCCCCCAGCTCGACCCCCCGCCGGGCCCACTCCACCGTATCCAGGCCGGTGGGCCGGCGGCCGCCGTGGGAGTAGACCCGGGGCCGGTCCCCCTCCCACCTGGTGTCGATGGAGAGGACGATGCACTGGGAGCCGAAGGCGTCCGCCCCCCGGGCGATGAGGGTCGGGTCCTCGATGGCGGCGGTGTTTACCGAGACCTTATCGGCCCCGGACCGGAGCATGAGCCGCATATCGTCGACGGTGCGCAGGCCCCCGCCGACGGTGAGGGGGATAAAGACCTGGTCGGCGGTCCGGGCCACCACCTCGACCATGATTTTACGGCCCTGGGCCGAGGCGGTTATGTCGTAAAAGACCAGCTCGTCGGCCCCCTCCCGGTCGTAGTGGGCGGCCAGCTCCACCGGGTCGCCGGCGTCCCGCAGGCCCCCAAAGCGGACGCCCTTGACCACCCGGCCGGCATCCACGTCAAGGCAGGGGATTATTCGCTTCGTAAGCATCCCGCCGGCTCAATCGGCCCCGCAGGCCAGGGCCGCCCGCAGGTCGACCCGGCCCTCGTAAAGGGCCCGGCCCAGGATCACCCCTTCCACCCCCAGCTCCTTAAGGGCCTTAAGGTCCCCGAGGCTCCCCACCCCGCCCCCCACAATAACCGGCACCGACGCCGCCTTAAGAATCTTCCCCACCAGCTCCAGGTTCACCCCTTGGAGGGTGCCGTCCCGGCCCACGTCGGTAACCACCAGCCGGCGGACCCCCAACCCCTCCAGCCGGCCCACCGCCTCCACGGGGTCGAGGGGCAGAGCCGACTCCCAGCCGGCGACGGCCACCTGCCCGTCCCGGACGTCCAGGGCCACGGCGACCCGCTCCCCAAACCGGCGGCAGGCTTCGGCCAGGAAGTCCGGGTCGGTAAAGGCGGCGGTGCCCACCACCACCCGGCCGACCCCCAGGCCCAGGAGCTCCTCAAGCTGGGGCCGGGTCCGCACCCCGCCCCCGTACTGAACGGCCGCCCCCGCCGAGCGGACAACGGCGGCCACAACCCCCAGGTTGACCGGCCGGCCCGTTCGGGCCGCGTCCAGGTCGACCACGTGGACCCAGCGGGCCCCGGCCTCGGCCCAGGCCCGGGCGACGGCCACCGGGTCGTCGGCGTAAATCCGGGCCCGGTCGAACCGGCCCTGATAGAGGCGGGCGCAGCGGCCGCCCAGGATGTCGATGGCCGGCAAGATCAGCATTTTAAGCCCACCAGCGTCCGCAGAAAGTTGGCGTAGACGGCCAGGCCCCAGCGGCCGCTCTTTTCCGGGTGAAACTGGGTGGCGACCAGATTTTCCCGGGCAACCACGCTGGCAAAGTCAACCCCGTAATCGGTGGTGCCCACGACCACGGCCGGGTCGGCCGGCTCGGCGTAATAGGAGTGGACGAAGTAAAAATAGGCCCCGTCGGGGATGCCGGCCAGGATGGGGTGGTCCTTCCGGCGGCGGACCTGGTTCCAGCCCATGTGGGGGGTTTTAAGGCCGTCGGGGAACCGCCGGACCCGGCCGGGGATGAGGCCGAGGCCGGGGGTTCCGCCGTCCTCTTCGCTCAGGTCAAAGAGCAACTGCAGGCCCAGGCAGACCCCCAGAATGGGCCGGCCCGACCGGTAGAACTCCCGGACGGCCTCGTCCAGCCCCCCCTCCCGGAGCCGGCGCATGGCCGAGCCGGCCGCCCCAACCCCGGGGAAGACCAGGGCATCGGCCCGGAGCAGGGCCTCCGGGTCGCCCAAAACCACCGGCCGGGCGCCGCCCACCTCCAGGGCCCGGACCACGCTCCGCAGGTTTCCGGCCCCGTAGTCCAGAACCGCAAGCATTCGACCCACCCAAACATTGTAACAGGTGGGTAAACCCGGTTGAAAACCCGGCCGCGCCCGGGCCGAATACCCGTGCTAAAATCCCGCGGGGAGAATCTGTCAGCAGGAGAAAGACCCGATGCTGTTCAGGCGGCTGGCCGACTACTTTAACAGGCTCGAGGCGACCACTTCCCGGAACCTGATGGTGGAGATTCTGGCCGAACTCTTCCGGGAGCTGGGGCCGGAGGAGGTGGATAAGGTCATCTACCTCTGTCAGGGCCAGGTGGTGCCCCCGTATCAAAAGCTGGAATTCGGCATCGGCGAACAGCTCCTGGCCGAGGCCATTGCCCTAGCTACCGGCAAGACCCGGGAGGAGATCCGGGCCCTCTATAAGCGCCTGGGGGATTACGGCCGGGTGGTGGAGGAGGTCCTGCCCGAGGGCCGGGGGGATAACCTGACCGTCACCGACGTCTTCAACGCCCTCTACCGGCTGGCCGAGATAAGCGGGGCCGGGGCCGTCGGCCGCAAGACGGAGCTTATCGCCGAACTCCTCAAACAAATGAACCGCCTCGAGGGCCGGTATCTGGTGCGGATCCTGGTGGGCAGGCTCCGGCTGGGGATCGGGGACCCGACCCTGATGGAGGGCCTGAGCTGCGCGGTGGTCGGGGATAAGTCTCTAAGAAAAGAGATCGAACATGCCTACAACGTCCGGGCCGACCTGGGTCAGATCGCCCGGGTCCTCCTCACCCAGGGGGTGGAGGCCCTGCGGGGCATCAGGGTCCAGGTTGGGGTGCCCATCCGACCGGCCCTGGCCGAAAGGGTGAGCAGCGTCGAGGAGATCCTCCGGCGCCACGGCAAGACGGCGGCCGAACCGAAGCTGGACGGCTTCAGGTGTCAGGTCCACAAGGACGGGGATAACGTTAAGGTCTTCAGCCGCCACCTGGAGGACTTCAGCGAGATGTTCCCCGAAATCATTCAGGGGGCCAGGACCCAGGTGACGGCCCGGCAGGCGATTATCGAAGGGGAGGCCATCGCCTACGACCCGGCCACCGGCGACTTTCTGCCCTTCCAGGTCACCGTCCAGCGCCGGCGCAAATACGACATCGAACGGATGATGGAAGAGATTCCCCTTAAGCTGGTCTGCTTCGACCTCCTTTATGCCGACGGCGAAGAATACATCGACAGGCCGTATATCGAGCGCCGGCAGGCCCTGGAGAAGCTGATCCTGCCGGGCGACGTCTACGAGGTGGCCGAAATCCTCACCACCGACGACCCGGTGGAACTGGAGACCTTCTTTGCCGACAAGGTCGCCCGGGGCCTGGAGGGGGTCGTCTGCAAGCGGCTGGACGCCGCCTACCACGCCGGGGTCCGGCAGTTCTTCTGGATCAAGTTCAAGCGGGGCTACAAGGGCCAGCTGGAGGATACGATAGATACGGTCATCGTCGGCTACTGGTACGGGCGGGGCCACCGGGCCCGGCTGGGGATCGGCTCCTTGCTTACGGCGGTTTACGACGCCGAACGGGACGTGTTTGTCACCATCTCTAAACTGGGCAGCGGGTTTACCGAGGAGGAATGGGTCAAGCTTAAAGGGATGCTGGACGAAATCCGGGTCGACCACAAGCCGGCCCGGGTGGAATCCCTGCTGGAGCCCGACGTCTGGGTCGAGCCCTTCTACGTGGTCACCGTCCAGGCCGACGAGATCACCCGGAGCCCCCTCCACACCTGCGGCCTGGGCCTCACCCCCGAGGGCACCCCGGCCGGCGAGGCGGAGCGGCGGCTCGGCTACGCCCTCAGGTTCCCCCGGGCCGTAAGCTTCGTCCGGGCCGATAAGCGGGCGGAGGAGGCCACCACGGTGACCGAAATCCTCCGGATGTACACCTTACAGCGCCGGAGGCCCGTAACCACCGGCGCCGAATCGGAGTAGACCCTGGCAGGCGCCCGGGCCCGGCTGCGGGTTAAAATATTCGGTGAATGGCACGCAGCCGGGGAACTCGAAATAGCCGGGCCGGCCGCCGGACGGCCTTACGGTCGGTAAACGGGAGAAGGGGCCGACGGCCCGGCCGCCTGGGGATTATCCTCAGCGCCTTAGCCCTGGCCCTCCTGCTCAGCCTGCTGGCCACGGGCGGTGTTGCCCTGGCCGCGGCCGTCTTTTACCGGCAGATAAAGGACGAGCTCCCGGCCCCCCAAAGGCTTATCGAGCGGCCCCTCTTCCAGTCCACCCGCATTTATGACCGCAAGGGCAACCTCCTGGCCGAGTTTTTCGACCCCCGGGCCGGCCGCCGGATCTGGGTGTCCTTAAAAGACGTCTCGCCGGCGGTTATTCAGGCGACCCTGGCCACCGAAGACCCCAACTTTTACAACAACCCCGGGGTCGACTGGCAGGCTGTCCTCCGGGCGGCGGTCCAGAACATCACCGGCGGCCGGATCGAGTCGGGGGCGAGCACCATAACCATGCAGCTGGTCCGCAACGCCCTCTTCGACCCGGAGGAGCGGTACGCCCCCACCTTTAGCCGAAAAGTCAAAGAGCTTCTTCTGGCCTACGAAATATCCCAGCAGTACTCCAAGGACCAGATCCTGGAGATGTATCTCAATGAGGTTTACTACGGGAACCTCGCCTACGGCATCGAGTCGGCCGCCCGGACCTACTTCGGCAAGCCGGCCAAGGAGTTAAACCTGGCCGAGGCGGCCCTGCTGGCCGGCATCCCCCAGGCCCCCGCCGACTACAACCCGTTCACCAACTTCGACCTGACCAAGCGCCGCCAGGGGGTTGTCCTCGACCTGATGGCCAAACACGGGTTCATAACCCCGGAGCAGGCCGAGGAAGCCAAGGCCGCCCCCCTGCACTTTGCCGAACCGAAGCGGGAGGTCAGGGCCCCCCACTTTGTCAACTACGTCCGGGACCTGCTCATTCAGAAATATGGCGAGCAGGCGGTCTTCAACCTGGGGCTTCAGGTGATAACCTCCCTCGACCTGGACCTTCAGCAGGCGGCCGAACAGATCATCCGGGAGCACATGCCCAGGATCCGGCCCTACCGGGCGACCAACGCCGCCCTGGTGGCCATAAACCCGAACACCGGCGAGATCCTGACCATGGTCGGCAGCGCCGACTTCCACGACCCGAGCATTGACGGCCAGGTGAACGTGGCCCTCTCCTTCCGCCAGCCCGGCTCGGCCATAAAGCCGATAACTTACGCCGCCGCCTTCGAGCGAGGCTGGACCCCGGCCACCATCCTGGACGATTCGCCCCTTGAGCTCCGCATCGGCAACCGGGTTTACCGGCCCAACAACCACGACTTTAAGTTCCGGGGGCCCATTCCCATCCGCAAGGCCCTGGCCGGCTCCCTGAACATCCCGGCCATCCGGACGATTCAGTTTGTCGGGGTTGAGAACATGATCGAGCTGGCCAAGGACATGGGGGTGGTGTTTCTCCGGGAGGACCCGGTTCAGTGCGGGGTAAGCATAACCCTGGGCGGGTGCGAGGTGCGGCTTCTGGACCTGACGTCGGCCTTCGGGGTCTTTGCCGCCCAGGGGGTCAGGCACCCGCCGGTGGCGATTTTAAAGGTTACCGATTACCGGGGCCGGGTCTTAGAGGAGTTTAAGCCGGGTCCGGGGAAGCGGGTGCTCCGGCCCGAGGTGGCGTTTTTAATAACCGATATCCTTTCGGACAACGACGCCCGGTCCTTCGTCTGGGGTCCCAACAGCCTCCTCAAGCTGGCATCCCGGCCGGCGGCGGCCAAGACCGGCACCACCGAATACAATCAGGACGGCTGGCAGCTGGGCTACACCCCGGACCTGGTGGTGGGGGTCTGGGTGGGCAACTCCGACGGGTCGCCGATGGGGGCCATTTACGGGATTCAGGCCTCGGGCCCCATCTGGAACCGCTTCATGGAATACGCCCACCGGGACAAGCCGGTTAAACAGTTCCCGGTTCCGCCGGGGGTGGTGCGGATGACGGTGTGCGCCGAGACCGGGCTCCCCATCGACCCGACCCCAACCCCGACCCCCGGCCGGCGCCGGGATGACGAGCCGAGGCGGGACCAGGACCGGCCGGATGGGGGCGAGGAGCGCCGGGGCTGCACGCCCACCACCGACTGGTTTATCAAGGACCAGAAGCCGGTGCCCGGCCCGACGGCAGGCCCCCGGACCCCGACCCCGACGCCGACCCCCGGGGCCGCCCCGCCCCGAAGCGGCGGCCCGGTGGTGATGCCGTCGGTGGTGGGCCGGCCGGTTCAGGAGGCCCTCGCCGTCCTGGAGAGCCTCGACCTGGACGTGAGACAGCAGGCCAGGCCCAGCCCCCAGGTGCCGCCCGGCCAGGTGGTATCCCAGAACCCGGCCCCGGGAACCCAGCTGGCCCCCGGGGCGACCGTCACCCTGGTGGTGAGCGCCGGCGGCGTTACGGTGCCCAACGTCATCGGCCGGCCCGAGGCCGAGGCCAAACAGCTTATCCAGCAGGCGGGCCTGGTTAACTTCCCGACGGTGACCTACCAGGGGCGGGGAATGGGGATCCCCGACGAGGTTTTAAACCGGGTTTGCGTCGGCTGCGTCCTGAGCAGCGACCCGCCCCCGGGGGCGGCGGTGGCGCCGGGCACCGAGGTTAAAATCGCCGTCCGCAAAGATTAGGCGGAGATGTCGGCCGACCGGCCGGTCTTTACCTGCGACCTGGACGGGGTGCTCTGCCGTCCGCCCCTGGGCCTTAACCTGGGCATCGGCCGCCGCCTGGAACGGCGGCCGCCGGACGAGGCCGGCCCGCCCCTGGAGCTTCGGGGAATCGGGCGGCTGGTCTGGCTTACGGTGGAATGGCTCCGGTACGCCGGCCGCACCTGCATGCCCGACGCCCGGGAGGGCCTGGCGGCCATCGCCAGGCACCGGCGGATCATCCTGGTGAGCGGCCGGAAGGAGCTGGCCCGGCCCTGGGTGGAACGCTGGCTTGAGCGCTACGGGCTTCGCCAGTATATCGCCGAGGTCCGGCTTAACGACACCCGGCTGAGCACACCCCGCTTTAAACTGCTTACGGCCCGGCAGGTGGGGGCCTGGGAGCACTGCGACGACGACGGCCCGACGGCCATTTACCTGGCCCAGAACGGCCTCCGGCGGGTCTACCTGCGACGGTGGTTTATGAACCGGGGCCTGCCCTACCCGCCCAATGTGGTGGTGGTGCGGAGCCTGCTGGAGGTCGCCGAAGACCTGGCCCGCCTGGCGCCCACCCCCGAACCCTGATAAACTTGGGCAGACTTAACCTTTCGGCGAGGGCAGGGACGTATGAAATTCGTCCGGTTTGAAGCCAACGGCGAGGTTTACTACGGCCTGCTGGAGGATGACCTGGTCCGGGTCCTGGCCGGCCCGCCCTTTGAAGGCGACCCGGCCGGCCGGGTGACGGACCGGGCCTTCAGGCTTACGGAGGTCCGGCTTTTGGCCCCGGTGATTCCGGGCAAGATTCTGGCCGCGGCCGTAAATTACCCGAGCCACGCCATCAACTCGCCGGTCCCCGCCAAGCCCGAGCTTTTCTTAAAGCCCCCCTCCTCGGTGGTCGGCCCGGCGGAGCCGGTGATTATCCCGGCCGACGCCGGGCGGGTCGATGCGGAGGGGGAGCTGGTGGTGGTCATCGGCCGGCGGGCCCGTAGCGTCCGGCCCGAAGAGGCCCTGAACTACGTCCTGGGCTACACCTGCGGCTTCGACATCTCGGCCCGGGTCTGGCAGCGGGGCGACCGGCAGTGGTGGCGGGCCAAGGGCTCCGACACCTTCAGCCCCATCGGGCCGGTAATCGCCGCCGGCTTGGACCCCGCCGGCTTAACCCTCACAACCCGGGTGAACGGGGTTGTCCGGCAGCAGGCGAGCACCGCCGAGCTGGTCTTCGACGTCCCGACCCTCATTGCCGTCGTGAGCCGGCACCTGACCCTGGAGCCGGGCGACCTCATCTTTACCGGAACGCCGGGGGAGACCCCCGAAATTAAGCCCGGGGACGTCATCGAGGTGGAGATAACCGGGATCGGGGTCCTGCGCAACCCGGTCCGGGGCGAAGACTGATTTATTCAAAGATGCTGGAGACGACCTCTTCGATGCTGCGCTGGACCTCCCGGTCGTCGGTGAGGGCCCAGACCACGGCAACCTCGCAGGCCTTGCGGGGCGGGATTCCCCGGCGGATGAGCTTGCCGGCGTAGATGAGGAGCCGGGTGCTCACCCCCTCCTCGAGGCCGTGCTCCCGCAGGTTGCGGACCTTCTCCCCCAGTTTGGCCAGGCGGGCGGCCGTCTCCTCGTCGACCCCGGCCTCGTGGGCGATGATCTTGGTCTCGTGCTCCCTGGGGGGGTAGTCGAATTCGATGGCGATGAACCGCTGGCGGGTCGAGTGTTTGAGGTCCTTAAGGGCGCTCTGATAGCCGGGGTTGTAGGAGATGACCAGCAGGAAGCCGTCGTGGGCCTCGACCACCTCGCCCCGCTTTTCGATGGGCAGGATGCGCCGGTGGTCGGTGAGGGGGTGGATAAGGACCGTCGTATCCTTGCGGGCCTCGACGACCTCATCCAGGTAGCAGATGGCCCCGGCCTTTACGGCCTTGGTGAGGGGGCCGTCCACCCAGCGGGTGGTGTCGCCTTCCAGCAGGTACCGGCCCACCAGGTCGCTGGCGGTGAGGTCTTCGTGACAGGCGACCGTGACCAGGGGCAGGCCGTTGGCCGAAGCCCGGTCGTCCTTGCGGCTGATGCGGGTGAGGGGACGGCCCAACCGGTAGGCCATGTACTCCACAAAGCGGGTTTTGCCGCAACCGGTGGGGCCTTTTAGCAGGACGGGAAGCTTCTCGGCGTAGGCCGCCTCGAAGACCTCGACCTCGTCTTTGATGGGCAGGTAGAAGGGCTCGGACCTGACCCGATACTCTTCGATGGCGTAGACCCTGTATCCGTCGCCGCGTGCTTCCGGACCCATACTGGAGGCGCCACCCCTTTGCCCGGCCGACGCCGGGCCCAAAGTTATCCTATAAGCATTATACCCCCTGGGGCCAAAGAAACCCGGCGGGGCTTTTTATAATAGTGGTCGACGCACGGCCGTGCGCCCGGGCTAGAGCTGAGTACTTACCCGCATGCCGTGCCGGTAAACGAGCTGGCCGCCGATGTAGTTGCCCACCATCAGGGCCAGCAGGCCGACGCCGGCCAGGGCCAGGGGCCCGGGGGCGTCCGGGACCTGCCGGGTTCCCGGAGCCGAAGCAGAAAGCTTAATCCGAAGGCCCCCACGGAGGTGAGCTGGGCCGCCAGGTGGTAGGTCGCAAGCCGCTTTTTTCTGGAGCCGCCCACCATTCCCAGGTAGTCCACCAGGCCGGTGACGGCCGCGGGGACGGCACCGGCCAGGCCGAGGCCGATGCTGAGCCGGGCCGCCCGGCCGAAGTCTTCCTCCGGTCGGAATTGGCTGGCAAGGTCCCATAAAAGGGCGGCCGGGAAGAGTCCGGCCGGGAAATGGGCAAAAAGGGGATGGGCTGGGTGACCCAAAGGCCTGCCTTGAAGGATGTCCCGTATCGACCAGGATCCTGGGGCAGGCATCGGTTTGGTCCGGGAAAGGCTCGCCGCGGGGAGCTACGGCTGGCGGTATTCGGGGACGTTCCGGACCCCGGCGAAGCGGCGGAAACCCTCGACGATATTTTTGAGGAGCTGGTCCATGTCCATTTCGGCGGCCTCGGCGGCCTGACGGAACTGGCTTAAGGTAATGTGCCTGGGATTGCCGTGGTTTGCCTCCGGCTCACCGCACCCGCAGGTGATGCACATGGCCTGACCTCCCTTTAAATTTCGTAGTTGGTTAGCCAACTACGACACCATTATAGTGGACGCCGGCCGGTTTGTCAATCGTGGGCTCCCGGGGTGGGGGGTCGGACCCGGGAGCCCTCGGCCGCGATGCGCTTTTCGGCCAGCTGGCAGTAGGCGGGGTCGACCTCGTAGCCCACGTAGCGGCGGCCCGTTTTAAGGGCCGCCACCGCCGTCGTCCCACTCCCCATAAAGGGGTCAAGGACCACCTCCCCCGAGTAGGTGTAAAGCTGGATGCACCGGTAGGGAAGCTCCACCGGGAAGGGGGCCGGATGCCCCACCTTCGTGGCCGACTCGGCCCCAAACCGCCAGACGCTTTTGGTAAACTCCAAAAACTCCTCGGCCGTTATCGTCGGGCGCCGCTCAGGCGGTAAAACCGCCTTCGCCGGTCGGGCAAAGGTCCCCTTGGAAAAGACCAGGATGTATTCGTGGGTGTCCCTTAAGGTCGGGTTGGCCGGGGAGGCCCAGCTTCCCCAGGCGGTGGAAGGGCTGGCGCTGGCACCCTTATCCCAGATGATTTCGCCCCGCATCAAAAACCCCAATTCCAGCAGGTCCTGAATTATAAAGGCGTGCAGGGGAAGATAGGGCCTCCGGCCCAGGTTGGCGATGTTAAGACAGAGCCTTCCCCCAGGAACCAGCACCCGCAAAACCTCGGCCATCACCCGGCGTAAGAAACCCCGGTACTCGTTCAGGGTAAGGTCCGCATCGTAAGTTTTGCCCACGTTATAGGGCGGGGAGGTCACCACCAGGTGCACGCTTAAGTCAGGCACTTCGGCCATATCCTCGGCCGACTTGCAGAATATGCGGTTTACACACTCGGGCGGCAGGGGATTTTCCCGGTACTCTACCCGCTGCTCCTGCGGCAGGCCCTCGTAAAGGCGGCCCCGGTAAAACCTCGAGGAATCGTGGCTTATCCGGCCGGGAGAACCAAAATCGCTGGTTTGGGTCGGCCGCCGGCGCGGCAATCCAATCCCTCCTGCGGGATTTTAGCCGATCTAACGGCTGGCCGGTTTAAAATATAATTTGATGATGACGATAGGCTGGATGCTCACCGATGTCCTGTCCCCTACCCGGCCGAAGCTCAGCCCACCCCTCAAGTGGGCCGGGGGCAAGCGCTGGCTCGTGCCCTACCTGAAGCCGCTCTGGTTACCCCACCGCCACCGCCGACTGGTTGAGCCCCTTTGCGGGGGGCTGGCCGTCACCCTCGGTTTGATGCCCGAAAGGGCTCTACTTAACGACATCAACCCTCATCTTATCAATTTTTTCAACTGGCTCAAGCGGGGCTTGCAAATAAGCATCCCAATGGCTAACGATGCTGACCTCTACTACCGACACCGGGAACGCTTTAACGAGCTTACCCGCCTCGGCCAGAGCGATTCCAAAGAAGCGGCCGAACTTTTTTATTATCTCAACCGTACTGGCTATAATGGGCTGTGCCGATTTAACCGCAGGGGCGAGTTCAATGTTCCGTTTGGCCGCTATCGCAAAATAAATTACCGCCGCGATTTTTCTGAATATACGGTCGTGTTTGCAGGATGGGAATTCACCTGTGGGGATTTCGAGACGGTGCGGCTTGAGCCTGACGATTTCGTCTACGCCGACCCACCCTACGATGTTGAGTTCCGTCAGTACAGCTCCGAAGGCTTCAGCTGGGATGACCAGCTGAGACTGGCCAGATGGCTTGCAAAGCATCCCGGACCGGTGGTGCTCTCAAATCAGGCCACGGACCGGGTTGTGAGGCTTTATGAACAACTTGGCTTCCAGCTGAGGTTCGTCGATGGGCCCCGAATGATAAGTTGCAGCGGGGACCGGCGGCCCGTTAGAGAGGTTATTGCCACACGCAATATCATGGCCCCGGGGGATGCGGCGACCGGCCGCGTGCTAGAAAATATGGCACCGAGGCCTATCCTGCGGCGCGAGTGTATGGGAGTCGAACCCACCCGGGACGGCGCTTACCGCCCCGCACCGGTTTTGAAGACCGGGAGGCCCACCGGGGCCCATCCACTCGCACTTAAATTTTAAAACGACCGGCCCCCTCACGGAATGAGCAGAACCTTGCCCGTCGTCTGCCGACCGGCCAGCCGCCGGTGGGCTTCGGCCGCCTCCGCCAGCGGAAATTCGGCCCCAATGTGGACCTTAAGCTCCCCCGACGCCACCCAGCCCAGGATATCGTTGCAGCGCCAGAGGTACTCCTCCCGGGTCAGGGTGTAGTGGGCCGACGTAGGACGGGTCAAAAAGAGGGAGCCTTTAACGTTAAGAATCTGGGGGTCGATGGGGCCCACCGGGCCGCTGGACTGGCCGTAAAGCACCATGTAGCCCCGGGGGGCCAGGCAGTTAAGGCCCTTATCGAAAGTGGCCTGCCCCACCGAATCGTAGACCACCTGCAGACCCAGGCCGTCCGTAAGCCGCTTAACCTCGGCCTCAAAGTCCTGCTCGGTGTAGAGGATAACCTCATCGGCCCCCACCGACCGGGCCAGCTCGGCCTTCGGCCGGGTCGAAACGGTGCCGATGACCCGGGCCCCCCGGCGCTTGGCCACCTGGACCAGGAGCAGACCCACCCCGCCGGCCGCGGCGTGGACCAGGCAGGTGTCCCCCGGCTTGAGGGGGTAGGTCGAGTGGGTCAGGTAGTGGGCGGTCACCCCCTGGAGCATCACCGCCGCCCCCAGCTTGAAGTCGACGCCCTCCGGAAGCTTCACCAGCCGGCCGACAGGCACGACGGCATACTCGGCGTATGAGCCCGTGACCCCAAAGTAGGCCACCCGGTCGCCGGGGGCAAACTCGGTAACCTCGGGCCCCACCGCCTCCACCACCCCGGCCCCTTCCTGGCCGGGAATAAAGGGCAGGGGCGGCCGGTAGATGCCCTGGCCCATCCGCATGTAGATGTCGATAAAGTTGACCCCGATGGCGTAGAGCCGAACCAGGGCCTGCCCTTCGCCCGGCTGGGGGACGGGCACGTCCTCGTAGCGGAGCACCTCAGGGCCGCCGTACTCGTGGACGCGAATCGCTTTCAACCTTGCCCTCCCAAGACGGTCTCGGAAGCTATTTTAAACCAACCCGGGGCTTTGCAGTTTTCGGCGGCCGTTGTTCCGGGCCGGAAGAATCTGCTATTTTCCCTATATGGGAGTTGCCGGCAACGGACGATGGCCAGGGAATTCAAGGTTAAACCCGTTCCGGCCGGGTTCTGGCTTGAAACCGCCGAAGCCCTGCGAACCGGCCTGATCACCGCCATTCAGCCGAACCCCCGGGGTTCCAATTACACCTTCTTCGTACGGGTGAGCCCCGACTCCCGGCCGCCCCTCCTGGCCGTTTACAAGCCCCGGGCCGGGGAGGTGCCCCTCTGGGACTTCCCCGAAGGCACCCTTTACCGCCGGGAATATGCCGCCTACCTGGTCTCCCAGGCCCTCAACTGGCGGTTTATCCCCCCAACCGTCATCCGGGAGGGTCCCCACGGCGTCGGCATCGTTCAGCTTTTCATCGAGCCGACGGGCACCTATTTAAACCTGCGGGGCGATTCCCGCTACCTGCCCATCCTCGAACGCATCGCCCTCTTCGACCTCATCACCAACAACGCCGACCGCAAGGCCCACCACTGCCTCCGGGATGCCGAGGGCCGCATCTGGGGCATCGACCACGGCCTCACCTTCAACGTCGTCTTCAAGCTCCGGACGGTCCTCTGGGAGTTCGTGGACAGGCCGATAACCCCAAAGCTTCTCCGGGAAATCGCCGTCCTCCTGCCCGAACACCCGGCGGGCGCCAGGCTGGCGGCGGAACTTAGAGAACTGCTTGACCCGGCCGAGGTGGAGGTCTTCCACCGGCGAATCCGCCACGTGCTTAAGACCGGCCGCTTTCCCCGCCTTGACCCTTACCGCAACGTCCCCTTCGGTTGGTGGTAGCCGGCCCGGACGGCCGGGCAGACCCGGCAAACCGGGCCGTAGTCCCGCCCGGCCGGGGGGACCGAATATCCCAGGGCCCGCAGTCCCCGAATCAGGGCGCAGAGGGGCAGGCCCACCACCCCGAAATAGCAGTCCGCAAAGTCGGCCACCGGCCGGAATACCGGGTCCTGGATGGCGTAGCCCCCGGCCTTGTCGAAGGGCTCGCCCCGCCGGATGTAGGCCTCGATTTCGGCGTCGGCGTAATCCCGCATCCAGACCCGGGTTTCCACCGCCTCCAGGTATTCGACCCCAGGCCCCACCAGGGCGACGGCGGTTATCACCCGGTGGGGCCGGCCCCGCAGCCGCCGCAGCATCTGCCGGGCCTCGGCGGCGGTCGCCGGCTTGCCCAGAATCTCGCCGCCGTCGGCCACCACGGTGTCGGCCCCCAGGACGGGTTGGGGCCGGGGGCCCAAAGCCTCGGCCTTAAGGCGGGCGTTGGCCACGGCCACCGCCGCCGGCAGGCCCGAAGCCGCCTCCGCCACCGGCCCAGGGGGAAGCTCAACCCGGTAAAGGATGCCCAGGTCGGCCAGGAGCCGACGGCGGCGGGGGGAGGCCGAGGCTAAGATGATGGGCCCCACCGGGTTCTCAGTCGGACCGCAGGGTCGGTAAGCCGGGACGGCCGGCGGCCAGAAGCAGCATAAGGGCAACCGCAAGCAGCAGCAGGCCGTTGAGGACGAAGACCAGGCGGGGCTGACTCAGCAGAAAATAGGCGTCGGCCGCCAGCCGGGCCCCCGCCAGGGTTGCGGTAAGGGTCCAGAGGCCCAGCCCGCCCAGCCGGAGGCCGAACCAGGCCAGGGCAAGGCCGAGGAGGCCGTAGGTGAAAAACTGCAGCAGGGCCGCCGGCCATTCCACGGCGGTGGCGGCCCCGGCCAGGCCCGCCGCCAGCCCCACCCCGGCCGCAACCCGAATCCCGTCCCCCCAGCGGGTCCGGAGCAGGCCGAGCAGGACCAAAAAGGCCGTGGCCAGAAGCAGGCAATCCCCAAGCCTTAAGGCCGGGGCGGCCAGGGCCGGGAAGTAGCGGCTGAGCAGTTCCACCGGTACGGCCGTCACGGGCGGGTGGTTCCCCGGCTCCAGGAGGACCAGCTGAAGCGCCTGGGAAAGCCAGTACCAGAGGCCCACCAGGCCGGCCCCGGCCAGGCCCACCCACCAGCCCCGCCCGCCCCCTTTTGGGTTCGGGGCAACCGACCGGATGAAAACGACCCCTAAGAAAACCCCGGCGGCCTGAAGGATAAAAGACCGCAGGTCCGCCGAGACCTGCCAGAGGATAAAGGCCGGCACATCCAGGGTTGAGGGGTAAGACCAGTAAAGCTCCCTGAGCCTCAACAGCCAGTCGGCCGCCCGGGCCAGCCCCAACAGGCCCACGGCTGCAAGCCCCGGGCCCACATCCAGGCCCCGGCCAAGGCCCCGCCGAATCAGGGCCACGGCGGCCCAGACCCCGAGGGCAAGCCCCGCCAGGGCGGCCGCCCCCTTAAAGAGGGCCGCCCCCGGGTCGGGACTCCCCAGCCGGCGGACGAAGGCCTCGGGGACCTTCAAAAAGCGGCCGAACTGGCCCAGCCGGTCCCCCCAGAGGCCGATTCCCACCCGGACCACCGCCTCGGGGGCGATGGGGGTGCGGCGCTCGAAAAGAAAGACCGCGTCGACCCGGTTCGGGTGTTGCTGTTGGGCCCGGGCGATAAGCCGCAAGCCGGCCGGGTTCTCCCCGAAGGCCCGGAGGATGCCCTGGAGCACCGCCTGGGCCGAGTCGGCCGGGAGGGTTCCGGCCGGGGCGTCCTCGGGCAGGTCGTGGCGGAAGCCCACCGGTTGGCCGTCGGGGGCCAGCTCGACGATGACGGCCTCCTTCTCCAGGGGTCTGGCGAACCGGACGACCCAGACGAAATTAAGGGGTTCCCGGCCGAAAACGGCCTCGGCCCGGGCAATGCCCAGCTGCCGGATAACGTAGACCGACGGGGGCGTATCGGAGCGGTCGACGAAGCTTACCGCCCGCAGCCAGCCCGAGACGTCGGGGCCCAGGGCCGACGCGAAATCGGCCGCCCGCTCCCCCACCTGGTCGGGGCCGACGGGCACCCGGAGGGTCTGGCCCGGATACGGGGGCAGGGCCGCCCCGAGCAGAACGGCCGCCCCCACCGGCAGGGCCAGCCAGCGGAGGCCGCCGACGGCCCCGGTAAAGGCCGCCGGGGGCTCGGCCGCGGCCGGTGCTGGCGAAGGGGCCGGCGGGGCCTCCCCGGCCCGGCCCCGAAGCCGGAGGCGGACGAGGGCCAGCGCCAGGGGCAGGCAGACGGCGACGACGGCGCTGGCCTTAAGGTCGGGCCGGCCGCTCAGCCAGAAGAGGATGCCGGCGATGGCGGCGTTTCCGGTGTAGTGGACCAAAACGACGGGTATAAGGCCGTAGCGCACAAAGAGCAGGCCCGACACCAGCCCCCCAACGGCCACCTCAACGGCCCGGACGTAAAAGGGCTGCTGGGGGTAGGTGGCGTGGAGGGTACCCCAAAGGAAGCTTACCCCAACCAGGGCCAGGGGGAAGGCCAGGGGGCCCAGCCGGAGCCGCCGGAGGAAGAGGGTTCCCAGGGGCAGGCCGAAAAGCCTGAAGACCGACTCTTCGGCCAGGGCCGCCCCCAGGCCGAGGGTGACGGGAAAGAGCACCGGAAAGGCCGTGTTCATTATGTCCCGGTACGGGGGCTCGAAGGGGGCCCAGATTCCCAGGTAGCGGACCCCGACCCAGTAGTAGGCGGCAAAGTAGCCCAGCCAGGCCGCCGCGCCGCCGTAGCCGATGAGGAGCCACCTGGCCACCTGCCCGGCCGTTACCGGCCCGAAGAGCTGACCGGCCGGGTCCGGGGTGCCGGGGAAGACCCGGCGCACCAGCGGCGGGCCGGCCAGGGCCGCCGCGAAGGCGGCCGCCGCCTCCAGGCCGAAGACCCCGGCCCAGTTCTGGGCCTGACCGACGAGGAACGCAACGGGCGAGGTGGCCGGGTCGTAGCCGGCCCAGGCCAGGGGCAGGGCGTTCAGGGCGGCCACCCCGCTGATGAGGAGAAAGCCCCCGGCCACGGCGGCCGCAAAGCCCCAGGGCAGGGGCTCCCGACCCAGCCGGGCCAGCACCAGGACCAGGGCCGCGAATGCGAGCAGGTAAGCGCCGGTCCAGCCCAGGCTGGCCAGGGTGGCCCCCCGCTGGTTTTCCCCGGCCCGGAGGCGCTGCCAGGACTCGGGGACCTTGACGTAGGGCTGGAAGCCGGCCAGCCGGTCCCCCTGGACGGTGAAGGTGACCCGCCGTCTGGCCTCCCCCAGGAGGGGTGTGGGTTGCTCCCAGGTTATCTGGTAGTCGAAGCGGCGGGGGCGGGCCTGCTGAATGACCTCCACCGGCTGCCAGTCGTCGGCCCCGGCGGCCGCCCGGCCCAGGGCGACCCGGGTGAGGCGGACGGCGTCTTCGGGGGCCAGGCGCCCGCCGGCCTCGTCTTCGGGGGCCCGGTAGCCGAAGCCGACGGGGCGGCCGTCGGTGCCGACCCAGACCTCGAACCCCCGGATATCCCCCGGCCGGAAAAACCTTACCTGCCAGTACCAGAGGACCACCCCCTGCTGGCGGGCCCTTTCCACCGCCGCCCCACCCCCCAGGCGGTGGAGGTAGTCGAGCTCGTCCCGGCGGACGAAGAAGGTGGTGACCACCTCGAAGCCGGCGGGGTCGAAGCCCTGCACCCGGAGGAAATCCCGGGCCCGGGCGGCCGCCTCGTTGGGCCCGACCTGGAGGTCCACCGGGAGCAGGGGGATGGCGTCCCGGTGGAGGGCGTAGGCGACGGCCAGGCCGACCAGTCCCCCCAGGAGAACCAGCCAGAGGACGGGGTCGCGCCGGCCGGAGGCTTTCTTGGCGTTCAATTACCTGAGCAGACCGGGTCTTTATAAAATATACCCCAGGCTTTGGGGATCCCAAGACCCGGGGCTACGCCAAAGCCTTTCGGCACCGGACCTTTGGGAAAGATTCGCCAGTCCGCCGACCGAACGGTCGGCCGGCACGGCCGGGGGGCCCTGTCCGGCCCGGCCGGTTTTTGACCGCAGGGTCGGGGGAGGCGTATTATCTAACGAGTCCCCCAATCGCCCTGAGAAGGAGCAGGAAGATGCGCCCGACCGAGCCCCAAGGGGGCGGAATCCTTCCGGGGGCTGCGGATGCGGCCCGGCTGCGTAAGCAGGCCCTGGACCACCTCTGGATTCACACCCGCCAGTGGAACGAGCTGGCCGAACCCGGCGGCCTCTTAATCTTCGAGCGGGCCCAAGGCGTCCGCCTCTACGACGTCGACGGCCGGGAATACATCGACGCCATGTCCGGCCTCTGGGTCGTCAACGCCGGCCACGGCCGCCGGGAGCTGGCCGAGGCCGCCTTCGACCAAATGCAGAAGCTTGCTTACGTTAACACCTTCGCCTACGCCTCGGTCCCGGCCATCAAGCTTGCGGCCAAGCTGGCCAAGATTACGCCGGGCGACCTTTCGCATGTCTTTTTCGTCAACTCGGGCTCGGAGGCCGTTGAGACCGCCCTCAAAATGGCCCGTCAGTATCACCATCTTAACGGGGAGCCGAAACGCTACAAGTTCATCTACCGGCGGGGCTCATACCACGGCCAGACCTTCGGCGCCATGACCGTGAACGGGGCCCGCTACCTGGACCGGACCTACTTTGAGCCCCTGGTTCCGGGCGGGGTTGCGGTGGTCAACCTCGACAGCTACCGCTACCCCGAGCATCTGAGCTACGAAGAATACAACCTTTACTGCGCCCGGGCCGTGGCCGAAGCCATCGAACAGGAGGGGCCGAACACGGTGGCGGCCGTCATCGCCGAGCCGATTTCGACGTCGGCCGGGGTGCATGTGCCCCTGCCCATTTACTGGCAGAAGCTCCGGGAGGTCTGCGACCGGTACGGGGTGCTCCTCATCGCCGACGAGGTGATAAACGGGTTCGGCCGAACGGGCCGCTGGTTTGGGATTGAGCACTTCGGGGTGGTGCCCGATATAATGACGGTGGCCAAGGGCCTGGGCTCGGGCTACGTGCCCATCGCGGCGGCCATCGCCAGCCCGAAGGTCTTCGACCGGTTTAAGGGCGAGCGAAAGCACGCCTTCCAGCACGGCATAACCTTCGGCGCCCACCCGGTGGCCACCGCCGTGGCCCTTAAAAACTTAGAGATTATCGAGGGGGAGGGTCTGGTGGAGCGGGCGGCCGAGGTTGGCCGGTATTTGGGGTCCCGGCTTGAGGTCCTTAAAGAGCACCCGATTGTTGGGGATGTACGGGGCATCGGGCTTCTGTGGGCGGTGGAGCTGGTTCGGGACCGGCGCACCAGGGAGCCTTTTGCCGAATCCGACCAGATCGGCCGGCGGCTTACGCCAAAATTGCTCAAGCGGGGCATTCTTACCCGGGCCGGGGAGATTATCCAGATCGCCCCGCCCCTCACCATCGAGAAGGCCGATATCGACCGGGTCGTCGAGGCCCTCGACGAAGCCATCGGCGAGCTGGAGCAGGAAATCTTCTAAGGAGGGACTAAAGATGGCCATCCTTAAGGGCAACCGGGCGGGCATAACGGCCGAGAGGTTTGCCCAGGGATACACCTGGTCGGAGTACATGCAGGTTATTCAGCAAAACAAAGAACGCTTTGCCGAAAGTTATGCCGAGACCCAGGTGAGCCCCGAGGACTGCGCCTTCTTTGCGCAGGTTCCGGGCCGGGTTGGGGGCAAGCTTAGGGTGGTGGCCCTCGCCGAGGACTGGTGCCCCGACGTTTACACCAACCTGCCCATTTTAATCAAGATTGCCGAGTGCAGTCCCGACATCGAGGTCCGCATCTTCCCCCGGGACAAGAACTTGGATATCATGGACGCTTATTTAAACCAGGGGCAGTTCCGGTCGATCCCGACCTTTGTCTTTTTAGATAACGATTTTAACGAGCTGGGGGTATGGATTGAGCGGCCCCGGGCGGCCAACGAACTGCGGGAGCGGCTGATGCAGGAGCTTGCGCAGCAGCCGGGCCTTTCGGAAGAGGAGGCCCGGGCCGAGCGGAGCCGGCGGCTGCGGGAGGCCTACCGGACGGGCCTCCGGCAGGAGACCATCCGGGAGATCCGGCAGGTTCTCGAGGCGGCCCTGGCGGCCCGCTCCGATTGACAGATTTATTTAAGGCCGTTGTTGTAAAGCCGGTGCACCTCCGGGTCGTGGGTGGGCAGTATATACTTGCCCTCCCGGGTGATCCGTTTTAAGGCGGCCATAACCTCGTCCAGGTTGACGTAGTAGCCGAAGGGAATCTGCTTGCGGACGTTCATCTCGACGATGTAGGCGGCGTCGCCGGTCAGGATCGCCCGACCCGAATCAAGCTCGACGTAAACCATCTGGTGGGCCGGGGTGTGGCCGCCGGTGACGACGGTGCGAATTCCCGGCAGGACCTCGGCATCCCCGTCCAGCAACTCGACCTGATTCCAGAGGTCGTTAACCAGCCGGGCGATGTCCAGCCGGTCGTAAAAGGCCACCGGGAAGAGGGGTGCGGCCGCATACTGGAGCTCCCGACGCTGAACGAAGATGCGGGCATTCGTAAGCTTATAATCCAGCCCGCAGTGGTCCAGGTGAAGGTGGGTGTGAATGAGATAGCCGATATCCTCGGGCCGCAGGTTATGCCTGCCCAGCTGGGCCTCGAGGGTCTGGTCCGGGGCCTGGCGGGCGTTAAGACCACTGTATTCTTTCACCCGCTCGGGACTCTGGAAACCGGCGTCGACCAGCACCGGCCGGTCGGCCCCCAGGATTAAAAATGCCGTCGCCGGCACGTAAGTGGCCTGGCCGCAGTCGGTTTGCCAGACCAGGAAGCTGTAGTCGACCTCCACCTCGCCGAGAAGCAGGGGATAAATCGTGTAGGCCACGGGCTGCACCTCCCTGGTAAGCTTCAAGCTGTCGGCTCAGGGGGCCTCGGCGGCAAGCCGCTTGAGGTCCTCGGCCCAATTCTCGTATGGCCGCAAGGGGAACCACTCGATGCTCTCGACGATGTGCTGATAACCCAGCTTCCAGATGGGGAGGCCCTGGAGGGCGTGGTCAATATCGTCGCCGACGTTAACGTCGATGATGCCGATAACCCAGGGGTTGCCGGCGACCTTCCAGAGGGCCTTCAACGCCCCCTGCCTCAGCGCCTCCAGGGCGGCCTCGGCCGCCTTCGGCCAGACCGTGTAAAACTCCTTGTCCGACATTCCGGCCGGCTTGCGCAACTTGAAAAAGGCCATCATAAGCATGGCTTCCCCCTCCTTTCATTGGGGAAATAAGCGGAGAAGCAAGTATGACGCCGATACCCTGAGCCCTGCACCTCATCTCCCTTCGGGGGTGTGTCTGCCAGAGGCTAACACAGCCGCTGCCGGCTGTCAAATCGGGCCGGCCGGCTCCGGGACTTTTTGGCATTAAGGCGCGGGAGCCGGCCGGCCGTCCGCAGTTTATAACTGGGAACGCCCTGGCAGGGTTAGCGGCGGTTGGGGCGGGGCTGGGGGGCGGAGGTGACGGCCCGGGTCGAGCCCAGGTCTTCAAGGGGGAAGAGGGTCGGCTGGCTCTGGCGCAGGCGGCGCTGCCGGCGGGCCTGCTCCAGCTCCTCCAGTTCGGCCTTGAGGCTTTCGAGGTCCTTGAACTGCCGGTAGACGCTGGCAAACCGGATGTAGGCGATCTCGTCCAGCTCTTTAAGCCTTTCCATCACCAGCTCGCCGATGGTCTGGCTCGGAACCTCCGGCCCCAACCGCTGGACGGCGGCCTCGACCTCGTCGACCAGGGCCTCGAGGGTTTCGGTGGCCAGGGGCCGCTTCTCGCAGGCCCGCTGGATGCCCCGGAGCAGTTTCTCCCGGCTGAAGGGCTCCCGCCGGCCGTCCCGCTTGACGACGTAGACTACCGCCGGCTCCACCCGCTCGTAGGTGGTAAAGCGGGCGCCGCAGTTAAGGCATTCCCGCCGGCGCCGGATGGCGTTGTCGACGTCGCGGGAGTCGACTACTTTGGATTCCGGGTGCTGGCACCGGGGGCAACGCATGACCGGACCACCTTCTGCAATCTACCCAGAGGCTAACACAACCCCGACCCGGTGTCAACGGCCGGGCCGAGGGCGGCTCAGCGGCCGACCAGCTCGGCCCGGACCACCAGCCGGTGGCTGTAGTCCGAAATGAGGGGCAGCCAGGTGCCGGTGCAGGTGATCAGGGTTACGGTCGGCCTATCGGTGGGCCCCACCACCGAAACGTCGGTTCGGGGCACGGCCTTCACTTCGGTTACCCGGTAGTTAAACTGCCGGTCGCCGCTGAAAACGGCCAGCATATCCCCCACCTGAACCTTGTCGAGGTTGATAAACACATTGCCCAGGTTCCGGCTGGTGATGTGGCCCATCAGCACCGCGTTGCCGGGGGCCCCGGCCCCGGCGGTGCCCTCGGCGTGGCCGACGACGAAGGGCGGCACCTCCCAGGTTACCTGGCCGCCCCGGTTTATCAGTGGGGCCGGGACCACCCTGCTTACGAGGCCGATGGAAGGAATGGAGAGCTCGGTTATTGGGAGGTTCGTTGGGACCGGCTGGGCCTGGGCCGCCACATTCAAGGCGCCCGGCCGGGGCGGGGCAAGGGCGGGGTCCAGGAAATCGTAGGCTGGCGGCCGGGCGGCGTCCGTTCGGACCGGGGCCGGAGCCGCCCTGGGGGGCAGCTGGGCCAGAAGGCCGCCCAGGGCCTCATAGACGGGGCCGGACGCAAGCAGAATAAGGCCCGAAAACCCGACGACGAGCAGGACCGTGCCGATGAAGTTGCAGGCGGCCCGGGCCAGGTTTTGGCGGCGGACCCGCGCGGCGTAGGCCCGGCGGATGGGCCCGATTTCGGCGGGCCAGGCGGACGCGGCCGCCGGCCGGAGGGCCTGGTATCGGTCTTCCGGCCGGCACCCGGCCGGGTATATTCCATCCCTCAGCCGCAGGTCCGGATAGGACCCGAGCATCGGGGCGGCTCCTTTAGCGTCGGCCGAGGCGCCGCAGGCCGAGGCCCGCGCCGACCATGGCCAGCAGGGACGTGAAAATCGGCATCAGGTCCGGCTCGCCCGTGGGCGGCAGGACCGTCGGGCCGGCGGGCGGCGCGGCCGGCGGCCGGGCCGGCGGGGCCGGGGGCGCCGGCGGAGGCGGCGGCGCGGGCGGCAGAACCACGGCCGGCTGCTCAGTCGGGGTCGGCATCGGGGGCGGAGGCGGCGGGGGCGGCAGGACCACCTGCGGCGCCGGGGTTGGGGTTGCGGTGGGCGCCGGGGGCACCGTCACCGCGGTCGGGGTCGCTGTCGGCGGCACCGGGCTGCTGGTGGGGGTCGCCGTCGGCGTATTCGTGGCCGTCGGGGTCGGCGTATTGGTCGGGGTCGGGCTCGGCGTGCTGGTTGGCACCGGCGTACCGGGCGTTGAGGTCGGCGTTTGAGTCGGCGTCGCCGTGGGCGTGTTGGTCGGCGTGGCCGTCGGAGTTGCGGTGGGCGTATTGGTCGGCGTTGCAGTTGGTGTGCTCGTGGGCGTAGCCGTCGGGGTTGGACTCGGAGTGTTAGTCGGCGTTGCAGTGGCACTTGGTTGAAAACTACTCGCGCACGTATCCTTCGTACCAAGGTCAGTTTGTATTTTAATATAATTCTTTGCGTGATCAGTGGAAGGCATTAATTGGGCCGTCCATGTGAATACGTGCGTCCCGGGGCCAAGATCAGTCCCGTGCATCAGTTGGTGACCGTGCGAGTCTTGCCCGAAACTAACTTGAGCGTCAAAATCTGCGTTTTCCGCTTTGCACGAAGAGTCTTTATCTGGATCTTTCGTATTCCAGGTTATAAACTTATCGAGTACACTCTGTATAGTTATGGTAACTCCACTGTCCACGGTAATTTTTACTGTACCTGAAATCGTCCCAGTCTTTTCTAGCGACCAACCGCCCCCTGCAGTTGAAAGATTGGCTTCCACCTGGGGCGCTGGCGCGCTAAGGCCGTAAGCGGCTACGGCCGTTACTGCGGCGAGCAGCACAAGGATTAAAAGCCAGCGGCCGGCCTGGCGGCCGGGAGGGTTGGCGGGGTTTCGGTTTCTCATTGTCTTTCCAGCCTCTGTTGAAAGTTCTCGGAACGTGCCGCTGCCTGCCGCTGGAAATACCGCTCCGGGGTCGGCGGACCCCACCCGCCGGGAAATGCCGACAAGCCTTCGCCAGCCGGCCTTATTATTTTCCCAGCAGGCGGTTGCGAGAAGGTTGAGAAAAGGTTACAGACAGGTTAAGAAACCCGACAACCTTCCCGAAATCCGCCGCTTGCTACCGCTAAGGGGGCCGCTTGGGGACCGCTTACTTCCGCTCGGCTATGGGGAAACAACCCGCCCGATTGCCGGCAGGTCACCTTAATCATAACCGCCAGTCGGCGGCCTGTCAACGGGTCGGCCAGGTACTTTCGTACTGGCCGGCGGCCCACCGGGGCCCTTTTAAACCCGCTCGGCGGTGACCACCAGCCGGTGGCTGTAGATGCCGTCGGGAACGCAGGTTATCAGCACCACCAGCTCCCGGTCCGTCGGCTCCAGCACCCGGACCTCCGTCGGCAGGACCACCTCCCGCCCCACCACCCGGTAAAGATAGGCCGTCTCAAGGGTGTATAAAATCACGGCCGCTCCAACCTGAAGCTCTGGGAGCCGGTGGAAGACGTTCCCCTCCCGGGGGCTGGAGATGTGCCCCGAAAGGACGATTTTCCCCGGCTCCCCGGGACTGGCCGTCCCCCGGTGGTGCCCCACCGCAAAGGCCGCCGTCTCCCAGATGAGATTCCCGGCCGCATCCGTCCGGGTCCCCACCGGCACCACCTTGCTGTCCAGGCCGATGCTGGGAACTACCAGCCGGACCGGGGGCGGCCGGCGGGGTCCGGCCCGCACCGGCACGGCGGCCGGGATCACCCGGGCCATCGCCTCCTCGGCCGAGGTGGCCGGGCCCACAACCGGCGGGGTCGGGGTGGGCGTGGGCGTCGGCGGGGTCGGGGTTGGGGAGGGAAGGCCCCGGGCCAGGGGCGCCCGGCCGCAGCCGGCCACGGCCCCCAAAAGGAGCCCCAGGCCGAAAAACTCCCGGCGGGAGAGCCCCCTAGGCCCGCCGCTCGTATCCGCCCTCCTCATGGGGTGGGGGCATGTACCGGCGCAGGGTCCGGCGGGCCTGCCGGACCCTCTTCAGCTCTTCTTTGACCTTCAGCACCTCGGCCTGCACCTGCCGCAGGGCCTCCCGGTCGGCCGCCACCACCGCCTCGATGAGGCGCACCGCCTCCGGCGAGAGGGTCTGCCAGGCCCCCTGGGCCAGGAGGGCCTCGATAATCCGGCTCCGCTCCGCCCCGATGGCCACCGCCGCCTCCCAGTGGGCCCGGGCCAGAGCCTCCGTCCGCCGCTCGGTAAGCTCCACCAGCCTTCGGACCAGCATCTCGGGGTCAGCCACCGCCGGCCCTCCCCGCCGCCTCTTCCCAGGCCGACCTCAGCCCCTCCACCTGCGCTTTGAGGCCGGCCAGCCTGGAGGCGTCCCGGCGAACGTAGGCCTCGGCCAGGGTCCGGTAGATAAACTCGTAAATCTTAAAAAGGTTCCGGGCCACCGGCCCGGCCTCGATGTCAACGGCCGACCAGAGTTCGGCCACCACCTCCTGGGCCTTGAGGATGAGGGGCCGGGCCCGGTCCCAGTCGCCGGAATCGGCGGCCTCGGCGGCCAGGGTGAGGAGGCCCGATAGCCGCCGGTAAAGCAGAACCACCAGCCCCGCCGGGTCGGTGGTGCCCACAACGGCCTGCCGGTAAGCGTCAAAGCCCTTCATCGGCCGCCCCGCTGAGTCAGGGCCTGCAGAATCTGGGCCCCGAGCTGGCCGCTCTGGGCCTGAAGCTGGGCCAGCAGGGTCTCCATGGCGGCAAACTGGCGCCGGAGGTAATCCTCCCGGCGGGCCAGGCTCTCTTCGAGCCGGCGGATGCTTTCGTCCAGGCCCCGGAGCTGGCCGTTAAGGCCGTCCTCGTGGATGCTGAGCATACCCCCCGTCTTGAGGACCGAGTCCAGGTAACCGGCCGCATCCCCGGCAACGGCGTTCAGAACGGCGAACACCGCCTCGGGGTTCTCCTGGAGGGCCCGGGTGAACCTGGCCTCGTCCACCTGGTAGCGGGTGGCCGTGCCGGGGGCGCTGCCGATGGGGCCGGTGGAAATCCCCACGTCGGCCAGGCTCCGGTAAGGGCCGGTCACCCCCGCGGCCGGCCCGGACAGGGCCGTCTGGAGGCGGGCGGCCACCAGGCTCACGGTGGCGTCGCCCATAAGGGGCCCGGCGGTCCGGGTGTTCGGGTCGTAGCGGGTCTGGTCAGCCACGAAGTCCAGGAGGGCGTTAACCTTGGCGGCCAGCTCTTTGGCCGCATTAAGGCCGGAGGCGGCGTCCACGGCCACGGTGACGTTGACCGGACCGGAGGTCACCTGCTTGAGCTCAAGGGTTACCCCCGGAACCAGGCCGGTTATCCGGTTGCTCGGGCTTGAGAGGGGCTGGCCGCCGTTCACGGTGCTGATGGTGAACCGGGCGTTCTGGCCCAGCTCCTGGGCGGCCGAGAGCAGGCCCGTGGCGGCCAGGAAATTGCCGGAGATATCCTCCAGGGTTATCCGGGTTTCCCCGGTCGCCTTACTGGTCAAAATCAGGCGGTCCCGGAGGGGGTCGTAGGCGGCCGTCACCCCGGCCGCCGACGCGTTTATCCGGCTTATAACCGTGCTCAGGCTCTCGCCGGCCCGGTAGGCTATCTCAACCCCGTTTATCTTGAAGCTTCCGTCCGAGGTTATCGGGGTAGCCAGGCGGGCGCCGGTGAGGGGGGCCGAAAGGCTTGCCACCCCCAGGTTTCCGGCCCCGTCCACCCGGTAGACGGAGCCGTTAAAGCTCTGGACCCCGTTGAGAAGTCGGGTGGCCGTAAGAAAGTTGCTGGTGTCGGCGCCGCTCCCCAGCTGAATGGGGTTTGCCGACTCCAGCCTTAAGATGTTGGGCCGGCCGTCGGCGTCGGGGGCCAGGGAGGCCGTCACCCCGGCCCCGCTGTTATTTATCCGGTTGATGACGTCGTTGAGGGTATCCGCCGCCGGGTCGACCCTTATGCTCACCCCGTTTATCGAAAAGGTCCCGGCCGTGACGGAGACCCCCAGGCCCGCCTGGCTCAGCGGGACCGACGGGTCCACCGGCTGACCCAGGGCCGAGGCGCTCCGGACCGCGGTGGCGGTGGCCAGCTGGGAGACGGTCACCTGGAAGGTTCCGGGCGCGGCGTCGGGCCCGGCGCTCACCCCGACGGCGGGGCCGTCGGCCGAGGCCGTCCGGGCCAGGACCACCCCCCGCAGGGTGAGGTTAGAAAGGGCCAGCTTGAGGTCGGCGAGTTTGGCCCGGAAGTCCCCGAGGAGCTTTTTCTGGTTTTCCACGGCCGTCCGCCGTTCCTGGAGCCGGGCGATGGGCCGCCGCTCCAGGGCGATGAGCTTCTCGACGAACTGGTCCCAGTTTATGCCCGAAATTACGCCGCTGATGCTGGCCGTTCCGAAACTCTCCAGCATGAATTGCCCCCTTGTTACTTTAAGAAGTCCAGCAGGCTGGGCTGAATCATCCGGGCCGAGCCCATCAGGGCGGCCCGGTAGGCCGCTTCGGCCATGGCCAGGTGGGTGGTGGCCTCGGCGAAATCGACGTCCTCGGTTTTGGACTTAAGCTCCGTGAGGGCAAGCCTGAGGTCCAGCAGGCGGTTTTCGGCCGCCTCCAGCCGGTTGAGCCTGGCGCCGACCACCACCCGGCCGTCGACGGCGGCGTTTATCGCCTGGTCGAGGGCCGGCAAAGCCGCCCCCACCGCCGCCGAACTTCCGGAGTCCAGGGCGTCCCGGAGCTGGATGAGGGCCCCGATGGCCGGGCCGAAAACCTGGTCGGCCGTAAGGTTGAAAATAATGGCGGCCCCGGCCTCCACCTCGGCGGGCATCTGGCCGCCGTCCCCCTGGTAGGGGGGCGGGGCCGGGACGTCGTACTCGTCGGGGGCGGGGCTGTACGGGGGGGTCGTAACCTTAAACCCCGAAAAGAGATACCGGTCCCCCAGCATCGCCTTGCTCAGCTGGAAGGTGTGGCCCAGCAGCTGGCGGACCTCCAGGGCGATGCGCCGGCGGTCGTCGGCGGAGAGGCCGTCGCTGGCCCCCTGCACGGCCAGCTCCCGGGCCCGCTGAAGGGTGAGGCTCAGGTCGCTCAGGGCCGAATCGGTGGCCGAAAGCCAGCTCCGGGCCCGGTCGATGTTGGTCAGGTGCTGTTCCACCCGAAGGAGGGCCGCCCGGTAGCCCAGGGTGGAGGCCGTGCCGGTGGGGTCGTCGGCCGGGCGGGTCAGCCTCCGGCCGGAGGAAACCTGACGCTGGTAGCGGTTGAGCCGCTCAAAGGCGGCCGCAATATCCGAAAGGACCTGCTCGCCGATCTGCCGCTGGGTGATGCGCATGGGCCCCTCCTTCTACCGTCCGACCAGGCCGGTGCGGTTGATCAGGTGGTCTAAAACCTCGTCCAGCACCGAAAGGCTCCGGGCGGCGGCCTCAAAGGCCCGCTGGTAAAGCACCATCCGCCCGGCCTCCTCGTCCAGGGAGACCCCGGAGAAGCCGTCCCGGCGGCCCTCCAGGTAGCCCCGAACCACCTCCTGGTTGGCCTTCTGGTCCTCGGCCTGCCGGGCCTCCAGGCCCAGCCGGCCCACAACCTGCTGGTAGAACTCCCCCAGGGTCGTCGTGCCCGAAAGCATCAGGGGCTGGTACTGAAGCTGGGCGATGTTAAGGGCGTTTCGGCCGTCCCCGGGGGAGCCGGGGCTCAGGGCGGCCGCCACCTTCAAGGGGTCGGCGGCCACGGCCGGGGCCACCCCCAAGGAGGCGGCCTCATCCCCGGCCGTGAACACGAAAAAGTCGAGGCCGGTGGAGCCGTCGAGGCCGTAGCCGGCCTGGTGGGCGGCGTTCACCGCCCCGGCGAGGGCGGCCGCCAGGTTGTTAAGGTCGGCCAGCTTCCCCGGAATGACCGTATCCCGCAGGTGAATGTAAGCGGCCAGCTCCCCGGGGGCGTCCCCCAGGGCGACCGGCGCCCCGTCCCCGGCCCAGACCGGCTCGGCAAAGCCCCCCGGCCCCGGCACCGTGGAAAGGCCGAACGTCTGCTCGTTGTGGACCAGCATTCGGCCGCCGACGTAAACGGTCACCTGGCCGTTGGGGGCCTCGACGTAGGCGGCCCGGACGATGCGGGCGAGGCTGTCGAGGAGGGCGTCCCGCTGGTCCAGCAGGTCGTTGGGGTTCTGGCCGGTCCCCTGAATCTGCCCGATCTGGGCGTTGAGGCGGGCGATGCGGTCGGCAAGCTCGTTAAGTTCGGCCACCTTGTTGACCACCCGGAAGTCCAGGTCCCGCTGAAGCAGTTTGAGCTGAGCGGCCATCCGGTTGAAGAGGCCGGCCAGGTTTCTGGCCGACTCGATGAGGCCCACCCGGATGGCGGTATCCTGGGGGCTCAGGGCCAGCTCCTGCCAGGCGCCCCAGAACCGGCCCAGCTGCTGGTTAAGGCCGGAGTCCGACGGCTCGTTGAAAACGGCCTCCACCTGGGCGTAGCCGTCGGCCAGGACGGTGTAGTGGCCGGTCAGGCCGAGCTGCTGGCGGAGCTGAAGGTCGGTGAAGGCGTCCCGGAGCCGGTCGATTTCGGCGGCCCGCACCCCGGTGCCCAGCTGACCGGCCCCGGCGCCCCGGGTAAGGCCGGGCCAGGGGTAGGGCGGGGTGGTTTCGAGGCGGGCCACCTGCCGGGAATAGCCGGGGGTGTTGGCGTTGGCGATGTTGTGGGCGATGACGTCAAGGGCGAGCCGCTGGGCCTGCAAGGCCCGCAGGGCGATCTCGACGCTTCCGAAGGTGCCCCACATGGGCGTTAACCCCCCGGGCCATAGGTGGCCGCAAAGGATTTAAGGGCCCGCTCGAGGAACCGCTGACGCCGGGCCGTAACCTCCTGAAGGCCTGCGTAAAGGCTCAGGTTTCGGCGGACCTCGGCCTTAAGGCGCATAAGCTCCGCCAGAGGGGGCGGCGAATCCGCCGCCGCAAGGCTGAAGGCCAGCTCCAGGCGGGCGAGGGCCGCCGCCCCCAGGGCCTCGATGTCCCCGGCGGCCGCGGCCGCCCGCTCTTGTTCACTCAAACTGACCAGACGGGCGACCAGCTCGGCGGGACCGTTCACGGCCGGCCTCCGCCCAGAAGCAGCCGGGCAAGTTCCGTCTCGTCCACCCGGTACTGGCCGGCCTCGACCTGGGCTTTGAGGCCGGCGACCACCTCGGGCCGGACGTCGGGGGTGTTCTGGATGAGCTGGTGGAGGGCCAGGATGAGGCGAACTTCGGGCGAGACCGAAATCGGGGCTTCGGGCGGAACCGGCTCCCGACCCGGGCGGCCATGGGGGGCCCCGGGCCGGCCGATGGGCGGAAAGGTTCCGGGCTCAGGGCCAATCCTGGATACATCCATAGGCTTTCTCAGACCTCCCTTTCAATCTATCGGCAGCACGGCCCGATTTCTCAGCCCCTCGCTAGCTCGATAGCTTCCCCCAGGAGCCGGTCCTGGTCCCGGATGACGTTTAGGTTCAAGGTGTAGGCCCGCTGGGCCTGGATGAGCCTGGCAAACTCCCCGGTAAGGTCGACGGCCGACATCTCCAGGTATCCGGGCGCCACGGCCCCGGCCAGGGGTCGGGCCGGGCCGGCGGCGGGGGACTCCCGGAAGAGCCCCCCGCCCAGGGGGGTCAGGTTCTCGGGCCGGTCGAAGGTAAAGAGCCCCAGCCGGCCGACGACGGCCTCAGTCCCGTCCGGGCCGAAGGCGGCCACCGTCCCGTCCGGCCGGACCTCCACCCGGCGGTCGGGGGGAATCCGGATTTCCGGGTCGAGGGGGAGGCCCCCGGGGGTGACCAGCCGGCCGTCCCCGTCCACCCGGAAGTCCCCCCGGCGGGTGTAGGCGTAGGTCCCGTCGGGAAGCCTTACCCGGAAAAAGCCGGGTCCGGGAAGGGCCAGGTCAAAGGGGGCCCCGGTTTCGGCCGGAGGTCCGGCCCGGGCCGAAAGCCGGCGGGCGGCCGGAATGACCCCGCCTTCGGCCGCCTCGGCCAGGGAAAGCCGGGTGGGCCGGAAGGCCGGGGTCGGGAGGTTGGCCAGGTTGTGGGCGACCTCGTCCACCGTCGCCTGGTAGGCCAGGGCCCCGCTCAGGGCCGCGGTCATCACCGGAAGCATTTTTGCCCTCCTTAATCCCAGCGGCCGAGCTGCTGAATTGCCCGGTCCAGGGTGGAATCGGCCAGAAGCACCATCCGCTGGGCCGCCTGATAGGCCCGGACGGCGGCCAGAAGCTGGGCGACCGTCTCGGTCAGGTTCACGTTGGACTCCTCGATGGCCCCCTGCCGGACCTCCCCCCCGGCCGGGGGCGGCTGAAAGGCCGGGTCGGCCGGCCGGAGCAGATTATCCCCGACCCGGATGAGCCCCGGGGCCCCGGAAAGGTCGGCCAGCAGGAGCCGGCCGATGACCTGTTCGCCTACATGGACCGTCCCGTCGGGGGTCACCGAAAACTCCGACGTCCCCACCTGAATCGGGCCGTTCTGACCCAGCACCCGGTCGCCCGAGGCGGTGGTCAAAAAGCCTTCGGCGTCGACGAAGAAGGTGCCGTCCCGGGTGTAGGCCGGCCCGTCGGGCCGCTGGACGACGAAGAAGCCGGGGCCGTTTACGGCCAGGTCCAGGGGCTCGCCGGTCTCCACCAGGGGCCCGGGGTTAAGGTCAATGGCGGCCGGCTCCAGGGCCGTCCCGGTCCCCAGGGGCCCCACCGGCAGGATGAGGGCCGGGTCGCCCAGGCGCCAGAGGCCGAGCCTGGTCCGCTCGGCCTGGGCCAGCAGGGTCTGCTTGAAGCCCGGGGTGCCGATGTTGGCCAGGTTGTGGGCCAGCAGCTCCTGGCGTCGGAGCTGGGCAGCCAGCTGGGAGACGGCGGTGTAAAGTCCCCGGATCATCGTTGCCTCCTCAGGCGGCGGATGACCCGGCCGGCGGCCAGGGTCGCCAGCACCCCGGCCCCGAAGCCGAGGAAAAGTTCCGGGCCGGCCGAGCTTCGGCCGGCGGCCGGGGGCACCCAGGCGGGTTCGGCGCCGGCGCCCCCGGTGCGGGGAAGCTCGGCCGGCATCGGACCCCGCCCCTCGGGCGGCTCGATCCGGCCGGCGATGGACCGGCGGGGCCCCGGCGCCGGCGAAGCCCCGGCATCCTCCACGCTTATAAGCATCAGGTCCCAGTTCTCCTCGGGAATGGGCTCGGGCAGGACGTAATCGAGGCGGGCCGTCCCGTCGGGGCCGGCGTTGAACCGCCCCAGGTTGTAGGCCCGGCCGGCCCCCGTCCGGAGCAGCCAGATGTTATAGGCCCCTTCCGAAAGCCTGGGCAGGCCCACCACGCTCAGCCGCACCTCCCCCTCCTGAAAGACCAGCTCGGCCACCCCGGCCGCATCCGTCGGGCCCCAGTTGGAGACCCCGGGCATGTACCCGAGGACGACCCGGACCGGGGTGCCGTTGGCCAGGGCCCGATGCCCCGGGCCCTGGAAAGCAAAAACGAGGAAAATGATTAAAAAGAGACCCAATCTCAGGGACATCTTAAGCGCCTCCCACGGCGGTGGTCAGGTCGGTGTCGATCAGGGAGCTTAAGGCGGTTCTCAGCCGCAAGATGGCCCGGGTATAGAGCTGGATGGCCCGGGTCGGGGAGACGCCGAGGACCGCCCCGATCTCGGCAAAGGTAAGCTCTTCTTTGTGATAGAGGGCCAGAACCAGCCGGTCCCGCTCGGGCAGGGTCCTCAGGGCCTCGGCTACCAGGCGGATGGTTTCCTGCTCCGCCACGAATTCGGCCGGGTCGACGGCATCCCGGTCGGCCAGCCGGTCGGCAACGGTGAGGAATTCGTTGTCCGGCCGGAAGTAGAGGGGGCTTCCCAGGGACAGGACCTGGCTCGAGTCGTAGAGGAGGGCCTCCTGGTAGGCTTCCGGGGAGAGGCCGAGGCTTTCGGCCACCTCGGCGTCGGTCGGATGCCGGCCCAGCGCCTGGTAGAGGGACCGGTGGGCCTCCTCGAGGCGGCGCAGCCGCCGGGCCGCCCCCCGGGGATGGATGTCCAGCTGGCGCAGGGCGTCGACGATGGCCCCCTTGATCCGCTGGCGGGCGTAGGTCTCGAATTTCACCTGCCGGGTTGGGTCGTAGCGGTCCACCGCCTGAATGAGGCCCACCATCCCGTAGCCCACCAGGTCCTCCCGGTCGACGACCCCCGGGATGCCGCTTCCCAGGCGGGCGGCCACCTGCCGGACCAGGGGGGCGTAGTGGAGGATGAGCTTCTCCCGGAGGGCCGGGTCCCGGGTGGCGAAAAACCGTTCCCAGAGCTCCCCGACCTTCACCGGTTCGCCCTCCGCTGCGGCCGGAGGAGCCAGGCCAGGGCCAGGCCGACGGCGGCGCTTCCCCCGGCCCCGATAAGGCCCCGCACCCAGGCCGCCTCGACGGACGCCCCCGCCAGCACCCCGCCCCAGGCGACGGCGATGAAAACCACCGCCGGGGTAAGTAGCACGATTTCAGCCCACCGCATCGCTTAAGCCTCCTCTGGTCTCCGCTGTCTTAACTGCCTGCGGAGGCAGAATCTGACGATGGCCTCCTGTCTGGCCGGGTCGATCCCGACGAATCTGGCCCCGGCCTCGAAGGGAAAACGGGCGGCCCGGCCGCCCGGGCCTGCCCGGGGCCGGACCCAGACCACCTCGACCTGGGCCGGAAAGGGCTGGCCGCCGTTAAGGCCGAGCTCCACCTCCAGCCGGTCCCCGACCTGAAGGGGCCGGTCGCTGACGAAGCCGAGGCCGCCCCCGCTCAGGTCCCGCAAAAGTAGCCTCACCGGCCGCGCCTCGGCCCCGGGCCGAAGGGGCCTGGCCGCAGCCGGGACCATCCCCAGGGCCACCCGGAAATGGTCCCGGCGCTGGTGCCGGACCCACTCCCCGGCGGCTACCACCAGCACCGGCACCCGGCCCAGGTCCCGCCCCAGGACCACCGTCTCCAGCCGGTAGACCCCCCGCTCCCCTCCGACCTCCACCGTCACCCGGTCGCCCGCTTCCAGCCGGACGGGCACCAGCCGGCGCACCGGGTAGGCCAGGACCAGCCGGTCGGGCCGGACATCCTCGACCCGGGAGGGGTAAGGCTCAGGGTCGTTGGGAAGGAAAATTTTCACCGGCATACCTGCCCGAACGGACGTCATCCTTCCAGCTCCACGGTGGTGCGGACCTCCAGCTGGTAGCCGGGGGCAACCTCAGCGTACGAGAGGAGGACCAGCCCCGGCAGAGGCCGCTCGGTAAGCCTTCGCAGGGGCAGCCTGAGCCTGGGCGGGCAGAAGAGAAGGGGCCGGTAGCCTTCGGCCGCCAGGCCCTCCATGGCCGAGGCCAGGTGGGAAAGGAACCGCTGGGCAACCTCCGGGGCCAGGGCCAGGACGGTGCCGGCCTCGGTGGCGGCCAGGCTGTTCAAGAGCAGGCTCTGGGTGTTGGGCCCGAGGGCGAACCCGATGAGCCGGTTTTCGGCCTCGGCGTAGAGCTGGCAGATGGCCCGGGCCAGGCCCTGGCGGGCGGCCTCGGTAAGCTGGTCGGGATCCCGGGTTGTCCGCAGGAGGGGGGATATGCTTTCCAGGATGGTTACCAGGTCCCGGATGGGCACCCGCTCCCGGAGCAGGTTCTGGAGCACCCGCTGAAGCTCCCCGAGGGTTAGCTGGTCGGGGATGAGCTCCTCGACCAGGGCCGGATACTGGGCCTTGAGCTGGTCCACCAGCTGGCGGACCTCCTGGCGGGTGAGGAGCTCGGCGGCGAAGGTGCGGACCGTCTCCGAAAGGTGGGTGATGATAACCCCGACGGGGTCCACCACGGTGTAGCCTAAAAGCTCGGCCTGGTCCCGCCAGCCCGGCTCGACCCACCTGGCCGGCAGGCCGAAGGCCGGCTCTTTCGTGTCCTCGCCCGGGATCTCGGGGGGCGAGGTCGTCCCGTGCAGGACCAGGTACATGTTGGGCCGGACCTCCCCGCTGGCCACCGTCACCCCCCGCAGTTTGACCCGGTACTGGTGGGCCTTAAGCTGAAGGTTGTCCCGGACCCGGACGGTGGGAATAACGAAGCCCAGCTCCTGGGCGACCTGGCGCCGGAGCAGGCCGACCCGCTGGACCAGCGACCCCCCGGGCCCGCCCCCCTCCACCAGGGGGATGAGGCCGTAGCCCACCTCCAGCTCCAGGGGGTCGGGCTGGACGGTCTTAAGGACGGCCGCCACCTCGTCCCCTTCCGACCGGGGGGACGAAAGGGCCTGGGGGAACGGTTCGCCGCCCAGGTCCCTGGCCCGGTGGACGGCGAAGGCCAGGGCCCCCAGTCCCCCGCCGATGGCCAGGAAGGGCAGGGTGGGCATCCCGGGGATGAGGGCGAGGCCCCCCAGCAGGCCGGCGGCCAGGCCCAGGGGCTTGGGACCGGCCAGAATCTGCCGGGCCATCTCCTGACCCAGGCTCGCTTCCGAGGCCGCCCGGGTTACGATGATGCCGGTGGCGGTGGAGATTAAGAGGGCCGGAATCTGGGAGACCAGCCCGTCGCCGACGGTGAGCACCGTGTAGGTCCGGAGGGCCCGGTCGATGGGGAGCCCCCGCTGGAGCACCCCGATGACGATGCCCCCGACGATGTTGATGAGGATGATTATCACCCCGGCGACGGCGTCGCCCTTTACGAACTTGCTGGCCCCGTCCATCGCGCCGTAAAAGTCGGCCTCCAGCTCGATGAGGCGGCGGCGCCGGCGGGCCTCGGCCTCGTCGATGATGCCGGCGTTAAGGTCGGCGTCGATGGCCATCTGCTTGCCGGGCATCGCGTCCAGGGTGAAGCGGGCGGCCACCTCGGCCACCCGTCCGGCCCCGTTGGTTATGACCACAAACTGGATGACCACCAGGATGAGGAAGATGACCACCCCGATGACGTAGTTGCCCCCGATAACGAAGTGGCCGAAGGCATCGATAACCTTGCCGGCATAGCCGTGAAGGAGGATCTGGCGGGTGGCCGAAACGTTGAGGCCGAGGCGGAAGAGGGTGGCCACCAGAAGGAGGGAAGGGAAGACCGAAAACTGCAGGGGCTCCCGGATGTACATGGCGACCAGCAGGACCGTAAGGGCCAGGCCGATGTTGATGGTTATGAGGATGTCGAGCAGGGCCGGGGGCAGGGGCAGGACCATCATCCCGACCACGACCACCACCGCCACCGCCAGGTAGATGTCGCCCCCGGCCAGCAGGGCCGGGCGCCGTTCGGCCGAGCCGGTGTTAGCCGCCACGGCTTCGCCTCAGCTCCCGGAGCCGGTAGATATAGGCTAAAAGCTCGGCCACCGCCTGGTAGAGGGCGGGGGGTATCTCCATGCCCACCTCCACGGCCCGGTAGAGGGCCTGGGCCAGGGGCGGATTCGAGACGACGGGCACCCCGGCCTGCCGGGCCAGGGCCCGGATGCGCTCGGCCACCAGGCCCCGCCCCTTGGCCACCACCCGGGGGGCGCCCATCGTCTTCGGGTCGTAGCGGAGGGCCACGGCCAGGTGGGTGGGGTTGGTCACCACCACGTCGGCCTTCGGGACGGCGGCCAGCATGTTCCGAAAGGCGAGCTGGCGGTGCCGTCGGCGCAGCTGAAGGCGGACGGTCGGGTCGCCCTCGGTCTGGCGCAGCTCTTCCTTAAGCTCGCTCCGGGTCATGCGCAGGTCCCGCTCGTGGCGCCAGAGCCGGTAGGCGTAGTCCAGCAGGCTCAGCACCCCCAGGCCGATAAGCCCCCGGAAGAAGAGGTCGGAGGCGACGGCCCACAGCCCGTCCAGGCCGCCTTCCAGCGACCCGGCCGACCAGAAGGCCAGTTCAAAGAGCCTGGGGGCCAGGGTGAAGTAGACTACCAGGCCGATAACCCCGGCCTTGAAAGCCGAACGGGCAAGCTCCACCAGCCCCCGGAGGGAGGCCAGCCGCCGAAGGCCGGCGATGGGGTCGAGGCGGCCCAGGTCGGGGCGCAGGGGGTAAAGGCTGAGGGCGCCCCCCGTCTGGAGCAGGCCCACCCCGACCCCTGCCCCCCCGGCCGCCAGCACCACCGGGGCCGCCAGGAGCAGGCCCTGTCCCACCTGTTCCCCCAGCAGGCCCCAGAGGGCCTCGGGTTCGGCCGGCGGCCGGCCGAGGCCGGCGGCCAGCAGGCCCTCAAAGCCCCGTAGAAGGCCGACCCCGCCCCAGTAGAGGGCGAGGCCGCCTGCGGCCAGCCCGGCCACACCCACCAGGTCCGTGCTCAGCGCAACCATACCCCGCCGGTGGGCCTCCTGACGGCGGCGCTGGGTTGGCGGGGCAACCTTCTCTTCGGCCATCAGGACGGCCCCCGCCAGAGATAATCGGCAGCTTCGATGATTCCGCTAAGGACCACCGGTACCTGCCCGAAGACCAGGGGGGCGCTGACCGCGATTAAAACCAGCCCCAGGCCCACCTTGAGGGGGAAGCCGACCCCCAGCAGGTTAAGCTGCGGGGCGGTCCGGACCAGGATCCCCAGGGCCAGGTCCACCACCAGCAACCCCCCGACCACCGGCAGGGCCAGCCGCACGGCCAGCCCCAGAACCCCGGTAAGCACCTGGGCCAGCCGGACGGGGCTCGGCTCCCCCAGCGGGTCGGCCCCGGGCGGGATGAGGCGGAGCCACTGGACCAGGGCGATGACGGCCTGGTGGTGGGCGTTGGTGGCCAGGATTACCGCCCCGGCCGCCAGGGAGTAGAGCTGGTCCAGGGGGTTGACCGCCTCCCCGGACTGGTCGATGGTCTGGATGAGGGTGTAGCCCGCCTGAAATCCCACCAGGCCGGCCGCCTGCCGGTAAACCCCCAGCCCGAAGCCCAGAAGCCAGCCCATCGTAAGGCCCAGGAAGACCTCCCGGACCAGGGCGACCACAAAACCCGGCAGGTCGGCCGGGACGGGGGCCGCCGGGACCAGGGGCAGGACGGCCAGGCCCCAGGTCAGGCCGAACCAGACCCGGGCCGTAAGACCCAGGCGGCCGAAGCCGGGAACCGGCATCACCGCCAGCAGGGCCGAGAGGCGGGCCCCGGCCAGGAACCAGCGGGTGACGGCTTCGGGGTCGGCGGGCACCTTCAGGGACCTCCCCGGCCGACCTGGGGCAGGAGGCCGTAAAGGTTCAGGGTGAAGGCCACGAGGCTGCTCAGCAGCCAGGGGCCGAAAAGGCCCAGGGCGACGAAAACGGCCAAAAGCTTGGGAATAAAGGCCAGGGTAAACTCGTTGACCTGGGTGGCCGTCTGCAGAATCCCGATTACGAGGCCGGCGGCCAGGGCCACCAGCAGGATGGGCCCGGCCATGTAGAGGACCTGGCCGAGCATCCTGGCCACCACCTCGATGGCGAGCTGTTCCGACAACTTTGGCTCCTTTTAAACGAAGCTCTGGACCACCGACCGGACCACCAGGGTCCAGCCGTCCACCAGCACAAAGAGAAGGATTTTAAAGGGCAAAGAGACGATGACGGGCGGCATCATCATCATGCCCATCGCCATCAGCACGCTGGAGACCACCAGGTCGATGACCAGGAAGGGCACCAGGATGACAAAGCCCATCTGGAAGGCGGTCCTCAGCTCGCTTAAGATGAAGGCCGGGGCAACCACGTGGATGGGGAGGGCCGCCGGGTCGGCCGGCGGCTGGAGGCGGGCCAGCTCCACGAAGAGGGACAGGTCCTTCTCGTTGGTCTGCCGGAGCATGAAGGCCTTAACGGGTGCCTCGGCCCGGGCCCAGGCCTCCTCGGCCCCCACCTCCCCCCGCAGGTAGGGCTGGAGGGCCTCCCGGTTGAGCCGGTCCCAGGTGGGGGCCATGGTAAAGACCGTCAGGAAAAGGGCTAGGCCGATGAGGACCTGATTGGGGGGAAGCTGGGGAAGGCCGAGGCCGCTCCGGAGAAAACCTAAGACGATGATAATGCGGGTGAACGAGGTGGTCATCATCAGGGCGGCCGGCAGGAAAGAGAGCAGGGTAAGGAGGCCGACGACCTCCAGGGCCACGGTGGCCTGACCCGCCGCCCCCTGGGGTCCGGCGACCTCAACCCGGAGGGCGGAGGGGCTTCCGGCGGCCGAACAGCCGGCCAGGACCGGGGCCAGCAGGAGGACCGCCCCCCAGTAGGGGCGCAACTCAAATACCGCCGCTCGGCTTCTCACTTTCCGGGCAGATCCTAACGCCCGGACAAGCACTCCCGGTAGGGACTAAAGGCCGGCCCCGGAAGGCCAAAATTCCTGCCCAACCGGCTACGGCTGGCCCCGGGCCAGGGGCAGGGCCACCAGCAGCCGGGTGCCCTCCCCCGGCCGGGAGCTTACCCGCATCCGCCCGCCCCGGGCCCGGACGGCCTTTCGCAGGAGGGCTAGGCCCAGGTGGCCCTCGCGGGTGAGGTTTTTAAGCTTGGAGCGGTCGAACCCGCAGCCGTCGTCCGCAAGTTCCAGACGGATCCGGCCGGGCTCTCGCTTAAGCTCCACCCGAATATTTTGGGCCCGGCCGTGGCGGACGGCGTTGGCCACCCCCTCCCGGACGACCCGACAGATAAGCTCGATTACATCCGGCGGGAGGGCCGCCGCCTGGCTCAGGTCGAAGCTTAAAGTCGGGGTGGGGCCGGCTTCCCCCAACCCCAGGGCGGCGCTGGCTTTAAGGGCGGCCTTAAGCTGGGCCGCCTTCTGGACCTGCTTGAGGGCGGCGGCCAGGCACCGCAGCCGCTCCAGGCTCTGGGCGAGCTCCGAGCGCAGGACCCAGAGGTCGGCGATGCGGTCCGTCGGCCCGGCGGCCTCGCCGGCCAGGGCCCGGTCGGCCCGGAAAAGGCTTAAGGCCAGCCGGGGCATCACCTCGTCGTGAAGGTGGCCGGCCAGCTCGCTGGCGATGAGCTCGATTTCCGTCACGGCCGTAAGCCTCCGTTCTTAACCAGGCCGGCGTTGTGGGCCTTAAGGGCCGCCGCCACCCGGTCGGTCACGTTCAGCTTCTGGAAGATGACCGAGAGGCGGTTTTTAACCGTCGAGGCCGAGACCCCAAGCTTTCGGGCGATCTCCTTGTTGGAGTAGCCGGCGGCCAGAAGCTTTAAAACCTCCACTTCCCGGCCGGTGAGGGCATTGGGCCCGGAAAGGAGGGGGTTGTACCGCTCCCGGTAGCGGCGCAGAAACCCGGTCATCAGCTTCGGGTCGATGGCCGACCCGCCGTCGGCCACGGCCCGGATGGCCCCGACCAGCTCCCCAAGTCCGGCGCTCTTTAAGACATACCCCCGGACGCCGGCGGCCACGGCCCGGTCCAGGTGCTCCTGGTCGGCGTGCATGGTTAAGATGATGACCGCCGTTTCGGGGGATTCGCCGGCGATGGCTTCGGCGGCCGAAAGGCCGTCCTCCCCCGGCATCTCGATGTCTAAAAGGACCACGTCGGGCTTAAGCTTCTGGGCCAGGTTTCGGGCCGTCCAGCCGTCGGGGGCCTCGCCTACAACCTCGATATCGGGGACACTGCTTAGAAGCTCTTTAAGTCCCTGGCGGAAAATAGTGTGGTCGTCGGCGATGACTACTCGGACCAATCCGCTCGCCTCCGCAATAGGCTTTGCTTTTTGATAGCATTAAGGCATCCCGAATGTCAAGGCCTAGGAGGCCTGGCTTAAGTCGAGGGCAAGCCGATTTAGAAACCGGCAGGCATCTTCCACCGAGGCGAGGACCTTATCGGCGGCGGCGATAACTTCGGCCGGGGTCTCCGGCCCGGCCACGGCGATGGCCAGCCCCTGCCCCCCTTCGGTCCGCCAGCGGCCCACCGCCCGGAAGGCCTCCACGTCCGTCAGGTCGTCCCCCAGGTAAATCAGGCCCCGCAGCTTAAACCTTTCGATGAGCCGCCCCACCGCCAGCCCTTTGTCGGCCCCGGCCGGCCGCACCTCCACCACCTGTTTGCCCTCGGCCACCAGATAGCCCGGGGGCACCCGGTCGGCCAGAAGCCCCAGAATCCGGCGGCGGGCCTCGGCCGGGTCGGGACTGCCCCGGTAGTGGACGGAAAGGCCGGTCCCCTTCACCTCGAGGCGGATGCCCGGGCCAAGCCGCCCCCGGAGCCACCCGGCCAGCCGGCTCACGGCCGGGTCGGCCGTTTCGCCTTCCCCCCAGTCGGCCCCGTGGAGGCCGACGTAGACGATTCCCGGAAGGCCGACCCGGGCCCGGAGGTCGGCCGCCGTCCGGCCGGAGACCAGGGCCACCAGCTCCAGCCGCCCCCGGAGGGCCTGGAGGGCCGCCCGGCAGGCCGGATGGAGACGGGCGGCCTCCGGGGTTGGGGCGATTTCGCTTAAGGTGCCGTCAAAGTCGGAGATGAGGCCGGCCGGGCGGTTCCCAAGGACCCTCAGCGCCCCTTCGACCAGCTCCCTCACGGGCGGTAAACCTGGCGGTAGGCCCCGTAAAAGCCGTAGACCAGCCGGACGTAGGCCTGGGTTTCCCGCACGGGTATAAGCTCCACCAAGAGGTCCGGGTCTTCCACCCCGAACTGGTCCCGCCAGCGCTGGGCGTTGCCAGGCCCGCCGTTGTAGGCGGCCAGCCCCAGCCAGAGGTTTTCGAAGCGGCTTAGCTGGGCCGAAAGGTAATAGGCCCCGAACTCGATGCTTACCCCCGGCCGGAAGAGCTGGTCGACGTCGAAGTCCTTATACCCCAGCCGGGCGGCGATATCCCGGGCCGTCGGGGGGATCACCTGGGTGAGGCCCCGGGCCTGGGCCGGGGATACGGCCCGGGGGTCGTAGCGGCTCTCCTGCCGGATGAGGGCGTAAAGAAGAAGGGGGTCGATGTTAAACCGCCGGGCCGCGGCGTCCACCAGCCCGGCATAGGGCAGGGGGTAAAAGGCCCCCTCGGTCCCGGGCGGCACCCGGCCCGACCTTGCGGCCGCCACGGTGAGCATCGAGACCCCGTCGCTGTAAAGGCCGGCCCCGACCAGGAGGGGCCCGAGCCGGCCGCCCAGCCCGGGGTCCACGGCCCAGCTGAAGGCCCGAACGATGCGCCGGGCGTCGTCGGCGAACCCGGCCTTCCAGAGGAGAAGGGCTGACTTAAAATCGGCCGGAAGGGGAACCTGCTCCCCGCCGGCCGAACCCGGCGTAAGGTCGGCCGGGGGCAGGGGCCGGTAGGGACGGCCGGCGGGGGCCGTGCCCCCGAGAAGCTCCCGGGCCCGGACCTGGTAGTAAACGGCCTCCCCCAGGGCCCCCGGCAGGCCCTCCAGCAGCGGGCCCCAGCGGCGGGCCGCCTCGTCGGTCTGCCCCTCCCGGAGGGCGAGCTTGCCCAGCCAGAAGCGGGCCTGGTAACCGGCCAGACTTGTCCGGTCGGCCAGCAGTTCCCAGTGGGCGGCGGCCAGGTCGGCCCGCCCCTGGCGGTAGGCCGCAAGGCCCAGGTAGAACCTGGCTTCCTGACCCCGGTTGCTTTCGGGCAGGCTCTCGGCGAGGCGGCGGTAGTAGGCCAGGGCCCGGTTGGGGTCCCCGTAGCGCTCCTCCACCCGGGCCAGGTCCCAGAGGGCGGCCTCGGCAAAGGAACCGGCCGGGTCGGCCTCATAGCTTTTTAAATAATAGGCCCTGGCCTCGGCCGTCCGGCCGGTGTAGAGGTAGGCGTCGGCCAGGTAGTAATAAGCTTCGGCCAGCCGGGCCCCGCCCAGGCCCCCGAGGGCCGGCTCGAGGAAACGGATAACGTCGGCCCAGCGCCGCCGGTAATAGGCGACAAAGGCCCGCTGGTAAGGGGGAACGGCCGCCCCGAGGGCGTCGAGCCGGTCCAGGGCCTCGGCCGCCGGCGGAAGGTCGTAGCTTCCGGCCACCAGCCCCAGCAGCCGGCGGACGGCGGCCTGGGCCCGGCCCAGGTCGGCCTCAATTTTCGCCTGCTCCAGCTCGGCCTGGGCCCGCTCGGCCCGGACGGCGGCGTTGCGGCCGAACTCCTGCCAGGCCGCCAGGGCGGCCTCGGCCTGGCCGGCGGCGTTTAAAACCTCGGCCAGCCGGGCCCGGGCCGGCGGCCGGAGGGCCGCCGGCAGGGCGGGAATGGCCGCGGCCAGGAGGGCGACCCCCTCGTCGGCCCTGCCCTGTCCCAGGCGGAGCTCGGCCCGCTCCCGGGCGGCGATTCCGGCCAGCTCGGGGGAGGCCTCCCCGGCCCGCACCCAGGCGGCCTCGGCCCCGGCCGGGTCCCCCGCCGCCTGCCGGACCCGGCCCAGCAGGAGCCAGCCCGGGCCGGCGTGGGGGTCTTCGGGGTGGGCCTGAACGAGGGCCTCCAACTGGCGGGCGGCCTGGCCCGGGTCGCCCAGCTCCAGGAGGACCCGGCCGTAAAGGAGCAGGGCCTCCGGCCCCTCGGGGGCGTCGGGGAAGGCGGCGAGCAGGGCGCTTAAGGTTTTCCTTGCGGCCTCGAAGTCGAGGGCCTCGGCCTGGGCCCTGGCCCGGGCCAGCAGGACGTGGGGCGGGGGGAGGCGGGGGTCGGCCGGCTCGACGGCCCGGAGGGGGGCCACCGGCCCGGCCAGGAGGGCCAAAAACAGGATAAAAACCAGCCGAACCGACCGGCTTAAGGGGGCCGGCCAGGGGAAAGGCCGGGAAGAAGGCCCTCGCCGCCCCCCACCCCCGGGCCGCAGGTTATGTTTGGGCCGAAAAGGCCGCCTCATCCGCACCATTCTAAGGCCGGGCCGCCGGGTAGTTCAATAAAAAACCGGCCGGAGCTTTCGGCTCCGGCCGGCCGAAGATTCGGGGCCCTTCTTACGCCGTCCGGCGGGTGGCCGTCGGCGCAAAGAGGGCGCCCGAGACCGAGGCCACAATCACGCCCAGAAGCACCACGACGAGGCCAACCCAGAACGTCTCCGGCATCGGCAACCGGATGCCCAGGTAGGCATCCAGGGAGTAGGCGCCCGGACCGAGCAGGCCGACCACGAAGGCGACGGCGCCGTTCACCAGCGGGTACTCAAGGCCGCCCTCGGCGACCCACACCTTCGGCCAGTGGACCTTGACGATGGCCGTCAGCATCGAGGCCAGGATGGCCAGCGAGCCGACCGGCCCCAGCAGGCCGAGGGCGAAGAGCAGGCCACCGAAGAACTCAACCAGGCCGGCGACCGTCGCCCAGAAAGTGCCCGGCCGGATGCCGATGGACTCAAACCAGGCGCCGGTACCCTTGATGCCGTGGCCGCCGAACCAGCCGAAGAGCTTCTGGGCGCCGTGGCCGACAAAGAGCAGACCGACAATTACCCGCAGAATCAGGAGACCAAGGTCGACGGTCATCACCCTTCACCCCCTTCTGCCGAGTATTTGCGGTTCTGCTCCGAAAGTCTCTATTATATTAATAGCAAGCCCTGCCCAAGCTTGTCAAGGAGGTGACGGTCCGGTGGCCGAAAAGGCCCCCACGATCTGTCCCGCCTGTCGGCTGACCCACCGGGGGCGGCGCGGCCGGGAGTCGGGCTGTCCGGTGGCCCGGGCCGCCGCCCTGCTGGGGGATACCTGGACCTTGCTGCTGGTCCACCTGCTCCAGGCCGGTCCCCGCCGCTTCGGGGAGCTCCAGTCGGTCATTAAGATCAGCCCCCGGGTCCTTTCGGAGCGGCTGCGCCGGCTTCAGCAGGCCGGCTTGGTCACCCGCAAGCTCTACCCGGAGATCCCACCCCGGGTGGAGTATGCCCTCACCCCCATGGGCACGGCGGCCCTTAAGGTGGTGGACGCCCTGGCCGAGTTCGGCGAAAGGTGGCTACCCCGCCCCAACGCCGAGGCCCTTAGCCCCGCCTCTTAACCCCGACCTGCCGCCCCCAAATACACCCCCAGGGTCCGGGCGGCCGCCCGCTCCCAGCTGAACTCGGCCGCCCGGGCCAGGGCCCGCCGGCCCAGCTCCGCCTTAAGGTCCCGGTCGGCCAGGACCCTGGCGACGGCCCGGGCAACCTCGGCCGGGTCCCGGGGGTTTACTAAAACGGCGGCGTCTCCGGCAACCTCGGCCGCGGCCGTCCCGGCCGAGGTCACCACCGGCCGGCCGCAGGCCATCGCCTCCAGCACCGGCAGGCCGAATCCCTCGGCCAGGGTCGGGTAGACGAAGACTTCGGCGGCGTTTAAAAGCCCCACCAGGTCGGGGTCCGAAACCGGCCCCAGCCAGCGGACCCCGGGTCCCGAGGGGCCCCATCGGGCCGGGTGGGGCAGGCGGGGGTCGACGTGCCCGCTTATTACGAGGCCCACCGCGGGGTCGGCCAGCCGGGCAAAGGCGGCCAAGAGGCCGGCCAGGTTTTTATGGGGCTTATTGCTTCCGTGGTAATGGCAGAATCTGGCCGGCAAAGCCCTCTCCCGCCGGAAACCCGCCACCTCCCCGGCCGGCAGGGGCCGGAATTCCGGCCCGACGCCCTCGGGCACCACCGCCGGCTTCAGGCCCGGAAAGTACCTGGCCAGGGCGGCGCCGGTGGCGGCCGACGGGACGATTACCGCGTCGGCGAGGCGGACGGCCAGCCAGACCAGCACCCGGTAGGCCAGCCGGCCGGTCCGGGAAGGCATGCTTTCGGGAAGCTGGAGGGGGATCAGGTCGTGGACGGTCAGCACCGACGGGGCGCCCCGGACCCAGGGTCGAAAATAGTGGGTATAGTGGGCCAGGTCGGGCCGCAGCCGCCGCTCCAGCCGGGCGAGGGCCACCGGGGCGGCGGGGTGGAAGACCGGCGGGCCTTCGACGGGCCTGACCCGGCCGCCGGCAAAGAGCCGGCCCAGGTCGAAGCGGCGGTTGGGGGCGGCCGGGTCGACGACCAGCCAGATTTCCAGGTCCGGACCGGCCAGGCCCGCCAGGGCCCGGACCAGCCCGTAAACGTAGCGGCCGATCCCCGGGAAGTGGTCCTGAATATAGCGGCCGTCAACCAGAAGGCGCACCGGGCCAGGGGGCCCCTCAGCGCAGGGGCCAGACGCAGGGCTCCCAGAAGTAACGGTTCGCCGCCTGGAGGTCGAGGCAGCTGGGCAAAAAGAGGCCTATCAGGGCGTAGAAAATAAGATAGAGGGTGGCGGCCGCCACCAGCCCCAGGACTATCAGCCCCAGCAGGCCGCCGCCCGTCAGGTACGGGTGGTTGTAAAGCCGGTCGTCCACCCGGTTCGGGACGTCGGGGAAGTAAACGGGCCGACTGCCCGTCGAATAGCCCACCGGCGGCAGGATGGACCCGTAGGGCTTCTTCGCCGTCGGCCGGGACCGGAGCTGGCCGGTTCGGGTGCGCTCTAAGGTCATTTCGGTCGTCCCGTTTTTGAGGTCTCGTTAGATGATACCAGGAAAGGGCGGCCCCGGGGGACTTAATCCCCGGGGCCGCCCGGCCCTGGCGTTTAAGGTTTAATGGGCCATCATCAGCTGGCCCCGCACGGCCCCGTCGGGGTAGGCCCGGGTGTGGACGTTTACGTAGTAGTTGCCGGGGTTGGTGGCGATGTCCGTCAGCAGTTCGGTGCTGATGCCGTCCACACAGCCCACCGACCTGCCGGTGGTCGGGGCCGGCAGGGGTACCACGACGGGCCCGGCAACCTCCGGCCCGCCCCGGTGGATGTGGCTGGCGATGGGCGGGTCGATGCCCTGAACCGTCAGGTCGAAGCAGACCCGGCCCTGGTCCGGGTTAATGCTGATGACGGCCGACCCGGAACCCCTTGGGTCCCCCGGACCCGGCCGCTGGGCGGCGCCCGTCAGGGTGGCCGATAGGGTTACGCCCCCGGCCCAGACGAGGGGACCCGTCCACTGGCCGGCCGGGGAGTTGTTGTAAAAGTTTATCCAGGCGTAGCTGGTGACCGGCCCGTCGCCCGTGACCTGAACCGTAAAGGTGTAAGGTCCGACGATGCGCCCGCCGGCAACCCCGACCCGGTTGTTCCAGCCGATGTTGCCCTGGCCGTCCAGGCCGCACCGCCGCCAGTCGGTCCGGTGGGTGCCGTAGTGGCAGAAGACCAGGGTGGAGTTTTCGGGAAGCCGGGCCTTTAACTCGTAGCTGTAGGTGCGGGGACTGCGGTTGACGACCAGCATCACGAAGGTGGCCATGTCGCCCGTGCGGGTGCCCCGCATCTGGACGACCACGGGCGGCCACGGTTCGGGCTGGTCGCTTACGGCCGCCGGGGTCGGCCCGGAAGGCTCCTGCCGGAGGGCTTCGGCCGGCCCGGCCTGGAAGACGAGGCCCAACAGGAGCGCGGCCACGCCGATGCCTGCGAACAGCCTGCGGAAACTCATAAAGCACCCCCTTAACCCGATTTTCAAAGTGGCCAGAACCGAGAAGCCCGGGACAGGACTATTCGCCGGCCTCTCACCCCCTTTCAGCCGGTAAGATGGGCGTCGGTAGAGCGCCCGCCTTATTATAACCGGGCTTCCCCAATTGTCAAATCGCCCGGAACCCGCCGTAGAATCGCGGCCGGCCGTTGGGCTAAAATTCTTGGGGGTAAGCCATGGAAAGCCGGGAAATCCGCACCCGATTTTTAAAATACTTTGAGGCCAACGGCCACACCATCGTCGAAAGCTCGCCCCTGGTGCCGGCCAACGACCCCACCCTGCTTTTCACCAACGCCGGCATGGTCCAGTTTAAGGATGTCTTCCTCGGCCTTGAGGAGCGGCCTTATCGGCGGGCCGCCACCTGCCAGAAGTGCGTCCGGGCCGGGGGCAAGCATAACGATTTGGAGCAGGTGGGCAAAACCGCCCGGCACCACACCTTTTTTGAGATGCTGGGCAACTTCTCTTTCGGGGATTACTTTAAGCGCGAGGCCATCATCTACGCCTGGGAGCTTATCACCCGGGAGTTTAACATCGAGCCCGACCGGATCTGGGCCACCATCTTCCGGGATGACGACGAGGCCTTTGAGTACTGGCGAAAGGATATCGGCCTTCCGGCCGAGCGGGTCGTCCGGCTGGGGGAGAAGGACAACTTCTGGGAGATGGGGGATGTGGGGCCGTGCGGGCCGACCTCGGAGCTGGTCTACGACCGGGGCGAGGCCTTCCGGTGCGATGCCCCTGAGTGCGCCATCGGCAAGTGCGACTGCGACCGCTGGCTCGAAATCTGGAATCTGGTCTTCATGCAGTTCGAGCGCAAGCCCGACCGGTCCCTGGTGCCCCTCCCCAAGCCCTCCATTGATACCGGCATGGGCCTGGAGCGGATCGCCTCGGTGCTCCAGGGCGTGAACAGCAACTGGGACACCGACCTTTTCAAGCCCATTATCGGCCGGGTCGTTGAGGTTTCCGGCCACCCGTACGACCCCGGGCCGGGGGGGTTCCCCCACCGGGTCATCGCCGACCACAGCCGGGCGGCGGCGTTTTTAATCGCCGACGGGGTCCTGCCCAGCAACGAGTGGCGGGGCTACGTCCTGCGGCGGATGATTCGGCGGGCGGTCCGGATGGGCTACCAGCGCCTCGGCCTGCAGAAGCCCTTTATGGCGCAGGTGGCCGACGCCGTCATCGACCTGATGGGGGATGTCTACCCGGAGCTCATCCGGAACCGGGACCTTATTCACCGGGCCCTGACCACCGAAGAGTCCCGCTTCTTCCAGGCCCTGGCCACCGGCCTTAATGTCCTGAGCGGCCGTCTGGAAGCCGTCAAGGCCCGGGGCGAGCGGGTGCTTTCGGGGGAAGATGCCTTTCAGCTTTATGACACCTTCGGCTTCCCCCTGGACCTCACCATCGAGATTGCCGCCGACGAGGGCATCTCGGTGGACATCGTCGGCTTTGAGCGGGCGCTGGAGCGGCAGCGGGAGCAGGCCCGGGCGGCCCAGCGCTTCCAGGCCGAGCAGGTGGTGCGGGTGGCGGAGTACCGGCAGGCCGTCGCCGAGCCCGTTCAGTTTGTCGGCTACGAGCACTGGGCCTTCAGGTCGAAGGTTGTGGCCCTCTTTGTGGACGGCCGGTCGGTGCCGGTGGTGTTCGAGGGGCAGGAGGTCGAGGTTATTACGGCCGAGACCCCCTTCTACGGGGAGGCCGGCGGCCAGGTGGGGGATACGGGCGAAATCCTCGGGCCCTCCGGGGTCATCGTGGTGGCCGACACCCAGCGGCCCCTGCCCGACCTCATCGTCCACCGGGGGCATGTTCGGCGGGGCGAGGTGGCCGTGGGCCAGACGGTGGAGCTGCGCATCGACGGGGAGCGGCGCCGGGACATCATGGCCAACCACACCGCCACCCACCTTTTGCATGCGGCCCTCCACCGGGTCCTGGGCCGCCACGCCCTCCAGGCCGGCTCCCTGGTGGCCCCCGACCGGCTGCGCTTCGACTTCTCCCATTTTAACCCCCTGAGCCGGTCGGAGCTTGAGGAGATTCAGGGCCTGGTTAACGAAAAGATTCGGGAGGACCTGCCCGTTATCCCGAAGTTTATGCCCTTTAAAGAGGCCATCGAGCAGGGGGCCATCGCCCTCTTCGGCGAAAAATATGGCGAAATCGTCCGCACCATCCGGATCGGGGAGCCGCCCTTCAGCTTCGAGCTTTGCGGCGGCACCCACGTAAACCACACCGGGCAGGTCGGGATCTTCTGGGTGGTTTCCGAAAGCGGCATCGGGTCCGGCCTGCGGCGCATCGAGGCGGTTACGGCCCGGGGCGCCGAGCGGTTCCTGCGGGAGCGGCTGGCCCTCCTGGAGACGATCGCCCGCCGGCTGGAGGGCAGCCCGCCCGAGCTGGAGCGCCGGGTCGAGGCCCTCCTTAACGAGCTTAACCGGCAGCGCAAGGAGCTGGAGCGGCTCCAGCGGGAGCTGGCCCGCCGGGAAGTTGAGCCCCTCCTCGGGCAGGTTCAGCGGGTCGACGGCATTAACGTCCTGGCCGTCAAGGTTCCGGCCACCAAGGTGGAGACCCTACGGGAGGTGGGCGACTGGGTCCGGGAGCGGCTGGGCAGCGGGGTGATCGTCCTTGGGGCCGTCATCGATAACAGGCCCTACTTCGTCACGATGGTCACCCCCGACCTGGTGGCCCGGGGCCTGCACGCCGGCCAGATCGCCAACCGGGTGGCCGCCATCACCGGCGGACGGGGGGGCGGCAGGCCCCACCTGGCCCAGGCCGGCGGCCGCGACCCGAGCCGGATCGACGAGGCCCTCCGGGCGGTGGTGGAGCTGGTGCGTGGGTGAGGTTCCGGCAGACCTGGAGGCAAAGCAACCCCGACCGACAAGAACCCCTAAAGGCGGCGAAATCGTGCGGTTGGACCCCCGGGACGACCTGGGTTCCGTCCGGGTCCGGCTGGAGCAGACCACCCGCAACCCCGTCTACCTGGTCGTACCCCCCGGCCTGCCCTGCCTGCGAAGCGAGCTGGGCGTCCGCCTCCTTTACCGGCAGGCCCGGGCCCTGGGCCGGGAGCTCATCATCGTTTCCCGGGACCCCACCATCCGGGAGCTGGCCCAGGAGAACGGCTTCCGGGTCCGGCGTAGCCTCCTTTCGGAAAGCCCCCCGGAGGCTGCCGTTTCCCTGCCCGCCCTCGGCCTGGCCCTTGCCCGGAAGTTGGCCGGGGACCTGGTGGGCATCCTCCAGTTCGAACTGCCCCGCTGGTGGCTGTTGGTAAGTGTGGGCCTGCTCGGGCTGGCATTTTTGCTCCTTTACATGCCCCAGGCCCGGGTCGTGGTGACCCCTAACGGGCGGCCGGTGGAGGCCGCGGCCAACGTCACCGCCCGGCGGGGTGCGACTGCCGTCGACCCGGAAAAGGCGATTATCCCGGCCCGGGTTATTACGGCCGAGACGGACCTGGAGCAGACCGTTCGGGTTGCGGGCCCGGCCGTGATGGCGGCCGACCGGGACCGGGCCCGGGCGGCGGTGCTCGACCGGGCCCGGGAGCAGGCGATGGCCGTCCTCTGGAACGTCAAGGCCCCCAACGACCAGATTTTTCCCCAGACGGTCCGGGTAGCCCTGGTCGGCGAGGATTTCGACCGCCGCCTCGGGGAGCAGGCCCCGACCCTCACTTTAAAGGCCCGGGTGCGGTTGGAGGCCCTGGCCTTCGACGGCCAGCAGGCCAACGAGGTGGTCCGGGCCGTCCTGGCCCGCCAGGTGCCGGCCGGCCAGCGGCTGGGGGACCGGGTGGAGGTCCAGCCGGGGGGCCTGGTATCCGCCGACGAAAGCGCCGTCGTCTTCGAGATGTTGGCCCGGGGGGTGGCCTTTGAACCGGTGGACCCGGAGCAGGTAAGGTCGCTGGTTCGGGGGCGTTCGGCCGCCGAGGCGGCCCGGCTGGTGGCCGAAAGGTTCCGGCCGGCCGAGGAGCCGGTCATCGAGGTTTACCGCTCGCCCCTGGGCCGGTTGCCGGCGATGGGCAACCGCATTGAGGTCGAAATCCGCCAGCCGCCCCTTCCCCCCGCCTCCCGATGAGAATCCTCGGGCTTGATGTCGGCCGGCGCCGGGTCGGGGTTGCCGTAAGCGACCCGGCGGGCCTCATTGCCACCCCCCTGGAAGTAATCGAGGTTCGCAGCCTTAAGGGGGCTATCCGCCGGATTTTAGAGATCTGCCGGGAACAGCAGGCCGAACGTATCGTCGTGGGCCTACCGGTAACCCTGGGGGGCGAGGTTGGCCCCCAGGCCCGGGAGGTCCTTCAATTCGTCGAGGCCCTGCGGCGCCGAAGCCCCGTGCCGGTGGAGACCTGGGACGAGCGGCTCTCCACCGTGGGGGCGGCCCGGCTCCTGCAGGCGGGCGGCCACGACAGCCGGTCGATGCGGGGCCGGCTGGATGCGGCCGCGGCGGCCTTTATGCTTCAGGGCTATTTAGATTCCCGGCGCCGGGCCGAAACGGGCCAATGAGGTCGCCCCGCCGCGGCCTTCCGGCCGGCTGTCTCGGCATTCCGGTTTTCCTGGCCCTTGCCGGCCTTTTGCTGGTGGGTCTGGGGGTGCTTCCCGAGCCGGAGGCCGTTCTGGCCGGCCTGGACCGGCCGGCCCCCGGCGGCCCGGCCCTTTTCGTTATCCGGCCGGGGGATACCGCCGGCAGCGTCGCCGACCGGCTCTTTGCGGCCGGCCTCGTCTGGAGCCCCCACTATTTTCGGATTCTGGCCGGCCTGGAGGGCAAAGATGTAAGGCTTCAGCCCGGGGAGTACGCCATCCCGGCCAACCCCACCGCCCGGGACCTGCTGGAGCTTTTAACCAGCGGCCGGAACCGGGTCCGGCGGGTGACGGTGCCGGAGGGCCTCCGGGCCGAGGAGGTTGCGGCCGCGGTGGCCGAGGCCCTGGGCCGGCCCTTGGAAGAGGCCCGGGCCTGGCTTGCCCCGGGCCGGCTGGAACACCCGGTTCTCCGGGAAAAGCCGCCCGAGGCCTCCCTGGAGGGCTACCTTATGCCCGATACTTACCTAGTGGGCTGGGACCACGGGCCGGAGGTGGTCTTCCGGCTGATGCTGGATAACCTGGAAGCAAAGCTCACCCCCGAGGTCCGGGCGAAGGCGGCCGCCCGGGGCCTATCCGTCCACGGCCTCCTCACCCTGGCCTCCATCGTGGAGCGGGAGGCCCAGGTTGACGAAGAGCGGCCCCTCATCGCCTCGGTCTTTCTCAACCGGCTCCGGCTGGGGATGCGGCTCGAGGCCGACCCCACCGTCCAGTACGCCCTGGCCCAGGACCCCTTAAGCGTGGTCCGGTTCGGCTACTGGAAAGCCGAGCTTACCCTCGAAGATTTGCGGATTGACTCGGCGTATAACACCTATAAATACCCGGGCCTTCCGCCCGGCCCCATCTGCAACCCCGGGTTTGCCTCCATCCGGGCGGTGGCCGAGGCCCCGGAAACCCCCTACCTTTACTTTGTCCTGGACCGGGACGGCCGCCACCGGTTCGCCGCCAGCTGGGAGGAGCACCTGCGCAACGTCCGGGAGGTGGGACGCTAGCCCATGGCCGGGCTTAAAGCCGGAGTGATCGGGTTTCCCGTAAGGCACAGCGTTTCGCCGGCGATGCAGCAGGCGGCCTTCGACCACCTGGGCCTCCCCGTCGAATACCGGGCCTGGGAGGTAAGGCCCGAGGAGCTGGGAGCCTTCGTCGGCCGGCTCCGGGCGGGGGGATGGCTGGGGGTGAACGTGACGATCCCCCACAAGGAGGCGGTGGTGCCCCTGCTGGACGACCTGGCCCCGGAGGCGGCCGCGGTGGGGGCGGTGAACACGGTAGTGGCGGCCGGGGGAAGGCTTACGGGCCACAACACCGACGTGGCCGGCTTTCTGGCCGGCCTTCCGCCCGGGGAGGACCTTGCCGGGGGCCGGGCCCTGATTCTGGGGGCAGGCGGGGCGGCCGCCGCCGTCCTCTTCGGCCTGCTGGGCCTAGGCCTGGCCGAAATCGGGGTCTTTAACCGGCGGCCGGGGCGGGCCGAGGGGCTGGTGGGGAGGTTTTCCGCCCGGAATCCGGCGGCCCGCTTGCGGGTGGTCGGGGAGGCCGAAGTTTGCGAATACGCCCGGTCCTGCGTCTTGGTTGTTAACTGCACCCCGGTGGGGACGGCCGGGACGCCCCTGGCCGGCCGGATGCCCCTGGCCCCGGAGTGCCTGGCCCCGGGCAGCCTCGCCTACGACCTGGTGTATAATCCTCCGGAAACCCCCTGGCTGCGGGCCGCCCGGGAACGGGGGGTCCGGCCCATCTCCGGCCTGACGATGCTGGTCCACCAGGGGGCGGCCGCCTTCCGCCTCTGGACGGGCCGGGAGGCCCCGGTCGGGGTGATGCTGGAGGCGGCCCGGCGAGCCCTTGCGGAGTTTAACGATGCTTCGGTTTCTGACGGCGGGCGAATCCCACGGTAAGGGCCTCACGGTGGTCGTCGAGGGGATGCCGGCCGGCCTGCCCCTCGACGAAGAGTACATTGCCCGGGAGCTCCGACGCCGCCAGTGGGGCTACGGTCGGGGCGGCCGGATGAAGATCGAACAGGACTGGGCCGAGATCACGGCCGGGGTCCGCCACGGCCGGACCATCGGCAGCCCCATCGCCCTCTGGATCCGCAACCGGGACTGGGAGAACTGGCAGGAGGTCATGAGCGTCACCCCGCCGGAATCGGAAGTGCCGCCGGTAACCCGCCTCCGGCCGGGCCACGCCGACCTGACCGGGGCCGTAAAATACGGCCACCGGGACGTCCGAAACGTCATCGAGCGGGCCAGCGCCCGGGAAACGGCGGCCCGGGTTGCGGCCGGCACGGTGGCCCGGCGGCTGCTGGAAGAATTCGGGATGCAGATTAAAAGCCACACCGTCCAGATCGGCCCGGTGAAGGTCGACCCCGAACGGGTCGACTGGTCCCGGGTCGAAGAGTCCCCGGTCCGGTGCGGCGACCCGGTGGCCGAGGCCCAGATGGTCGAGGCGATAAATGCGGCCAAGCGGGCCCACGACACGGTGGGCGGCGTCTTCGAGGTCATTGCCACCGGGGTGCCCATCGGCCTGGGCAGTTACGCCCAGTGGGACCGCAAGCTGGACGGGCTCATTGCCCAGGGGATGCTCAGCATCAACGCCGCCAAGGCGGTGGAGTTTGGGGACGGTTTTGCCCTGGCCGGCCTGCCGGGTTCCCAGGTCCACGACGTCATTGAGGCGGTGGAGCATCCTGCCGAGCCGGGCCGGAAGGTCTGGCGGCACCGGACGAACCGGGCCGGGGGGATCGTGGGGGGGATAAGCAACGGGGAGCCCATCGTGGTGCGGGTTGCCATCAAGCCGATCCCGACCCTGGCAAATCCGCTGCCCAGCGCCGACCTGCTTACCGGCGAGCCCATCCTGGCCCCGTATGAGCGGTCGGACGTGTGCGTGGTGCCGGCGGCGGGGGTGATCGGCGAGGCGGTGCTGGCCTGGGTGCTGGCGGCGGCGTTTTTGGAAAAGTTCGGCGGCGACCATATCGACGACATCCGGGCCAGCTACGAGCACTACCTCAGGCGCACCTGGATTTAGCGTTCGGCCGACCGTACCCATCGGCGGCAGAGGGCCAGCCCGAAGAAGACCCAGTACGGCAACCACCACAGCCGGGCGTTGCTGGCCGGGCCCGGTTGAAGGGAAAGCAGGCCAAAAACGAAAACGCCGAGCCAGACGGTCGCCAAGCCGATAATTCCTGCCGGCCGCCGGGCGCGGGCCGCGGTGTCGATGAATAGGGGTAAAAGAAGGACAAAATCCCAGCTCCACAGGTATGTCCCGGCCACGGTCGTTAAAGCAAGACCCCATACCGTCCCCGGCACAGGTCCTGCCTTTTTACAGATATCAAGGGCTAAAAGGATGGAGCCGGCAAGGAGCGCCCCCACAATCCCCAGCGCCAGTACGGGCGACCCCACGTGGGATTGAACAAGCCACCACGTTGAAGGCTGCTCCCACTGGGGATTTCGCCGAAGATTTGCCATCAAATCCCTCCACCAAACAGTATCGGCCATCCAGAGCGGTATAGTCATGATTAAACCTGTAACCATAATACTTCCTATAAGATTTAGTCCTTGGCTGAATTGTTGTTTCGAAATTAAATAGCTTAATATCATGGGCAATACAACTATGCATAATTGAGGTTTGGTTAAGCCGAATGCATATAATGCGGCTGCTGGCAATAGTTGTCTTGTCTCAATAAATCGGGATCCAAAAACTAAACTTAAAATTATCAATAAATCAATCTGTCCCAGAATAAAATGCTGAATAGTCGGGAGGAACAACGCGGAGGCCAGCAGAACAATCCCAAGATGCCCTGGCTCCGGATTTACCCCGTTGGCTCGCTTCAGCAGGTGCCAGTTCAGGACCGCCAGGCCGCTGATATTAACCAGGAGCCAGGCGTTCGAAGCCTCCCGTAGCGGCAGTAAACCAAGGGGAACAAAGATACCGACCGCCTGGGGTAGCCAGATAGCGTTGCTCCCGTCCGGAAAGAGGCGGTGGACGGCATAGGGCGACTGGCCGCGCCAGGTCAGGTGAGCCGGACCCCAGAGGTTGTTGCGGAAATCCCAGGCCGAGAAATCGGCGGCTACGATAAACAAGCCGACAACAAAAAGTATCAGTCCGACCAGGGACAGGCCAAAAACCATCCGAGCAACCATCCCCGCGCGTTATACCATACGGTCAGGACCGTAAGCTACAGTATTGCAGAACTGAGCCAGGGCTTTTTAGTTATCCTGGATATTGATAACAGATAAGCCATAGTTTGATTGTCGGGGCCCACAGCCGTGGGCCCCTTCCGAACGGTCGGCGGCGACCTTGCGGATGTTTCCAAAGGGTCCGGCGCCGAAAACTGCAAAGCCCTGGTGCCGATGCCTTAAGTTGGCAAAGGTGTTCGAGTACAAGGTAAAATCTCCGGTAGGAAGCAGACTATGCCTTTTGACGTGCGCGATTTCCACGACCTTGTAAGGCTGCTGGAAGCCCACCCCGACTGGCGGGCCGAGCTCCGGCGGCTGATTCTTTCCGAGGAGCTTCTGCGCCTTCCCGAGATCGTCCGGGACCTGGCCGAGGCCCAGGCCCGGACCCAGCGGCAGCTTGAGGAGCTTACCCGCCGGCTTGAAGAGCTAACGGCCCGGATAGAGGGGCTGGCCGCCCGGGTCGAGGCTCTGGCCGAGGCCCAGGCGAAAACCGAGGAGCGGGTCGGCCGCCTGGAAGAGAGAGTCAGCCAAGTTGAGGACCGACTCGGTCGCGTCGAGGACGCCCTGGCCCGCCTGGCCGAGGCCCAGGCGAAAACCGAGGAGCGGGTCGGCCGCCTGGAAGAGAGAGTCAGCCAAGTTGAGGACCGACTCGGTCGCGTCGAGGACGCCCTGGCCCGCCTGGCCGAGGCCCAGGCGAAAACCGAGGAGCGGGTGGCCCGCCTGGAAGAGGCCGTCGCCCGCTTGACCGAGGCCCAGGCCCACACCGAGGCGGTCCTTCAGGCCCTTATCGGCCGGGTCGACCGCCTCGAAATTCGGGTGGGCAGGCTGGAAGGCCGGGACCTGGAGCGCTACTACCGGGAACGGGCCCCCGCCATCTTCGGCCAGGCCGGCTTCAGCCGGGTAAGGGTCGTCCCCATCGAAGAGGTGGCCGGCCAGCTGGACGACATGGAAGAACAGGGGCTTATCGGCCCGGAGGACCGTCTGCGCCTGCTGCGAACCGACCTGTTCGTCCGGGCCCGAAGGGAGGGCCGGGAAATCTGGCTGGCCGTCGAGGTTTCCGCCACCGTTGACAACCAGGATGTGGAACGGGCGGTAAAGTCTGCCGAGCTCTTGGCCCGCTTCTTTGGGGTTGAAGCCCAGGCCGTCGTTGCCGGCCACAGGGTTCTGCCGGCAGCCGAAGAGCTCGGGCAGCGGCGGAACGTACTCGTCATAACCGACGGGGCCGCCGTCTAGGCCGGCCGCCGGGCAGTTCGCAACTGCTAGAATAGTTTCGGATGGGCAGGCGCAACCCCCGCAACATCTACCTGACCGGCTTTTCGGGCACGGGCAAATCCACGGTCGGCCCACTGGTCGCCGAAAGGCTCGGCTTTCGGTTCGTGGACCTCGACGCCGAAATCGAGCGGACGGCCGGCCGGCCGGTGGCCGAGATTTTCAGGGCCGAAGGGGAGGAGGCCTTCCGCAGGTACGAAACCGAGGCCCTGCGGCGGCTGGGGGCAGCGGGGGGCCTGGTGGTGGCCACCGGCGGCGGGGTTGTGCTTCGGCCCGAGAACCGCCGGCTCATGGCTGAAACGGGCCTGGTCGTCTGCCTTGAGGCCCGCCCCGAGACCATCCTCCGGCGGCTGGCTGACCAAGTCCCGACCCGCCCCCTCCTGGCCGGGCCGGACCCGGCCGCCCGCATCGCCGGCCTCAAGGAGTACCGGCAGCCCTTCTACGCCACCGCCGACTGGGTGGTCTACACCGACCTGCTTACCCCCGAGGAGGCCGCCGCCGAGGTGGTCCGGGCCTGGGGGCTTCTAAGAACCCGGCTGGACAGGGCCGAGGCCGACGCCGAAGGCTGGCCGGGGGCGGGCCGGGAGGGCCTTGCCCCCTACTGCCTGGAGGCCGGGGCCGCCTGCGTCGTCCGGTCCTCGGCCGGGGATTACCCGGTTTACGTCGGCTGGGGCAACCTGGCCGAGCTCGGCTGGCGCATCCGGGCCGCCGGCCTGGGCGGCCGGGCCTGGGTGGTCGCCGACCGGGCCGTCTGGGAGCTCTGGGGCGAAAGGCTTCGGGTCGGGCTGGCCGCCGGCCGCCTCGAATGCCGGCCCCTCCTGGTGGAGCCGGGGGAGGAGCATAAGTCTCTGGCCGGGGCCGAGCGCCTCTACGGGGAGCTCAGCCGGGGCCGGGCCGAGCGGCAGGATTTTATCGTCGCCTTTGGGGGCGGGGTGGTCGGGGACCTGGGGGGCTTTGTAGCCGCCACCTACCTCCGGGGTCTGCCGCTGGTGCAGGTGCCCACTTCCCTGCTGGGGATGGTGGATGCGGCCGTGGGCGGCAAGGTGGCCGTAAACCTGCCGGCGGCCAAGAACCTGGTGGGGGCCTTTTATCCGCCCCGGCTGGTGCTGGCTGACACCGAGCTACTCACCACCCTGCCCCCCGGTGAGCTTATCGCCGGCTGGGCCGAAGTGATAAAACACGCGATAATTTTGGACCCCGAGCTTTTCGGGGAGTTCCGCCGGGTCGGCGGCCGGGCGGCCACCCACCTCGACCCGGAAACCACCCCAGCCCTGGTGGGCCGAAGCGTCGCCATCAAGGCCTGGGTCGTAAGCCAGGACGAGCACGAACGGACCGGCCTGCGAATGGTCCTTAACTTCGGCCATACCGTCGGCCACGCCCTGGAAGCCGTCCTCGGCTACGGCCGGATCCGCCACGGGGAGGCCGTGGCCATTGGGATGGTGGCCGCCGCCCGGCTGAGCGTGGCCGTGGGGCTGCTGGCCGAAGAAGTTGCCCACCAGGTGGAAAGCCTCCTCCGAGAATTCGGCCTGCCGGTCCGGCTCCCCCCCGGGGCGGAGCCGGCCGCCCTGATAGAAAAGATTTACTACGATAAAAAGGTCGCAGGGGGACGGCCCCGCTGGGTCCTGCTCCGGCGCATCGGCGAGACCGTCATCCGCCCGGATATACCCGACAGCCTCGTGCTGGAAGTGTTAAACACTTTGCGGTCATGACGTTAAAAAAGCTTGATTCTCAAACACCCGCCGTCAGGGGCACTACCATTGTGGCCGTCCGCCGCTACGGGCAGGTGGCCATGGCCGGGGACGGGCAGGTCACCGTCGGCGACATGGTCGTAAAGCACACCGCCCGCAAACTCCGAACCCTTTACAACGGGCAGGTCATCGCCGGGTTTGCCGGCTCCGTGGCCGACGCCCTCACCCTCTTCGACAAGTTCGAAGCCCAGCTCGAAAAGCACAAGGGCAACCTGCGCCGGGCCGCCGTCGAACTCACCCGGGAGTGGCGGACCGACCGGGTCCTGCGGCGGCTGGACGCCTGGCTCATCGTCGCCGACCGGGAGAACCTGCTGGTTCTTTCCGGGGAGGGGGACGTCATCGAGCCGGACCACGACGTCATCGCCATCGGCTCGGGGGCAGGCTACGCCCAGGCAGCGGCCCAGGCCCTCATTAAGCACACCGACCTGAGCGCCCCCGAGATCGCCCGGGTTGCCCTGGAGGTCGCCGCCGACCTGTGCATCTACACCAACCGGGAGGTTGTGCTGCTGACCGTCGGGGAAAAGGCCGAGGTCCCGGAGGCCCTACAGCCCCAGCCGGGGTCCGATGACCCCCTCGAAGGCGGCCACCTCGGCCTCGGGTAGGTCGTAGGCGTCGGCCGCCCCGTGGGCCGGGAAGAGAAACACCCGCCTTACCCCCAGCTCCGCCCGGGCCCAAATCAGCCGCTCGGCGCAGTATTCGGGCGGCCCGAAAAGGCCCAGGGCCTCGCAAATCCGGTCGGCCTCGGCATCCGAAAGCCGCTCCGGCTCAAAATCGTCGGGCAGGTCGATCCCCGCCAGCCGGAGCCAGTGGAGGTTTGACCGGCTCGGGTAGGCCAGCCACGGCTGGCCGGGCCGGAACCAGCCCCGGGGCCACCGGCGAACCTCCTCCCGGCCGCCCAAACCGATGGGCACGATGAGGATTTCCAGCAGTTCGGCCGGGTCCCGGCCGGCCCGCCGGGCTCCGGCGGCCAGGTGGGCCCGGGCGGCCGCAACCGAGGCCGGGTTCAGGCCCACCAGCATCATCACCCCGTCGGCCACCTCCCCGGCCAGCTCGATAAGCTTTGGTCCGGAGGCCAGCAGGAGGACCGGCACCCGAACCCCGGCCGGGTAACGCAGGCGGGTGGGAGTCCCGTTAAAGGCCACGGCCTCCCCGCCGAGCAGGGCCTTAATCCGGCTGATGGCCGTGCGCAGGGCCTCCCGCCGGGCCCGTCGGAGGCCGGCCGCCTCCACCGAAAGGAATCCCGGCCCCAGGGTGAGCATCGCCCGGCCGGGGGCAAGCTCGGCCAGGGAGTTGGCCAGGGCCGCCAGGACCAGCGGGTGGCGGGTAAGGGGATTGGAGGTGGCCGGGTAAGGGCTCAGCCGCCGGGTCTGGGCGGCCGCCAGGGCCAGGACGATGTAGGCGTCCCGGCCGCTGTGGTGGTGGTCGTGGATGCCGACCCCGTTCAGGCCGGCCGCCTCCACCCGTCGGATAAACCCGACCAGCTCGGGTATGGGCCGGCCCACCGGCACCCGGATGTCGACCCGGAGGGCGGTCATTTAAATTCCCTGGTAGCCGTACATGGCCAGCAGGTCGTCCAGAACCTCGTCGACGGGGTCGGTCCAGTGGCGGCCGTCCTGACCGGGGCGGCGCCGGCCGTAGATGGCCCGGAACCGACCGGCTTTGATTTCCCGGATAAGGTCCGCCTCGTCCCGGATGGGCCCCTCGAAGTAGGTGGCGCAGCAGCCAAGGCCGTGGTGGGAGTGGGCATCGCTTCCCCCGGTCCCCCTAAACCCCCGGGCCCGGGCGACCTTCAGGGCCAAGGCATTCTCCTCGTCGGCCGTCGCCCCGTTAAGGGCCTCGATTTCGTGGACCAGGTCGAAAAGGGGCAGGCTGAGGGCTTCTTCGAGGGTTACCGGGCGGGCCCGGTTAAGGCCGGGCCGCAGGCTGACCAGGTGCCGAAAGGGGTGGGGGGCGATGAGCACCCCGCCGACCTCGTCGATTACCCGGCGCAGGTATTCGGCCCGGTGGATGCCACTTACATACTGGTCGAGGCCGATAGCCAGGACGTGGCCCAAGTCGGTGGTGACTTCCATCCCCCGCAGAACCAGAAAGCCGTACTCCTCCCGCAGGGCCTGAATCTCCCACCGGCTCCAGGTCTTATCGTGCTCGGTGATGACGACCCCGTCTAAGCCCACCCGCCGGGCCTCCAGGATCATCTCAACCGGGTCGAGGCTGCTGTCCCGACTGCCCCGGCTGGTATGGACGTGCAGGTCGATGACGGGCATCGGGTTTTCAGGCCGGCCTGGTGGTCGCCCCTGGCCCCCAGCGGAGCACCGGCTGCCGGGCCGCCCGGGCCTCGTCCAGCCGCCGGACCGGGGTATGGTGGGGGGCGGACCGGACCAGTTCGGGGTCGGTCTCGGCCTCCCGGGCGATGGCCAGCATCGCCTCGGCAAAGGCGTCTAAGGTCTCCCGGCTCTCGGCCTCCGTCGGCTCGACCATGAGGGCCTCTTTGACGACCAGCGGGAAGTAGATAGTCGGGGGGTGGAATCCGTAGTCGATGAGCCGCTTGGCGATGTCTAAAGTTTTAACCCCCAGCCGCTCCTGCCGGACGCCGCTCAGGACGAACTCGTGCATGCACCGGCGGTCGTAGGGCAGGTGATAGGCGTCCTTAAGCCGGGCCAGCAGGTAGTTGGCGTTCAGCACGGCGTTGTCGGCCACCTCTTTGAGGCCCTCGGCCCCCAGGGACCTGATGTAGGCGTAGGCCCGGACCAGCACGTTGAAGCTGCCGTGGAAACTGCGGACCCGCCCGATGCTCTTTTCCGGCCGGGCCAGCCGGTAAACCACGCCGGCTTCGGTCTCTTCCCGGACGACGATGGGGGCGGGCAGATATGGGGCCAGGTGGGCCTTGACGGTGACCGGCCCGGCCCCGGGGCCGCCGGCACCGTGGGGGGTGCTGAAGGTCTTGTGCAGGTTGATGTGGAGCACGTCGAAGCCCAGGTCGCCGTGCTTTACCCGGCCGAGGATGGCATTCAGGTTGGCCCCGTCGCCGTAGACCAGTCCCCCGGCCCGGTGGACGATGTCGGTAACCTCCAGGATATGGGGGTCGAAGAGGCCCAGGGTTGTGGGCAGGGTGAGCATGAGGGCCGCCGTCCGGCCCGAAACGGCCCGCTTTAAGGCCTCCAGGTCCAGGTCGCCGTTTTTGTCCGAAGGGATGGGCACCACCTTAAAGCCGGCCATGGCGGCGGTGGCCGGGTTCGTCCCGTGGGCCGAATCGGGCACCAGCACCTCGTTGCGGTCGTATTCGCCCCGGTCCCGCAGGTAGGCCCGAATCATCAGGACCCCCGTCAGCTCCCCGTGGGCCCCCGCCGCCGGCTGGAGGGTGGTTGCGTCCATGCCGGTGATTTCGGCCAGGTAATTTTGCAGCTCCCACATCAGCCGGAGGGCCCCCTGGACCGTCTCCTCCGGCTGGAGGGGGTGGATCTGGGCAAAGCCGGGGAAGCGGGCCGCCTCCTCGTTGACCTTCGGGTTGTACTTCATCGTGCAGGAGCCTAAGGGGTAAAAGGTGGTGTCGATGGCGAAGTTTTTCTGGCTCAGCCGAACGTAGTGGCGCACCAGGTCGGTCTCGGCCACCTCTGGCAGGGGCAGGTCCGACCGGAGGTACTCCTCAGGCAAGGGTTCCGCCTCCGGCACGTCCAGGGGCGGCAGGCTCACCGCCCGCCGGCCGGGGGCCGAAAGCTCAATCAAAAGCTTATCGTACATCGGACACCTCCCGGGCCAGGCCGGTGGCGGCGGCCGCGGCCGCCGCATCCTTGAGGGCTTCGGCCAGCCGCTCGATTTCGGCCCTGGTGTTGAGCTCGGTTACGGCGATGAGCATCCCGTTGGGGATATAAGGGCTTACGTCCAGGCCGCCGATGATCTTGCGGCCGAGCAAAAACCGGTTGATTTCGGCCACCGGGGCCGGGCAGACCACCACGAACTCTTTAAAAAAGGGCCGGTCGAAGGCCAGGGAATAGCCGGGGATGGCGCCGATAAGCCTTGCGGCGTAGTGGGCCTTGTGGTAGCACTGCTCGGCCACCGCCCGCAGGCCCTGCTTTCCCAGGGCGGCCAGGTAGGCGGCCGCGGCGATGGCCAGCAGGGACTGGCTGGTGCAGATGTTGCTGGTGGCCCTTTCCCGGCGGATGTGCTGTTCCCGGGTCTGGAGGGTGAGGACGAACCCCCGCCGGCCCTCGATATCGACGGTCTGGCCGACCAGCCGGCCCGGCATCTGGCGGATGTGCTCCTGGCGGCAGGCGAAGATTCCCAGGCAGGCCCCGCCGAAATAGGGGGGCAGGCCCAGGGACTGGCCTTCGGCCACGACGATGTCGGCCCCGTACTCGCCCGGGGGCTTCAGCAGGCCTAAGGAGATGGGGTCGACAACCATCACCAGGAGGGCCCCGGCCGCCCGGGCCCGGGCGGCCACCAGGTCGGGCCGCTCCAGGTAGCCGAAAAAGTTCGGGTGCTGAATGATAAGGCAGGCCAGGTCCCGGTCGGCGGGGGGGTCGTCGGCGTCGAAGACCTCAACCCGGAGATTCTGGCCCTCAAAGTAGGTCCGGAGCACCTCGATATACTGGGGGTTGCTGGTGTCGGCGATGCCGATGGCCGTCCGGCCGGTGAGCCGGCAGGCCATCAGGGCGGCCTCGGCGGTGGCCGAGCCGCCGTCGTACATGCTGGCGTTGGCCACCTCCATCCCGGTCAGGTCGCAGATGAGGGACTGATACTCGAAGAGGGCCTGGAGGGTGCCCTGGCTCACCTCCGGCTGGTAGGGGGTGTAGGCGGTGTAAAACTCGTTGCGGGCGATTACGTGGTGGACGACGCTGGGCGCAAAGTGCCGGTAGACGCCGCCCCCCAGAAAGCAGGCGTAATCCTCCAGGGAGAGGTTCTGGGCGGCCAGCTCCCGCAGGTGCCGCAAAAGCTCGGCCTCGGCCAGGGGGGCCGGAAGCTTAAGCCCGGGGTTGCGGACCGATTCGGGGATCTCGGCAAAAAGCTCATCGACGGAGCCGACGCCGACCACCCGCAACATCTCGGCCCGGTCGGCATCCGTATTCGGAACGTAGCTCGGGCGCAGAAACTCGGTCACCCTAGCCCTCCCCGATATGCTGCCGGTACTCCTCGGCGCTCAGCAGGTTGTCCAGCTCGGCCGGGTCCTCCAGTCGGATTTTAATCAGCCAGCCCTCCCCGTAAGGGGAGCGGTTAACCAGTTCCGGTTCGCTGCCGAGGCGCGGATTTACTTCGATAACCTCGCCGCTTACGGGCGCATAAAGGTCGGAGACGGCCTTGACGGATTCGACCTCCCCGAACCGTTCGAACTGTTTCACCCTGGTGCCCACGGCCGGCAGGTTGACAAACACCACATCGCCCAGTTCCCGCTGGGCGTAATCGGTGATCCCCACCACCCCCACCCCGTCCTCGACCCGAACCCACTCGTGCTCCCGGGTGTACTTGCGGTCCTCAGGAATCAACTTGCTGCCTCCACGGGTCTGATTTCGGGTTGGCCGCGGCTTCGGCCGCCAGCCGCTCGAAAAACTCCTGGCGGCGGATCTCCATCCTAACAAACCGATAACGGCCCTGGGTGAACCGGCGGCATTCCCGGAAGCCGCAGGCGGCAAAGCACCGCTGGGCCCGGATGTTCCAGTCCAGGGTGTGCAGGTAAACCCGCTCGATATCGGTGGTCGTAAAAATGTGCTTTAAAAGGGCCTTGAGGGCATCCCGGCCATAACCCCGGCCCCAGTAGGCCCGATTGCCGATCTGAATTCCGACCTCGGCCTGCTTCTGGACCTCGTCGACGTTAAAGTAACTGCAGTTGCCGATGTGTTCGCCCTCCAGGGTCTCGATGGCGAACCTTCGGCGGTTGAGGCCCGGGTTTTTAACCTCAAACTCGTATTCGGCCTTAAATTGCTTAAACGAGACGGCCAGGGGGTAGGTGGCGTCGAAGGCGGCCAGCTCGGGGTCCGTCCGCCAGGCGTAGTCGTTGGCCGCGTCTTCGGGACGCTTTTCCCGAAGCCGAACCAGCCTGCCCTCGACAACGGTTCGGGTCTGCTCCACCATAGTAGCCGTCAGGCACCGAGACTCGGGGACCGGTAAAAGGGCCGTTTGACCACCTGGGCCGGGCCGAACCGGTCCCGGATTTTGATATCGAGCCGGGTGCCCACGGCCGCAAGCCCCACCGGCACGTAGCCCATGCCGATGTTTTTGCCCAGGGTGGGCGACGGCCCCCCGCTGGTGACCCGGCCCACTTCCTGGCCGTTATGGTAGATGGGGTAGCCGGGCCGGGGAATGTCCCGGCGTTCGAGCATCTCGAAGCAGACCAACCGGCGGCTGACCCCCCGGGCCTTGATTTCCGCCAGGGCCTCCCGGCCGATAAAGGGCCCCTTATCTAAATTCACGACCCAGCCGAGGCCGGCCTCGTAGGGGTTAGTCGTGGTATCAATATCGTTGCCGTAAAGGACCAGGGCCGCCTCCAGCCGGAGGGTATCCCGGGCGCCGAGGCCGCAGGGTCGGACACCCAGGCTTAAGATCTGACGCCAGACGTCGACTAACCCCTCGACGGGCACCAAGACCTCAAAGCCGTCCTCCCCGGTGTAGCCGGTCCGGCCGATAAAACACCGGTAGCCTAAGATATCCACGTAACAGCAGGCGTGGCGGGGCATGCCCCAGACGCCCGGCCCGGCCACAGACTGGAAAAGGTTTGGGGTCTGCGGCCCCTGGAAGGCGAGCATACCCAGCTCGTCGCTTCGGTCGGTTACGCTGACCGGCTCGTCGGGCCTCTTCTGGGCGGCAAGCCAGGCGAAATCCCGCTCCCGGTTGGCCGCGTTGCCGATGACGATATACTCGTCGGGCCCGCTGTGGTAAACGTAGAGGTCGTCGAGGATGCCGCCGGCCTCGTTGCAGGCCAGGGTATAGGCGGCCTGGCCCACCTCAAGCTGGACCAGGTCCCGGGTGACGGTGCGCTGGAGCAGGTCGAAGGCGGCCGGGCCCGTAACGAAGATTCGGGCCATGTGGCTGATATCGAAAAGGCCGGCCTCCCGCCGGACGGCGTGGTGCTCTTCGATGATGCTCGTATACTGAAGGGGCATCTCCCAGCCGGCAAAGGGGACCATCCGGGCCCCCAGGCGCAGATGCTCCTGGTAAAGGGGGGTGCGTTTAAGGCCGACTGCCATCCGTTTGCCCCTTCAGGTAGAGTTCGGCGGCCCGGCGGACCAGCTCCCGTTCGTTCGGGTAAGTGAGCCTGCGCAGGGCCTCCTCGAGGTCGACCCAGGCCACCTCGTCGAACTCCCAGTCGTGCTGGCCGATATCGCCCCCGACCGGCTCCATCAGGAAGTACTTGACCTGCTTAAAAACCCGCACCCGCTCGGGCTGTTCGACGAACCAGTACTGGATGGTACCGGCCTCCCCGAGGATCCGGGCCTCGATGCCGGTCTCCTCTTTGACCTCCCGCTGGGCGGTTCGGGCCAGGTCCTCGTTGGGAAGCGGGGTACCCTTAGGTAGCGCCCAGACCCGGGGCTCGCCGCGCCCGCAAATCAACACCTGAAGCCGGCCGTCCGACTGCCGGAAAACAACCCCGCCGGCCGAGACCGCCCGTTTGGTGCGTAGCTTTGCCAATGTTTCCGGGTTTCCCAGCCAGATTGTAGAGGCCGACCCCCAGCGCCGTCAAGGCGGGAAGTGGACCGATCCCAGGCGGTCACATAAAAGTCGCCTTCGCTCTTCCGAGACCGCCTCTCCGGCTGAGACACCTTTCGGCCAGGCAGCTCCTATTTCGCGGGCAAGCTCGTCCGGCTCCGCCCCCGCTGTCCCGGCATCGGCCCCAGGCCCCGCCGGCACCACCCGGGCGACAACCCGGCCTCGATGGGTCATTGCAGACACATTCTACCGGGTGAGGGTCGGGAAGGCCGGCCCGAAGGCGCCGCACGGGCTTCAAAGGTCAGCTACTCGGCTCGGGCAGACTGGGCCCAGGCAAGGGCCGACCCGACGAGGCCGAGGCCCCAGCCGGCAAGCTCAATCGCATGGCCGGGCAGTAAAAGCATGTTCGTCTCGACCACGCCGGGGTTCGCCTGATGCCAGAACATGTCAACGACGCCCCCGATTATCACCACACCCAGCCCCAGACAGCCCAGGCCGAATCCCCGGTTCCCGGCCCGGGCCGCAAGCCACGCCGCCCCCAGCGCCAGCCCCAGCCAGACCGCCCGGCCGGCCAGCGGGTGGACAAACGAAAGGCCGAACCCGGCCCCAAAAGCCAAATAGGCCGGGAGCCGTCCGGTCAGCCGGCCCAGGGCGACCACCACCCCGGCCAGGGCCACAAAGAGCCCCAGGGTCATGAGCAGATGCGCCCAGGCAGCCCCGAACTGAAGGACCCGCTGATGCTCCAGGTCGTCCCAGACCCAGCCGATAAATCCGAGGGCAAAGCCGGCCGTCAGGCCGAGGCCTATCACCTCACTTGCCTGAAACTTTGGACGGGCAGTCTGCATTTGAATCACTCCAGGGGTTTGATAACGAGCCGCTGGCCGGGCTTGATGCCCGCCAGCTCGACGGCCCCGGCCGGAAGCTCCAGGACCATCCGGGCGCCCCGGCCCCGGAACGAAAACCTGAAGGGCCGCAGGTTCGGGTGGACGGCTGTGACGGTTCCGTCCTTTGCCAGGTAGACCACGTCGATGGGGAAGCGCATAAACCAGGTGTGGACCGAACGACACGGCACGATGAGCATCCCGTGGCCGGGGGGCAAGCCCTTCCGGCCGATGAGGCCCCAGAAGCGCGTCCAGGGGTTATCCGCAACCTCGGCCACCCACAGCCGCCGTCCGTTCAGGTGAACGGCCACCTTCTTCACGGCGACTCACCCCCAAAGGTAAAGGGGATAGTAGGCCAGGGCAAAGATGGTCGCCCCGACCAGGAAGGGCGTAAAGGCGACCACATCCTTCGGCCGGCGTACCCTCAGGACGAGCAGGACGGCGGCCAGGGCCCCGCCGGCCACGAAGGTCGCCGCCAGCATCGGCACCACCCCGCCCCGCCCCACCACCGCCCCGCAGACGGCCCCAACCTTCACGTCCCCGAAGCCCATAGCCCCCCGCCCCGCCACCGCCACCCCCAGGAGGATAACCCCGGCCAGAAGCCACCCGCCCACGGCCTGCAAGGCCGCCGTCGGGCCCAGCAGGGCCGCCGTTCCCAGGGTGAACACCATGGCCGGGAAGACCAGCCGGTTCGGGACCCGCAGGGTCCGCAGGTCGTAGACGGCCATCAGGACCAGCAGGCCCAGGTAGGCCAGGCCCAGGCCGGCCCGGACCGGGTCCGGCGCCTTATAGGCCGCAACCCCGGCCGCGGCCGCAAGCCCCAGTCCCCCGGCCGCCAGCGGACCATGCCGGCGCCAAGCAGCGTAACTCAGGGCGCCCATCGGCTAATCGTTCAGCCCCGAGCGGGTTCCCGAAGCCAGCCCGCCGGACCGGACCATCCCCCGGCAGGTGAAGACGTAGGGCCCAACCTTGAACTCGTCCCCCTCGCCCACCGAGGCCCAGACGACCGGCTCACCGTTCACCAGGGTCGTCGTGCCGGGGGCCAGGTGGTGCAGGATAAGCCGGGCCTCCTGGAGCCAGACCCGGGCGTGCTCGGGCGCAAAGCCCGGGGCTTCCGGCAGCCGGATTTGGCAGTCCTCCGCCCAGCCGATGGTCTGGGGCTCAGGCCCGATGGCAAACCGGGCCTCCAGAAGCTGGGGCGGCCCCCCGCTGAGCACCACCTCGATGACATCGGGCACCTCGGGCGGGGTGTAAACGGGCGGGGGGAGGTCGATGGGGTCGTCGGGCAGGGGCATAAGCTCAGGCTCCGGCTCCCGCCTGAGCCGCCGGACAACCAGCACCGCCCCGGCGGCCACCAGGCCCAGCACCCCCACCCCCAGGAGGGCCTGCTCCAGCGGCGTCAGGAGCGGCTGGGGCTCCGCCACCCTCGGTTCGGGGGCCGGCACCGGGGCAGGGGGCGGGGCCGGAGGGGCCACCACAACCGGGCGGCTGTTAGTGTACGCCCGTTCGGCCGTCCCCGTCGCCCCGTCCCTGGTCAGGGTAATTTTAACGTTGCGGTCCGTCCGGTCGAGCTGATTGCCCACCCGGTAGGTAACCTCCAGGTGACTGCGGAGCAGTTCGGCCATCGCCCCGAAGGCCCCGGCCAGGTCCGCCGGGCCCGGCGCCTCCACGTACCGGCCCTGGGTTCGGGCCGCCAGCTCGGCCAGGTACTGCCGGTCGATCTCCTGGCCCAGGCCGATGACCAGAAACTGGGGGGCCGAGGCCGCCGCCAGGTTGAGGGATTCGTCCCGGCCCACCTGGGAGCGGCCCCCGAAGTCCTCGCCGTCCGTGAGGAGGACCACCGCCCGCCGGGGGATGCCGGCCTCCCCCGCCAGCCGGGCCGCCTCGGCCACCGCCTGGTAGAGGGCGGTGTTGCCGTAAGCCTGCAGGCCCCTTATGGCGTTCACGACCGCGGCCCGGTCCTGGGTGAAGGGCACCTGGACCACCACATCGTTGGCGAAGCTGATAAGGGCCACCCGGTCGCCGGCCCGCAGGCCGTTGACCAGGGCGACGGCCGCCTCCTGGGCCTGCCGCAGGCTGTCGCCGTACTGGGGGCCCATGCTTCCGCTGGTGTCCAGCACCAGCACCAGGGCCAGGGGGGTTTCGGTGCCGGCCCGCCGGACCGAGAGGACCTGCGCCGGGACGCCCAGGTCCTCAACCCGAACGTCTTCGGGCCGGAGGTCGGCGATGGGCCGGCCCCGCAGGTCGGCCATGACGATGGCCGTCACGTCGGGGAATTTCGAGTCGTCCACCCCGAGGATGGAGAGGGTTATGCCCCCGTCGGCGGCGACGAACCCGCCCGACGGCAGCGCCGCCGCCACCGCGGCCAGCCCGACGATTACGGCCAGGCTCCGAATCAGCCCCTTCATTTCGGTCACCAACCTTTA